>MDTD01009909.1_pt1 | contig 21734 bp, 28 predicted proteins | sample 811221 | NCBI WGS metagenome assembly MDTD01 (sample SAMN05326646, study PRJNA326480) | marine metagenome | isolation source: seawater | place: Pacific Ocean: South West | collected 2011 | reverse complement strand
TTTATTGTAAATGCCTTTCTTCCTACCTTTTCCGTTTGCTCTTTTTTCAAATTCACCACGGGTAAGTACGGTAACTTCGATGATGTATCGAATGTCTTCGTATTCCTCTACGGAGTTGTCGAAGAATATGTTCTTAGGGTCTATGACTCGGAAGATTGGCGTTCGTCGTTTTGGGTTCCAGACTGTCTTCATAAAAGCACGAGGCCAAACGCTTGCTCGTGTGGTTAGTTTCCAAAGTTTTTCGTGTACTTTGTTTCGTCTAAGGCAGTCATTGATGAGCATTTCTCGCAGCTTGGCTGCTTCTCGTAGGTCTTCTTTTCTAGGTTGTACTGTGACTTGTGGATTTGGTGGCACGATGTTGGCGACCATAGTGTCGCAATAGGAGTAGACAAAGTTCTGCTCCATTGTAATCTCATCGGAGTTGTAGTTGGGTACACCCAAACTACCATCCAGCTCGTAGTCTTCATCATTTGTTCGGAAGAACTCACTCCGATACCAACGTGCCCACTTAGCCCACCTTTTTCTTTCTCCATCCAGCTTTGTTTTTTGCTGCTTGATGATAGCGGGAAACTTCTTTGCGGGATTGTACTTTGTATCGGCCACGGTGACTCCTTAACGTCGCTTGTTTCGTTTTTTATTTCGAATCATGCGAGTGGACTTGTATTTCGATTTTCGAGATTTGGTTTTAGTCGCTTTTTCTACGTCTTTCAAATACTGCTGGCGTGCATTATACGCCATGTTGTTAAAAGGAATCACGTTATCGAAAGAAACTTCCTCATTCTCACCGGGTTTTTTTCTTTGGGGTAAGTCTCGTGCTGCGTATGCCGCCCAAATCAGTGCGCTAACTTTATCGTAGTGATGTTTTTCTCTACGATGTCGACCTACCTTCCCGCGGAGCATTAGAGCTTTGTCCGAATCCTGCACCTTCTTGTCGTTTTTGTAGGTCATCAGTTGCTGTACGAGGTCTTCATCGTACAGTTTTAGGTTGTCCATCAGTGCATCGAGGAGATTTGCCAGACCTTCGTCGATAGATTTCGAGGTTGCTGGGATACCCGGCTTCATTTTGTCGTGGTAATACAGGTTTTCCCACTCTTTGGTCTGCAAAATAGCGAGCACTGCAGCTCCTACACCGTTGGATTCTACCAAAATGTAGGCGTTATTGTACCTTTTGGCAGTGAGTACGAGTCGTTCTGCTACAGAAACCGGGTCTGCTTCGTTGTCGGAGAAGCACGCGACCTGTGTCCACTCGTTTTTCCAGACCTTTAGCACTTGAAAAGAGGCGTGGTCACCCGCTCCAAAGCCCGCAGGGTCAACGCCGATGGCGTAAATGGCACCTGCTTCGGGTGCTTCGTACTCTTGGAAAGGTCCATTCCAAGGTATGAGTAGCGGTGACTTAATATGTTTTTCTAAAATGCTTTTGTGGATGACTCCACCTGCTGTTGCCATCCAGCAGGACACCGAATCGAAAGGATAAAAGGTGCGAAATAGGTCGGGGTTCCTTCGGATTTCTGCGTCTGCCTCTATCATTTCTCTACGAAATGCTAGGTTTTCCCAAGTCAGGCCCTTTTTGTGGTACTGCTCGTACAGCTCTAGTTCTTCTTTGTGGGGTGTTGCGTTTTTTGGCCAGGGTCTGCGGGCCAGTTTGTTATCCCAGAAGGGGAAAAATGCTGCCACCCATCTGCCTTTGCCTCGTTTTGCGGAGTTAAACAAGTCTTGCCAGTACCGAGCACCCGGTGCGCCAGAGGGGACGGGTGTACATTCCACTACGGCGGTAGCATGTTGTCGGTTGATAATAGATGGCAGCATTAAATTCATAATGGTTCCGGGGCTGGAAAAGAATCCAATCTCGGAAATGTGTACCGAATCCGGCGACTGTCCGATCCCCACTGCACCACTTTCAGCAGACAATGTACGCATCCTGCCGCCGTATTTCGAGTCGAACGTGAGCTGACGACTCTCCCGGTTTGGTACAGTGGGAGACCGGAACTTCTCATCCCAACGCTTATGGTTGAAATGCACCCGCTGATGTAAGTAATCTGCTCGATGCTTCGTATCCGCAATACATACGTGGTCGTGACCAGGCGTGTACGCAGTTAAGGCGTAGGCCCCAAGTTCTGCACATAATGATTTTCCTCCCTGTCGGTATCCAAGGAGACATAACCACCGATTGTGCCCAAGCTCATTTTTTGGTGGGTTACCAAGGTAGGAGAGTAACGTAGTTTGGAGGTCGGTTGTGATTCTGGAGGGGTCGTATAAAATTTCTTTACCTGTCGCTTGGTCAAGCACATGACCAAAGGCGGGCAAACTAACAATAGGATTCCGCAACGTAGAAAAAGACTCGACCTGGGGCTCGACTTTTGGCATCTACTCTCCCAAAGCTGTGGCTGGGATTGGCTCTCGCGCTTTAGGTGCTTCAAAACTTTCATCGACCACATACTTCGCTTCCAAACTCTTGGCGTTATCTGCAGCCTCTTGTAACCGTCCGAGGACTGTAGTGAAAGCCGCTTCTCGATTTGTCTTACCATTTTTACCCGCAGAAACTATAGCCGTATACATCAACTCCGCATACGGCTGAGCCGCATCCGCTACCGTAGGTGGAATGTTACCACGCACTATCTCCGCAATAAGCCCAGAACACATATACGCAAAATCATTCAAGTCCTCGACCGGCGAATCCTTAATCGTGTTTGCGATTTCATTTCGAGTGTCTTCTGGAATCCTCTCCAGAAATAATGCGTACTCACTTGCAGACCTTCTTTTTGCCACGGATACCTCACAGGGCCAGAATAACAGAAATTAAAAACTTTTGTACCTACTCAACTTGCGAACCGGAGGGTTCCGATGGTGAGACAAAGATAACAATAATGTATCTATCGGTTTCTTAACGCGCTTTTTAGGCAAACTACTCAAAGCCTCTGGTGTGTGCAGGTAGTTCGGTAAAAGCATCTTAGCAGTATTACAAGTTGTGAACTGGGGCCGTTCGTTTAAATCATTCCATATCTGCAGCCTCTTAGCAAACTTACAACGACTGTTCTTTTTTTGAGTAAATGGAATAGTCCTCATGTCCACACGGTACGCCCAAATCCAATATGGGACCGAGTTTGCAAAACTACCCACACAATCCAACACGGATTTATGGATGTCTGCTTCACTCTTACCAGACCAGTTGCAAATCAATCTTGTGGGCACCCCGTGGCAGTGAGCCGTCAGATACTCCAAACCCTCGGTCGGTATGGTTTTTCTAATTCTTTGTATCTGATACACTGTAAGGTCGGACAAAAGGTCCGAAGAATAGCTAGGGAAAAAGTGAGCTGCAAAATACCGTGGTGTGACTAACAAAAGTTTTTTAAGCTCTGGTATCATGTACTCCCGCGGGGCATACATCGACTCCGGTTGCCAAAGCCACTGGGCATAATGCTGGTTATCCAAAATCCAAGGCTTGAACTCTTTGTACTTTTCGATTTCTTTCAACGTCCGAGGTTTGTTCGGACCAAAGAAGTAAGGAACTTTCCAAGTAGCCGGAGTTAAATAGGGAGATCTACGCTTACTCCGTCGATGCTTGTTTAAGAAGTTCAAAAACGGAAACAAGTATTCTTCTTTTGAGTGCAAAATAACTCCGTGGCAAAAGACATTTCGCGAAAATTCATGGGATTGTTCTGGTTAAGCATATTTTACGTTCAAAAATTGGCTGTGTCAAACCGCCGTTAACCGTAAACGCTGTACATCCACGTAGTTTTTTAAAAAACAAGAAAATGTGGCAGCGATAATCCAGTTCCATCCAGCACATTAAAGAAAAAACCACGATCTATGTGTTTTTCCAAGTTCATATATATTTTTTAAAAAATTTGTACTAACTTGAGAAAATCGTGGTATCGTGGTTATTTGTTTAATCTGACGGTCCTTCGGTGATTATGGGACGGTGTTGACTTGTCAATACATGCGAAAACTCCACGATCTCCTTGTTTTTTAGATTTCAAAAAAAAAAAACTTTACAATTCCTTGATATAAAAAAACTCGGTTAAGCAAATTTAGGCTTAACCGGAATCTGGTTAAGAGAAAAAATGGACTTTTTACTAAACCAATTTTTATATTTTTGGGTCCCTACTTAATAAAAAATAGCCCCCCCATTAAGGGTAAATTTTTCTTAACCGGAGTCTTATTACCGCGGATTTACTACCCGGAGGGACGACTTGGAAATTTGATTGATTTGTACTTGGAGCCTCTGGAAATATACAACATGGCACACTAAACCGGGGCTGGTGGGGCCTCTAACCTCAACGCGCACTACCCCCTGTGGATTTTCACCCACCTTTGGCACGCGGTTCTCCGCTTTGTTCCTGCATTTTCGTCGTGTTGCACCTCCTGTTAAAATTAACTGATACCTCATTATAGTTTTCTCGGTTTGAAAGTCAAGTATTATTTCGCGAAAGGTTACAATTAATCGAAAGGCCAGGATTAACCGTAACAATTACCCGGTAACCGAAACCGTTAACCGTTACCCGGTAGCCGATACCCCAGGTTAAACGCTAACAATTACCCGTTAACGCCTTAACCTTTGACAATTTGTCACATTTTGATGTCTTTTCCTGACAACCTGTCATATCTCAAACACCAAATTTTTGACCGCTAGACGTCTCTGCATATGGCTAGACGTACCCCATTTAGAATTGACCCAGTTTTTCCCCTTTAAGGATGTAACGCGCATGCGCGTGTCATGCGGTTTTGGTTTCTCTCAAAAATAAATCGAATTTTTTTTTATTTTAATTGTTTCGGTTAAACCTTGGTTTTCGTCAATCTAAATATTTATTCGTGAAATAATACTTGCCCTATGAATCCTCAATACCTACATTGAAATTGTCCGACGGTGAGACACTCACCAACGACAACGGGAATGACAGCATAACTCATAAGGAATTGTCGCCCGAATGTCTATTTCGTCAACGCTGCCAGTAAGTTGATTCGATAGGTCATCCCACATCATCGCCATGCACTACGTGGAACCCGTAGGGCTAGATAGAGGCAACCCTGGTATTCATACCAGTGGGGGTGGGTAACGCTTTCAAACCATTAACACGAGCCCGATAGCAAGGGCTCGTGGTTTGAAATAGCGAGCTAACTTCGATTAGCTCCTTATTTGAAACTTTGGAGAGTGAAAAGTGCCTAAAGCAATACGACTGACTGAAGCCATTACTAGGATGCTGATGAATCAAACAGCGGGTACATCCATCGGCAAGGTGGAAGTGTTCAAGTGTAATCAGACGACGTACAAGAACCACTTGTATAAAGTGACCATCGCAAGCGATGGGTGCGCATTGTCTGTCCAAGTGATGGAAAACCGTGGAGGTACTACCGAGTCGATAAGCTATTACAGAACACCATCCGGCGCGGTGGAGTACCTTCACAACATGCTGCGAGGTAGCATGTGGACTTTCGAGGAGTAAGTAATGGAAGACGTGTACGAAGTAGAGGCATGTACCGATTGCATCATGTGGATTGCCAATGGTGAATTACCACATGACAACCTTAACAACTTTGACCCTGACCGTATCGAAGCGAATTGGTCCGGGTGGGTGCTCGCCCTGGGCGGGGAATCGCTAGGCTTCAGTCATCATGGCTGCGAGTGTTGCGGCTCACATCTGGGTGGAGACCGCTACAAATTGAACGCATGGAAGGAGGAATAATGGAAGTAGAAGTCAATGAACTATGGGGCGAACGTCGAACCTATATCCTCAAGTCTGTTGAAGACTGTAAAGGTGACAATGCTCTTGAGTACCTCTACGAACTAGTCGTAGAAACGAACGATGTAATCACTATGGGCCAATTCGTGGCACTGCCTGTGAGCAAGTACAAATATTGGGGGAAGTAATGAGTAAGCCTTATAAAGTTGTGCAAGTGTTAGCCGTTAACACTCCCGGCCCCTGGGTCGAGAACGCTTGTGAGATACAAGCCCCTGACGGTACGTCTATCTGTGAGATGCTATCCCGTCCAGAGGACAGCGGCGTTAACTATCCCTTCTCTCCGGTCGCTGATGCTAACAGTCGTTTAATCTGTGCCGCCCCTGATATGTTGGCTCTGTGTAAGCGATTAGTTGAAACAGTCACTGTAGCCCGTGATTGTGATTGGAAAGTATTAGAGCACGAGTATGTTTATCTCCTTACCAGCTTAGAACAAGAAGCCACCCACATCCTAAAAAACGTTTACGCCGGGGTGAGTGATGACTAACGCAGAAACCTTTGTAGCCTTGTTGAAGGCTAACTACAACACTCAATACTGTAGACTAACATTCGACAAGGAGAAGCAACGCGGGACCATTAGCCTATCCGCGTTCGATGTCGAATTCTACGAGAGCGCGAATGATCCGGCTGTATGCGTACGCCTGACATCCACACGACGGCTCAAAAGTAGCGCCGAACACGTGTTCGAGGTCTTAGAACAACTCACCCAACTGTTTAACAGTACAGACTAGGTTCAACCTGCATAGCAGGTCAACGCCAAACGACTCGAACTGGCTGATTGAATAAAATAAAAAACCTCTTGACTGATTAATCGCGAACGCCTAAAACGGTAGACGTGAACGCACAAAAAACTAAACCGAAAAAGGATAGACACCATGTACTCAAAGCCAGTTATGAAACAAGTTACCGAAGCATTCAACCGCCTCAACGCTACACAAATCGCGCGTCGGAAGGACTATATGATCTCTCACTTCCTATTGTCGCGATTCTACGTTGGGAAGTATACCGTGGCCGAAAAGCGCTGTCTGGTCCTTCGTGCTTACGTCAGAGCGTATGACCGTCAACTCGACGGTAAAGAAGTATACCTTTACCCTGACACCCCACTATTCACGATCCTAGCGTCTCTATTGGGTAAGGATGACGCCCAAAGGCACTTCAATCGGTTTGCTTCGCAGACACAAAGAAGGGTAGTCAATGAGGCTATGAGCGTCGCCCGACTCGCTATCATGGCCATGGATGCAGAAGACGAACAACGTTAGGCATAGACAAAACAAAAACAAAAACTAAACCGAAAAACAAAAACAAACGAGACTACAATGCCACGTATCACGCCAGCTATATCTGATGTGCTCAAGTCCATCGGCTACGATGTCGAAACCTCGACTTGCCTACATCGCAACAAAACCATGGACCTTGGCGAGTGGCTACGCACCACGAGTGGGGGCAAGAGTGGCAAGAGTAGGTACGCTACCCTTGCAAGCCAGAGTTTTAAAACTGACAAAGGATTGAGCGAGAAAGTAAAGACGTTTATTCTCTACATGAGTCCAGCTAAGGAGGCTGGTGTCAATACCTGTCCTATGGCGGGTAACTGCGCAAGCGTTTGCATCAACACATCGGGACAAATGGTGATGCGTCCAGCTATCAAGGCTAGGATAAAGCGTACACTTCGATACTATCTATATCGTGAACAGTTCATGCACGATTTGAAGTGCGAGCTAAACATCCACAAGTACACTTGCGAGCTGGACGGCTACACTCCAGCGGTGCGCTTGAATGGTACATCCGACATCCTATGGGAACGAACGGGAATCATTGACCAGTTCCCAGAGCTACAATTCTACGACTACACCAAGTTCACTAAGCGACAACGACCAAACGTGCCGAGCAACTATCACTTGACTTACTCTCTATCTGAACAAGCGGGTAGCTGGGACAATGCTAGGGAATGGTTGGACAATGGCGGGAACGTGGCGGTCGTAGTCCGTAGCAAACTACAAGCCCGATGGGCAGTGGCTATGGGATTCCGAGGCTATCCAGCTATTGACGGAGACAAAAACGACCTGCGATATGACGACCCGAAAGGGACAGCGGTCATCCTATTCGCCAAGGGCAAGGCGAAAAAAGATACATCGGGATTTGTACAGGACATCGAAACACAGACCGCTGCATTGGCAGCATAGGGGGAATGATGGGAATTTTAGCGACAAAGACAGAACGATTCGACCGTTACGAAAGGATGCCAGTGTACACTGTCAACCTATGGTGTCCAGAAACTAAACAAGGATATCCAATTCAAATACCATCTTGGCTTTATGACAACGCAGAGCAGATAGCTAACGAGGTACATCAACTAGCCTGTAAGTATCAACATTGGGAATACTCAAAGCTAGTGGGCTTCCTACTTAAACATCCAGATTTGGGGGAATGATGAACATGGACAACAGGCTGCGCGTCTTGGTGGCGTGTGAATATAGCGGCAAGGTTCGAGAAGCCTTCCGCAGGCTAGGCCATGACGCATGGAGTTGTGACCTGCTACCCGCAGACGACGGTAGCCCCTACCATATCCAGGGCGACGTGCTCCCCGTCCTAGGGCAAGACTGGGATATGATGGTGGGCTTTCCACCTTGCACACACCTTGCGAGCAGTGGAGCCCGATGGTTTGCTGCCAAGCGTGCAGACGGCAGACAGCAACAGGGTATTGACTTCTTCATGGCTCTAGCCAATGCAGACATCCCGATGATTGCACTAGAGAATCCAGTGGGCATCATGTCCACGCAGTACCGCAAGCCAGACCAGATAATCCAGCCTTGGCAGTTTGGACACGAAGCCACAAAGACAACGTGCCTATGGCTGAAGGGATTGCCGAAGCTGACCCCGACAAACATCGTAGGCAAGGGAGAGAGACACGTAACCAAGGGCGGCAAGAGCCTCCCAAAGTGGTACAATCTGCCGCCGAGCAAAGACCGGTGGAAGATAAGGAGCGAAACCTTTCAAGGCATCGCAGATGCTATGGCTCAACAGTGGGGAAAATGATAGGCCCAAAAAAATTTGAAGAAAAAGATTGACTAACCTTTCGCGAATATTTATATATCCTAACAAGACAAAACAAAAACCTAATCAAAACCTAACAGTGAGAAACAAAATGTCAGACAACACACAAAACCAAAACGTCAACACCTACAAAACACACACTGACCCCCAACATGGGTGGCTCGAAGTACCCTTCGCTATGGTCTACCTGCTAGGCATTGGAGACAAGCTAACCCGCTACTCCTACATGAAGCGAGACTGCCAGACCTTCTACCTTGAGGAAGACCAAGATGTAGATACATTCATCCGAGCGTACGAAGCCAAGTTTGGGGCCAGGCCCAACATGGTAGAGGGTAGCTACTCAAACGGCCAGAGTTTTGTACGCAACCTGACACGATACGATTGGGCAACCGTCCTAATCAAAACCGCAGAGCGCATGGCGAAGGGGGCATAATGACAGGGAGTAAACTACAGTCTCACTTAGAGACAGAGAAAGCTAAGGAAGAACTTCCATATCACCACAGGAATGTGAACTTAGGGAGACAAAGACCAATGAGTAACAAGGAGAGAACAATGAGTAAGACAGACAACACACCAAAGATGCTAACTTTCGAGGAGGCTACCGATGAACCCCTACAAGACTTAAAGGAGGAGAAAGAGGACTCCGTTGGACCATACATGACCGACATTCTGAACGAGGTATACACAGAACTCGAAGCCATGGTGAGTGCTGTACTAGAAAAGGGTATCGACCTTGAGAAGTTCGAGAAGTGGAAAGACGGGTGTGACATGACCAAACGGGAGTACGTCGAGATGGAGCACAAACTCATATCTGAATGGGATCTAGAGGAGATGTTCGACGACCACGCAGACGCTGTGCTAGGTCAGGCAGAAGCAGACCGCGCTATGGACGAGACGTATGATAGTATGATTCGCCAATGGAACGCTGGCACATTCTAGAGGATAAACATCAATGCCACTGTATGAATACCACTGTGGGAAGTGTGGCAGGGGAGCCACGAAGTTACAACGCTACGATGACCCACCACCAGAGTGCTGCGGCAAACCTATGACGAAGCTCATCAGCCGAACCAACTTCGCACTGAAAGGAGGAGGCTGGTATCGAGATGGATACCAAAAAGAAAAAGAAAGTAGTTGACCTTTCGCGAATAGAAAACTACGATACTCAAGCAAAACAAAACCGAAAACAAAAACAAAGAGAGAAACGAAATGGAACTGACAGATGCACAAGCACGTCATGGTGTGCGTGAACTAATCAGAGAGAGCAAAGCCCGACCTGTGGAGTTTGATATAAAGGTGCCCACCAAAGGTGATGTGTACCACGATGACTACTTTGGAGAAACCACCATCACTGTGAAGCTGGTAGTGCCCACTGACCACCTAGTGGAATGGGCCAAGTGTGAGTACACGGGGGATGCACCATGCTAACGTGGACGATGTTTTGGGTGGTGCTGTTCTTTACAGCCACCATGTGGGCAGGGATTAGAAAAGGATGTGGACAATGACAGAAGAAGAAATCGAAAGACTGAAATCAGAACAACCAGACTACAAGCACGCTTTCGTAATGAAAGACGGAGGAGCAAAGAGAATGAATCAAACGAGAAAGATAGACACTGAACTTCTTAGATACCAGAAAGACACCATCATCAACATCCTCGGTGCATTGGTAGAACGTATCGACGGCAAGCCTACCTCGTCTCCAGGGCTTACTAAGGAATCCATAGAGCACCTAGATGGAATCCTCAACTTCATAGACGACACGCTGGATACAGTGGAGGAGCATGGGAGCATGACACTAGAGATGGGAGGTGAGTGATGAAAGCCTCCCGTATAGCAGCAAGAATGTACCTAGAAGCCAAGTACCGCAACGCAGCCCGTAGGCTCTACCATGACGAAGGGCACATCGAAGTGGACGAGGAAGCAGAGGTGTCCATCAGTGATGATGAAGATGCGAAAGGGTGCTACGTCCAGGCGTGGGTCTGGGTGTGCGCCGAGGAGATAGAGTAGCATGTGGTCCTTAGATAAAGGAACTCCGGGTAGAGACTATGTATTGAAGTGGGAAGGTGAGGACTTTAGTTACTTCATCAGCCACTGGTTTGCACTTGAAGGTCTGAAGGTTGCGAAGGCTATGGGCAACCCTCACCACATCCACGGCACGACTCCAGGGGATAAGTTTACAAGACTAATGCGAAGGGTGATTTCCCGTGAGGTGCCATGCGATAAGTGCGGTGCAAATAAAGGTAGCCCGTGTGTACGTCCTAGTGAGCATCCGGTAATGTATGGCGGGGTTCACGCAGCTCGTCGAGACGAGATGGACAACTTTATTAACAACAGAGATAGGGAGCTGGAAGCGATGATGTCCTTTACATCTAGCTGGCCAAGCATTGAAGGAGAGAGAGATTGAATAAAAATGCAGATTGCGTATCCGAAGATGTGGTTCGAGTCCGTCTATATAATTGAGGGGGGAGGGAACATAAGAAAAACATTCCCTTAAATGCCACAACCAAGGAGCCCTTCATGCCTCCATAGACATCATTGTTCTTTTACATCGCTAACTGACCCCTAGCTGCCGGGTCTTTAAATGAGAGGTTTTTTAACCGGGCCTCTCCTCAACCGTAAGTAGACGGTTGATAGGCAGAAGCGCGTCCGACATGGGGAGTGTTCACACACTCCTGCCACCGGACTTGTGAGCGCGGCAGGACTAACTTGGTCTCTACCCAAGGTAAAACCTGCCAGTGAGTAACTCAAGAGGGGAAGCTGTAGAGGGCTTCATTACTGTTGAGTTGCTTAGGGGGGACTTGTGTATTCATCCTCCTAACGGTCGGATTAGGCATCCACCCTAAGAACTCAAAAAGTCTCAGGGAAATGGGGGCAGCCCCTAGAATACAACTGCGAGAGGTGGAAGCCTCTCTACCTCCTGGGGAAACTTGGGAGGTGTCCCGAAAGGGTCTTGCAACTTGGCTATCCTGAGTAGTTACTTTGTAAGGGCGTGGAGGGTTGAGTCTACTGGCCAACGACTTGACCCAAGCGCAGAACATCCTCGCAGACATTTGCTTGCTGTTCAGTGTCGAGAGACGAGAACAGGGAGGAAGCTCTTGAACGGTTTAACTTTGCCGGTGTGTGTACTCGAAAGAGGTCAAGAGCATGAGCGGGGGGAGACATACTACCCCCTCTTTTCTTTTAAATAAACTATTGACTATTCGCGAAAAGCTATTAACTTATTCAAACCAACTAAACAAAACCAAAGAGGAAAAGACAAATGAAAAAACTAACATCATCACAACAAGCTAGACATAGAGAGATAGTCGATAAGCTAGAGGAGTACCAAGCAGAAGGCAGCGCTCTTGTGAGCGCATACAACGACAAGCTCGCGGAACTATACCAAGAGTTGCACGACACCGTAGAGAATCTAGGGGCTGACCTTTTGAGCGACATAGGCAACTTAGATAGAAGTTGCTTAGAAGAAGCTGAAGAATTCGCAGAAGAAGTGCGAGACTCTCTGACAGAGTTCTTCGACGCTCGAAGTGAGAAATGGCAGGAGAGTGAGAAAGGGCTTTCGTACCAGTCTTGGATAGACGAGTGGGAGTCAGCTGCTGGTAGCATAGGTGACCCTCAAGATTTCGTCGATATACATGAGGTCTACGAGGAACCTGCCTACGCAGACTGGGACGAGCTAGATATATCCGACTTCGACAACGTGGCGATGGCGGTGGAGGGGGAGTGATGAACATCTTTGTACTAGACACAGACCCCATCAGCGCAGCCAAGCAACAGTGCGACAAGCACATTGTCAAGATGCCACTAGAGTGCGCTCAAATGCTTTGTACTGCCATCGTGCTCAACGGTGGATACGCAAGGTACAAGCCCACACACAAAAACCATCCGTGTACCGTCTGGACCCGTGACAGCCGTCAGCACTTCGACTGGCTAGTCCAACACGGTCTCGCCTTGTGCTGGGAGTACACCGCCCGCTATGGTAAGATACATGCTTGCCAGGAAGTTATCGAGGCCACTAGGCTACAACGCTCCTGCATCGAGGACAACGGATGGTCGACGCAGCCACAGTGTATGCCAGACCAGTACAAGACTGACGATGTGGTCCAAGCCTATCGAGCGTTCTACATCGGAGAGAAGGGGTTTGCAAAGTGGAAAAGGAACCAGCCCGTCTGGTGGAGGGCGTAGTGATGAATCTTGAACTGGGCGTAGATGCGCTAAGACTTATCGACACACTAGCCCAACGCGGGTGTGAGGGCAGCGTCAAGTCGATGTTCCCAGAGCAGAGATGTACGCACCTTAACCCTTGCCTGACCTGCAAGGCTAAGCGAGTGAACGCGAAGCTGGAGATACTACCCCAGCATCCGAGCAGGAGGAGGTGACCTCGCTACAAAAATCTGATAGTAATTAACAAAGAACACCAAACCAGTTCGGAGGATGGTCCCATGTTGAAACGAGGAAAACTTGAAAAGATAGAAAACCTAGATGCTAAGAAAGGCTCTAGTGGGGTCTACTTCAGAGTGCTAGTGTGGAAGGGGGATGGCTATCAAAATTTGCTCCTCACAAAAAATCAACTTGAGGTCGCCATCGACCGGGCAACCAAAAACCCAGAAGATGAAATCCAGCCAGGATGGTTGGACAAACTGATATAAGAAAAGGAAAACACAATGCCGAAACAAGCAGACGGACGATCACTAACTATAAAGAAAACACAATACGACTTACTTATGGCGTTGCATACCGCAGGGTCCACAGGCTGCACTACAGCAGAGCTGCACGAAACAACGGGCATCTCCCTTCGAGGGGTGCAAGATTCACTGAAGCGACTAGCCAACAAAGGGCTAGTTACAAAATTTGCCTTGCGCCACAATAAGAACAAGTGGTACTACAGCGAGGTCGCGGCAGACTACCTAGCCTTCTGGCCAGCAGCTCCACCGCAAGCGAAGTCTAGCAGCAGATAGACTACATACATCTCCCACATACATACCTCTAGGTGAACCCCATGACCCAACTATGCGTCTGGCCCGACCGCCACGTCAAGGGCCTAGACGGACCCACCAGTGCCGTCCGAACATTTCCACTACTAGACTGGAAGGAAGCTATCCAGTCCCGCTACACAACCGATGCACACGTAGCTTGCTACTACATAGAAGGAGAAACAGAACTACCCCGTATCAACAAATCCGCTCACCAGTGGCTAATTGACGAAGGTAAAGAGCCCAAGGTCCAGTGGCTATTCATCGACGTGGACAACCCCGGACATGCAGAGTGGGAGAGCCAAGAGCAAAAACAACAGGCTATGGACGAGCTGACCATCAACCCCCTGCTCGAAGATGCGGGTATCTATACCACCCGCGCTGGCTACCGACTCGTCTGGAGACTCGATAAGCCCGTACTCGCTCGACACTGGAAGTCCTTCTACAACCAGTTTCGTAAGTACCTTATCGACAATGGCATCCCTGCTGACACAGCCGAGACCCTCTCTGTATGGTCCACGTCCTTTCGACTACCCCACGTCACACGCGACGGAAAACACACACAGTCCGTTGTTGACTTCACACCTATCGCAGATGGATACACACTCACATGGACACCACCCGCACGACTAAGAACAGAAGTGGGCACCAGCACCGCCCACATCGACGATACCAAACGAGAGGTCGTACCTCCTACACGAGAGGAGTGGCGACACCTAATCGGCGCATCCCTCGCTGGAAGATACTTGCACAAGCTCCAACAGGGAGAGCCCCTGGGCAAACCCGGCAACAGAGACAACGCCTTGATGGAGTGCATCGCATCCCTCGGTGGGTATCTCAAAGCTACAGACCCCAATCAAATCTATCGCTTCATCCATCGAAGCGTAGCTGCAGACCAATCCGAAGGGGCTCCGTCACTCAAAAACGCCTGGGAAAAGTGCTGTCGAATCGCAGCACGCGAAGCAGGTAAGCTCCGAGAGGAGAAGACCCAAGCTCAAAACCGGGAGCGACAGCCCGCAATACTCGTCCATCAAGATAAACACTTCTATGTATTGGATACCCGCCAAGAGCCGTGGCAGTACCACCCTTTTCCTGTGGGAGGGAATATGTTGGTCAACGCTCTAGAGGCGTACACCTTGGCGGGTATCCCCACTATCTCTACTCGAAGCACCAAGGGAACTCCCTCTAGCGTTCGACAGTTAGTGTCCGATCATGGGCGCGTCGTAAACCAAGTCATCTATGTGATGGGTCAGCCTCGTGCCGAGTTCAAGAAAGACAACGGGGGTACGCTGTTCCTCGGATGCTGCGTGCCTGTAGGCGTTGAGCCCGAACAGGATGACAAAGTAGCCGAGTGGCTGGAAACCTTAGCAGGCCCAAAGGTGGACGTGCTCCTAGACTGGCTGGCTACCCTCAAGGTCTTGGACCTACCCACTTGCGCCATGTACTTGAAAGGCAAACCCGGTACAGGCAAGTCGATGCTCATCTCTGCACTGGCATCGGTGTGGGGTAGCAAGGCAACGCCCCTGCAGGAGATGATGTCGCAGTTTAATGCTGGACTTCTCGAATGTCCTGTGGTAGCCGCGGATGAGGGTGTGACCCTGACCCAAGGCGGGATGAGTCCTGACATCGTATTCCGTAACCTAGTCGCCAATAGTGACCACTCCATCAATAGAAAAAACCAACCTGTTGTCCGGGTACAGGGGTGTGCTCGCGTTATCATCTGTGCAAACAATGACCGAGCACTTCAATTCAACAACTCACTAACCGAGGAGGACTTGCAAGCTATCGTATCTCGAACCCTGTACATCGAAGCTCAAGGTGCTGCAGCAACCTTTCTACGCAACCTCGGAGGCAGGAACGCCACGAAGGATTGGGTGATGCAAGGTAACAACCCTGGACGTATCGCCAAGCACATCGCATGGCTCGCACAGAATCGAGTAGTGCGCTACGGCAACCGATTGCTAGTCGAAGGTAGGCTAGAGGACTGGCATAGAAGATTTATCGTGAGCGTCGGTATCAACAGCCAAGTGCTCTACATCATCGCCAAAATGATTTCTCGTGATGGGAATAAGAAAGATGCTTGCTTTAAGCAAGACGAACAAGTATATGTTACAACAGAGGTCGTTGTAGACAAGTGGGATGCGTACTTCCCGTCCTTCAAGTCACCAACACCTAGACGGTTAGCCAACGCGCTGTCCAACCTCTCGACAAGCAAAAGAAGAAAAGGAGGAAGCCGACTGGTGTTCTGGGCAATACCCTGGGCATCAGTGGTCACCGAGGCAGAAAACCTCGGCCTCCCAATAGACGAACCAGAAAACAAAGCAAAAAACAGAGTAGAGTAAATGGGTAGACCTAAAAGAAAGATGGGCATCAGTGCCTCGTCGTACACACAGTTCAATCAGTGTGAGCGCAAGTGGTACATCGGTTACGTCATCAAACCTGACGTACCTAAGACCCCTGCACTGCAGACGGGTATCGATGTACACGATTGGCTGGAAGCCTATCTTAAAGGTAAGGAGCTGCCTGACATTGACGAGAAGCTCGTGAACATCGCTAAGGCAGGTATCGAGTTCTTACCCGAACCCGGTACAGTCCAAGTTGAGGAGTGGGTCGAAGATGTTTGTGGACCTCTACCCTTCCGCGGGAAGGTGGACTTCTACACTTGTAAAGATGGCATCCTGCACATCTCCGACCACAAGACTACCAGCCGTAGCTCAAACGCCAAGACTGAAGCAGAGCTGGCACTCAATCCCCAGATGTTGGCCTATGCCTATGTCCTAGCGAGAAAGCTCAACATCCAACCCACTAAGATTAAATTCAGTCACATCTACTACTTAACCAAATCTAAAATAGCTACTTCCTTCCGAGTAGATGCGGAAGCGGAGTGGGCAGATGTAGAAAAAAACTGGCGCGATTTCGAACGAGTCGCTAAGGTAATGTCACGACTCGCGAAAGCTCAACGTCAGGAAGAAATTACACCCGACGTTTCGCAGTGTCGGTTCTGCTGGTTCAAAGAACACTGCAGTGCATATCCAAAGAAAAAGACAAAAACAAAACCCAAACAGAAAAAAGAAACAGGAGAAGAAGATATGAGTATCATGGATAAAATCAACGAACAGAAAGCCAAACAAGCTGCAGCCAAAGCTGAAATCGAAAGGCTGAAAAAGGAAGTCAAGCAAGCGTCCGAAGCGATTGCAGAGATTGACCATCCCCTTGCTCCCAAAGAGGAAGTGGACTGGGTTCGCTTAGGCGAGCAGCTCATCAAGGCTATCCAAGAGAAGGAAGCCGCGGATGAGGACTTCACCTTCGATACCTTGTTCGAGTTCCTAGAGTGGCACCTGCAGCGTAAGATTGAGCAGGAAGATGCCAACAAGCTCATGGAAGCGTGCGGCGGTCGATTGGTTAAAGGTATGAACTACATCTCCCTCAAAGACGTGGAGGTCGTTGTGGAGCAGCCCAAAACTACTGGAGGTCTATCGGACTACATCGATACGATGCTGCAGTTCAAAAAGAACAAGTGCCTTCCTGGTAATTGGAACCTCGCTCAAGTCGAGAGCTTCTGGAAGAAAGCACTGATGGCCCTGTCCAGCTCCGAAGTGTTAACAGACACAGTGGTTCGCACGATGGCGAAGGAGGCTGTATCTGGTAACCGACTGCCCCGAAGCAGTACCATCAAGACCCTCGTGAAGTGGGTCAATGATGCTGGAGTCCCTGTGGAGATGTCAACAGACGACTGCACACTGCGACTCGGTGTATCAGACCACGAGGTCGAGATGGCAGAGAAGCTCGCTCAAGCCCCTGTAACGGTGCAGGAGCCCGTCGAGGAGACTAAGACGCATCTCAAGCCCGTTGGTAAGGTCGAAGAAGATGTGGTGGTGACTACGACCCCTGTGGTCGAGAAGCCCAAAGAGCCCGTGGCTGCTGAAGCTCTAGCACCTGTGGTGATTTACATCAACGCATTTCCTTCCGATCACATCCCCACAAAGCTCTCCACTATCTTGGAGCCTTTGCAGGAACAAGTTGCCGAGGAAAAAGGGCTTGCCTACTATAACTTGGCCGACTACAACATGGGGCCTAAGCACGTAGCGTCTAAGTTCTTAGCCCTGCTGAATGGCTCTCATGCCAGCAAAATGCTGGGCAAGTCGGTGCTCGCCTCACAGAAGGACCCTTGTCTCAATGAGCTACTACCTCTCTTAGAGCGTCGTGCAGACATCATCATCGTTCGTGGATTCTTCGGATGATGACTGCTTCTAACACACTTGAGAAAGCACGTAGAGCCAGGGAGCTGAAGGGAATCAAGACAGACATGGAGCGTATTCTAAAGCTACCCCAGACCCCTGACATGCCCGACGCGCACGTCCGAATGACCAAGGAATTACGCAACCACGTCGATGCACCTACACTATTTCCTCTACAGGGCTTAGTGTTGGAGGTCGCCAAACAACTACCCGCACCCAAAGGCATCATCGGTGCCATTGGGGTAGGACATGGCAAGACCCTCACATCATTCCTGCTACCTGTGGTTTGGGGCTGTAAGAAGCCTGTGCTCCTTATCCCCCCTGCCATGCGAGAGCAGTGTCGTAGAGACCTACAGGAGTGGTCACAGCACTACGACTTCCCCATGCCCCACATCGTAGCCTACAGCGACCTAAGCTCACCTACCCGTGGGAACGTACTAGAAGTTATCAAACCTGATTGCATCATCGCTGACGAGGCCCACTGCCTCCGACACCCTACGGCAGCACGAACCAAACGGTTTATTCGCTACATGCAAAAAAATCCTAGTACCCGTTTCGCAGCATTATCTGGTACACTTACTTCGAAGTCCCTGAAAGACTATGGGCACCTCTGCGAACTAGCCTTACGTGGGGGTAGCCCTCTCCCTCTAGATGAAAGAACCTTGGACATCTGGTCATCCGTGTTGGACCCAGATGGAGAGCCCGACCGACGCGCCTACAAAGCTCTGATGCCAATGGTCGCGTGGCATGGGGAAGGCACTGACAGCGAAGCTGTGTATCGAAAAGCGTTCCAAGCTCGCTTCCGAAATACCTTGGGCGTAGTCGCATCAGAGGAAGGCAGCGTTGGATGCAGCCTCGTACTGCAAGGTTGGGAGGGACGAAGGGACCGTAAGATAACTGCAGCTCTACAAAAGCTAGGTGCTGACTGGGAGCTACCCAACGGCGAGTACCTAGCCGATGCTCTGGAGTTTATGCGTGCAGCCCGTCAGTTGAGTTTAGGATTCTACTACGTGTGGGACTGGCCAGACGGTAGTGTAGACCACGAGTGGAACGACGCGCGAAAAGCGTGGAACTCTGCCTGTGGAAGCTATCTTCGATACCATAGTCGAGAAGGCGTAGACAGCGAGAGTCTGCTCGTCAAATGGATTATGTCTGGAGGGGGCAGTCGCAAACTGCAGAATACTTACTTCGCGTGGGCAGCTCTAAAGCACAGACCCGCTCCTCCTGTCAAGGCAGTTTGGATTAGCTCGGACTATCTTCGAGACATCTGCAACTGGGTCAAAAGCCAGAAGGACCCCACCCTCGTGTGGTTCCAGAGCCGAGCTGTGGGTGAGAAGATGAAAGAGTTTGGGGTGCCTGTCCACCATCGAACTGACCCCGCGCCTGGGCAGACCTGTGGATTGTCAATCCCCATCCACCATAAAGGCCGTAATTATCAAGCATGGGCAAACAATCTAGTTGTTGAGCCTCCTCCTACGGGAGCCACTTGGGAGCAGTTGCTCGGACGTACCCATCGAAGCGGCCAGAGGGCTGACACAGTTTACACAACCGTATGCCAGGATTACTGGCCTCAAACCCGCGCTTTGGAGAGCGCAAAGAAACAAGCTAAGTATATTGAAGAAACGACTGGTAACAAACAAAAACTATGTTACTGTGACTGGTCTAAATGTTAGACAGAAAAAGAATGAATCAGAAACTCAAACAAAAGGAAAACTAATGAGTATTTTTGCAAACATTGAAACAGCAGCGGCACCCGCCCAACAACGATACTTCGCAGACGGAACGTACCTCGTAGAGCTTCACAAGTTCGTACAAGGCAGCAGCCGCCGCGATAACACTCCTTACGTGGCAGTAGAAGCCACTGTTCTGGAAGTCACTAACGGTGATGAGGAGAGCAACCGAGCAGGTGAACGAGTGTCTTGGGTCGTCATGTGCCGCCAGAAAGAAACCTTCCTATCTGCTGTCAAAGGCTTCGTAGCTGCAGCCAGTGGTGTGGATTATGGTGATGTAACATCCGAAATGTGCGAGGAGCTTTCGCAAGGCGACGGTTCGGCTATCAGTGGTATTGAGGTTGTCGCAGACGCAAAGACCATCACTACACTGAAAGGCAACCCCTTTATGAAAGTCATCTGGCGTTCTCACAACGGATAGAGCTGTAACCATTTAGCTCCACGATAGGCAGTGCGTTCATCTGCTCCCAGATGGACAGGTGCATTTGCGTTGTGCCAGCACATAGTCCCGCCTTTCGTGGAGCTTTCTTTTTGGAGATACCCATGAGACTAATTGGATTTGACTTTGAAACCCACCCCATTAAACCCGGATGCTTAGCTCCTAGAGCTGTGTGCATCTCACTAGCGGGTAGAGGGGAGCCCCCTAAGTACTTACCCCGTGACGAGGAGAGCTGGTGGAGGTCTGTAGATGACGGCTGGGAAGTTGTCTACTCTGCACGACACACGCGCTACGTCTTTGCAAACTTGAGTGCTGACCCTGATGTCGTGCTGGTGGCTCACAACCTATCTTTCGACTTGGGCGTGCTCATAAAGAAAGAGCCCCAGTTCATCGCAGACATATTCGCCATGATGGAAAAGGGCAAGCTACGTGACACCCTGCTGCGAGAAAAGCTCATCAACGTCGCACATGGCGACTTAGACTTCCATCACGAGACAAAGCAGAAGATGAAGTACAGCCTCGCCGACCTAGTGAAGAAGTATTTCAAAGTGGACATCAGTGCTACCAAGACCGGAGATAGCTGGAGACTTAGGTACAATGAGTTGGAGTTCGTACCTCTGCGAGAGTGGCCCGAAGCAGCCTTGGTCTACAGTGCCCAGGACTCCACATGGGCTAGGCGCGTCTTTGAGGCCCAGAATCAAACACCTGCAGGTGTCCGAGTGGGCACTACCATTCAGCCTTTGCATAGAGAAGGATTGGTAGTAAACGAACTGGAGCAGACTGCAGCCGCGCTCGCTCTGCATCTGATGGCATGTCGAGGTGTAGTCACAGACCCCGTAGCCGTGGGCAACTTCAGAATCCAAGTGATGGACCAAGTGGAAGAAGCTAGGGCAATCGCTATGGACTTGGGCTTCATGCGACTCGACGGCTCTCGAAACATGAAGATACTCAAAGGATTGGTTGCAGAAGCCTACGGTGACAACCCACCTGTCACTGCCAAGGGTGCAATCAAAACAGACCGTAAGACTCTGCAGAAGTCAGGCAACTTGCAGTTGGCAGAATACGCGAAGAATCTCAACGCCGAGAAGCTCCTCAATACCTACCTGCCCATCTTAGAGCAAGGGATTAGAAACCCCATCTGCTCCAAGCCAAACGTGCTGGTGCGCTCTGGTAGAACGAGTTGGAAGTACCCCAACCTGCAGAATCCCCCTCGCAAGTCTGGATTCCGAGAGTGCTTCATACCTCAACCCGGTAACATCTTCTGCACTGTGGACTACAGTAGTATAGAGCTGCGGGCCTTCGCACAGGTCCAACTAGACTGGTATGGGAACAGCAGACTAGCAGAGGCTTTCCAGCGTGGGGTAGACCCTCATCTGCAGTTCGGGGCCAGTCTTATCGGTATGGAGCTGGAGCTTGCCAAAGAAGCTCTGAAGGACGATACCCACCCAGAGCACAAAGAAGTGAAGGAGGCTAGGCAGTTTGCCAAGATTGCCAACTTCGGATTCCCAGGTGGGCTGGCAGCAGAGACCTTCGTTGAATACTGCAACAACTACGGCAAGCACATCGACATT
>MDTD01099182.1_pt1 | contig 21737 bp, 24 predicted proteins | sample 811221 | NCBI WGS metagenome assembly MDTD01 (sample SAMN05326646, study PRJNA326480) | marine metagenome | isolation source: seawater | place: Pacific Ocean: South West | collected 2011 | reverse complement strand
CCTACGCGCGCTTTACGCCCAGTAATTCCGATTAACGCTCGCACCCTCCGTATTACCGCGGCTGCTGGCACGGAGTTTGCCGGTGCTTCTTCTGTAGGTTATGTCAAGGCTAATGAGTATTAGTCATTAGCTTTTCTTCTCTACTGAAAGTGCTTTACAACCCTAGAGCCTTCTTCACACACGCGGCATGGCTGCATCAGGCTTTCGCCCATTGTGCAATATTCCCCACTGCTGCCTCCCGTAGGAGTCTGGGCCGTGTCTAAGTCCCAGTGTGGCTGATCATCCTCTCAGACCAGCTACCGATCGTAGCCTTGGTGAGCAGTTACCTCACCAACAAGCTAATCGGACGCGGGCTCATCTAATAGTGGCCGAAGCCTTTCCCCCGAAGGGATTATGCGGTATTAGCTCGAGTTTCCCCGAGTTGTCCCCCGCTACTAGGTAGATTCCCACGCGTTACTCACCCGTCCGCCACTCGTCGCCCGGAAGCAAGCTTCCGTCGTTACCGTTCGACTTGCATGTGTTAGGCATGCCGCCAGCGTTCAATCTGAGCCAGAATCAAACTCTTCAGTTTAGTTTTTTAGTTGGCAAAGCCAACAATTTTTGTTTGACGTGCTCTCTTACAAAGCACTAATGCTAGCAAGATGCTCGTCAAAAGGTTTTGATGGCATTTAAAAGCTAGATTAGCGCCCACACAAATTACTTGTTAATGGACATTTTGTTAAAGATCTCAGGCCTCTACGGACCAGATAAGGAACAGCATTATACTCTTAATTATCTACTTAGCAACGACTATTTAAACCATGCTGAAACTATTTTTGTTGCCAGCTTGGCCTGAGACAATTCAGCAACCATACCTACATAATTTTTATTTTTTTAAAGCGTCTTTTCCCAACCTGGATGGTGCTCGAGGAACCAGCCTGTAGAATGTGATTTTCGCTTAAAACGACATGACCATCGATTCTTACCGCACCTTGCTTTATCAAACGACGACTCTCTGAGGAGCTTTTTACCAATCCGCACTCTTTCATGGCAACGCTAAGCAGATAGTCAGTTCCCTCTCTATTACTCACAACGAATTCTTCAATATCGAGTGGAATGTTCCGGTGGGAATGAAGTTCTATGAAATTTACTTTAGCAGCTGCCGCTAGCCTTTTATCGTGAAATCGCTCTACTAACTCCATCGCCAATTCGAATTTTACGTCTCTCGGATTCACACCATCTTCGGTCGACTTTTTAAGCTTAGAAATTTCCTTTTCTTCCCGAAAACTCAATAACTCAAAATATCGCCACATTAGTTCATCACTTATGGACATTATTTTTCCAAACATTTCGTTAGGGGGTTCCTCAATTGCTATGTAGTTATTCAACGACTTCGACATTTTCATCGTGCCGTCTAATCCCTCCAGAATTGGTAGAGTTATCACTACTTGAGGGGTCTGGCCAAAAGACTCCTGCATGTGCCTACCTACTAGCAAATTGAATTTCTGATCCGTTCCTCCCAGCTCTACGTCTGCCTGTAGTGCTACCGAGTCATATCCTTGGATGAGCGGATACAAAAATTCATGTATCGCAATTGATTTTCCTGTCCCGTAGCGTTTCTGAAAATCATCTCTTTCGAGCATTCGAGCAACAGTGTATCTAGACGCAATATCGACCAAAGTTCTAGAAGTAATGTTATTCATCCATTGTGAATTAAAACAAATTTCAGTTTTTTCCTGGTCCAGAATTTTAAAAACCTGGCCCTTATAAGTTTGCACATTCTCTTCTATTTGCTCTTCAGACAACTGGGGTCTTGTGACAGTTTTCCCAGATGGATCTCCGATTCCACCAGTAAAATCCCCGATGAGGAATATAATGTGATGACCACATCTTTGGAATTCCCTCATTTTATTTAGTAAGACTGTATGGCCCAGGTGCAAATCTGGCGCGGTAGGGTCAAAGCCAGCCTTTACCCTAAGAGGCCGGCCTCTGGAGAGAGACAACAGCAAGTCTTTCTCCAACAATATCTCAGACACCCCTCGTTTCAAAAACCCGATTTGTTCTTGAGCATTCCCTTCTAACTCTTCTTTTATCATCCTAAATCCCAATAAATTCAATAATTTTCTGTTAAAACCTCAAATTTGTTTGACCTTACATCTCAATCTGGGTATCGTGCTCCAGAAATATAAACCTTATCAGATACTTAAATGATAATTTTTAATAGGCAATTGGAAAGTCGGCACCCCCGTCAGGTCACGCGTCAAAAGAGAAAACGCCTCATTATTATGAGTGTATTGGCCTGCGTCCTAATTACTTTTTTTTCTTCCGGAACTTTTAACCAACCGTCTCCAGCTCGATCTTCAGAAGGGGACATAATAGTAAATACCGACGACTTAGTCACCTTGCCCGAGCCCTATCCTGCTTCAAAAGAGGAGAAGAAAAATAATGCGACTGCTCCTAAACCAAGGAAATCGATGAATTGGCTCTCCTTCGATGTTAAGCCAGGAGATAATTTATCTCTGATATTCCAGAGAAATAAAATTCCGAAGCCGTTACTCAACGAAATAATAAGAATGGACAAGAAGGACAAAATTCTACCGAAACTCAAACCCGGCCAGACAATAAAATTTGGTGAGCGCGACACCGAACTAATAACAATTGTCATCGAGATAGACAAACTATCGTCTATTTGGTTTGAAAAAGTGGGTGAAGAATTGATTTCCAGAGTTGAGGTAATTGAGCCGACTTTAAAATTAGCTGCCGCTTCGGCAATAATTCAAAGGTCTCTGTATTTAGACGGACAAAAGGCTGGACTGTCAGATTCTACTATCATGCAACTCACAGAAATTTTCGCCTGGGATATTGATTTCGCGTTAGATTTAAGACCCGGAGATACTTTCTCCGTAATCTACGAGCAAATTTACAAAGGATCAGAATTTTTGGGAAATGGGAAAATCCTAGCGGCCAACTTTATTAACAAAGGAAAGATAAAGCGCGCTGTAAGATATCCTTTAGAAAGCGAGCAAGGCACTTATTTTAACGAAGATGGACAAGCAATGAAGAAGGCCTTTTTAAGAACTCCGGTAGAATATTCGCGTATTAGCTCCCGATTTAGCCTAAAAAGAAAACATCCAATTCTTAACAAAATCAGAGCCCACACAGGCGTCGATTATGCCGCTTCTCTAGGAACTCCCGTGAGAGCAACCTCCGATGGCCGTGTAAAGAATGTAGGATGGAATGGGGGTTACGGTAAAACTATAGTACTAAATCATGGGAGTCGGTATAGTACACTCTATGCCCACCTTGCAAGATACAACAGAAAAATAAAGCCAGGGACCTACGTGAAGCAGGGACAGATTATCGGTTACGTTGGGAAAACCGGATTAGCGACGGGTCCCCACCTTCACTATGAATTCAGGCTAGACGGAAAACACAAAAACCCTCTCACCGTAAAATTCCCTTCTGCAAAACCGATAAAAAAAGAACTTGTTGATGACTTTGTCGCCGTGACACAACCATTTTTTAAACATTTAGAATTACTCACCCTGAATACCTCTAACGGCAAAATTGCGTCTCGCGAAAACCTCCTCAAGACACCTGATACATATGAACGACCTTCTGAATTCTTAAATTAAAGCTTGTGAACTCACGAACAATCAAAGAGGGTCTATACATAGGTTTGATGTCAGGGACCAGTATGGATGGAGTGGATGTTGTGATAAGCGAGATCCGGAACCTCTCCTTATCAGTCATCGGGAGCATAACAGTACCTTACAAAAAGAAACTTAGGAAGACCCTTGACAGAGTCGTTCTAAATAATGAGCCATTAACGATTCATAGCTATGCTGTCTTGGACGTGGAGATAGGCAAGGAATTTGCAGAGGCGGTCAACTACGCGTTACAAGAATTTGACATAAAAAATAATCAGATAATAGCTGTAGGTAGCCACGGTCAGACCCTCAGACACTCACCATCTTCTGCCCCACCATACAGCCTACAGATTGGAGATGGAGCAACAATTGCTGCTTTGACAAACATCACCTGTATTTCCAACTTCCGGAGTCTGGACATCGCAAAGGGAGGTCAGGGTGCTCCCCTTGTGCCAGCTTTCCATGAATGGTGTTTTTCTTCTGAGGATAAAGAACGGAGCATTTTGAACATCGGAGGGATTGCTAATTTAACAATCCTAAACTCTGATAATACCCAGCCTCTCGGCTTTGATACGGGACCGGGCAACTGTTTGATGGACGAATGGACCAATCTGCATCTCGGCGAACCCTACGATAAAGGAGGAACTTGGGCGTCTTCAGGCAAAACGATACCTTTATTATTAGAAAGTCTCCTAGACTACGATTACTTTAAAAAGGATATTCCGAAAAGTACCGGTCGAGAAGAATTCAATTTAAGGTTTCTTCGCGAAAAAATTACGAGTACGTCTATGAGTTCTGCTTCGTCTGAGGATATTCAAGCCACACTTCTAGAACTTTCCACCCATTCGATTACTGCTGCATTAGATACATTTACTAAACAGAAAGCATCGGATGTTTTTGTCTGTGGTGGAGGCTTTTATAATACGGCACTAATAGGTGCACTCAGGAATGCCATGCCCGCAAGAGGCTTTTTCTCAACTGAAAAAATCGGCTATGATCCCAGGTTCGTAGAAGCAACTGCCTTCTCTTGGCTGGCATTCATGCGGATAAGTCGCTTGCCCGTAAAGTTGGTCACATCGAAAAGGATGAGAAGGTTACAGTTGGGGGCTATACACTCTTGATTAAACAGAGAACGAAGACCCGCAACCGCATGTAGTTGTGGCATTGGGATTCCTTATCACAAATTGAGAGCCTTCCAGCCCTTCTGTATAGTCTATCTCAGCTCCATCTAAGTATTGAAAACTCATTGGGTCTATTAAAAGTTTCACCCCTTTCTTCGTAACTACAGTATCACCATCGTTTTCTTTTTCATCAAAAGTAAAACCATACTGAAATCCGGAGCAGCCGCCTCCTTGAATGAAAACCCTTAACATCAGTTCGTTAGTGGTATCTTCTTCATCTATCAAAGTCTGAACTTTTAAAGCAGCAGCTTCAGTAAAAACGACAGATTTCTCATTTTCTACTATCATAGTAACACCTCATATTTGACCCAAGCGTTTCTCAAGCTTTTTTAATTCCAGTCTCTAGAGAGCTATTGCTTGAATTTAGATTATTGGCCTCAATATTTTCTATTATCCTAACAAGTTTACCATTCACTTCTGCGCCCATCGCCATTTCAATCAGCCCATAATACACATCGCCCTCAATGCGGGCCGTCGGACCTAACTCCACATAATCATCTGCATAAACATCGCCCTTCACAACTCCTGATATAATTACGAACGGAACTCTGACGTGGCCTTCTACAGTGCCACTTTCACTCAATGTAAGTGTTGCTAACTCCCCGGCATCTGAGACAACATCACCCTTTATCAAACCATCTATGTGCAATCCTTCAGAAAATCGAAATTCTCCCAACACCCTAGAGTGCCTTCCAATGAGAGAGTCAACTCTAGTAGGCCGCGGTTTGCGAAGTCTTTTTACTAGCATCTTAGCACCCTAATTGAGGACCGAAATCCAATCGAAAGTATTATTTTGCCGATATTTTTTCCCTCGACTATCTGCCACAGAAACTTGTACTTGTAACGGCACAAATTTATCCGGCATTCTTAAGGTACCTTGAAATAAGTGAAAATGCTTGAATCGGAAATTTAGAGCTTTTTTTCCTGATTCCACCAACTCTTTAAAGGCTATGCTCCTTTCGAGCCCATCTGACTCTCCTAGAAAATTAATCAATAACTTACCTTCCGCATAACGTTGCTGTTTATTAATGTATGTCATCACTATTTTATATTCGAAGCGACTTTCACCATGCAACGGCTTTATCGTCAACCCTTTCACCCTAGGTCCATCATCTATTTCTGCTGACCGCACGATATCCCTATAAAAGCTTAGTTCTCCCTTCAGTAAAGCAACTTCACCCTGTAGGCGCACCAATTCGGCATGATTGTTTTTTCTTAGCTGATCACTAATTTCTTCCGCTCTGGAAAATCTTGTAATTTCAGAGTGTAAACTAGCATTCTCCTCTCTCAAACCTCGTACCTCAGTCAACAACTCTTTATATCCGTCGCCGGAGGAAATGGCATTCGACACTGATCTCCAAAAACCATAATCTGCAGCATACAAGACTACAACGGAAACAAAAAGCAACAGCAGCAGGTAAAGACACACGGTACGCAGTGGTCTGTGGGGTTTAATAACTAATCTCATCGTCTGCTGCAAAACCTTTACGCTCACCTATTTACGAGATCTCTAAAAAAAATAAATGGGGCATACCTTAACATTAGCCACTAATTAAAGACCCGCACCACTTCACAAACACCGTGAGAAGTAAGCGAAGCCGCTCAACAAAATTTAACGCGAATTCTCATATCAGTCAATTACTTAAAATATGATTTTATCTACTTTAATTAAATTTCGGATGAGTTAATTCAGATTTTCTGCGGTGGAAACACTTTTTGTATTTCAATTCTATTTTTGCGAAGATAGTGCAGAAATATAGGGTATATTATTATCTATTTTCAACAAGAAAGCTCAAAGAATAAGTAAAGCATGTATTTGTGGGCTAAAGCATTTCACTTTATATTTATAGTCACTTGGTTTGCGGGGCTATTCTACCTACCAAGGTTATATGTCTATCATGCTGACAGCAAAGATAAAAAGAGTACGGAGCGCTTTAAGTTAATGGAGGCACGATTGTATCTCGGAATAATGTTTCCAGCAATTCTACTCACGATTTCTAGTGGTTTAACCTTGATTTGGATAAGAGGCTGGGACTGGTTGTTGGCCACTTCTTGGATGCATCTCAAGCTATTGTTAGTTTTGAGTTTAATTATCTTTCATCTATATTTGGGGCTTCTAAGAAAAGATTTCGCAAGGGATACCAACCAGAAGTCAACTACTTTCCTCAAAATATTGAACGAGATGCCTGTACTCATTTTAGTTTTAGTGACTCTTTTGGCAGTGTTAAAACCATAATAGGTTAATATCTATTATGACTGAAACAAAAGTCAATCATCAGAAAAAAAAGCCTCTTGTTCTAGTAATCAGCGGACAAGACCCGAGTGGTGCGGGCATCCTCGCAGATATAGAAACATGTGCAGCGAACGGTTGCCTAGCGTTGACTTTAATCACCTCAGTCACTTGCCAAAACACCTCGTCTTACCACAGCAAAGTAGACATTGATGAAAAGTTTTTAGTACAACAACTAAACCTCCTCATGAAAGAATTCAACCCTGATGCTGTAAAAATCGGATTAATACCAAATACAGCAATGTGTATAGCCTTATCTAGCTATATCATGGAGCGTCTCTCCAAGTGCCCCATTGTTTTGGATCCGGTCCTTAAAACAGGCGGGAATAACTCCTACCTAACTGACGCCGAACTCCCATCTGCTTTAAGAAAAAACATGGTTCCATTAACAACAGTGGTAACTCCAAATAAGCAAGAACTTGCAAAGCTGGGCGAAACTGAAAGCATTTATAAAGCGTTAGATAGAATTAGCGACCTAGGAGCGAAAGCCATCTTGGCCACAGACATGGCAGATGACAAAGGCACTATTTTAAATATATTGAGCCAGGGGCCATCAAAAGGTACTGTAGAGTACGTGATGAGACGTTATCCAGAGTCCTCCCATGGAACCGGGTGCACCCTCTCTAGCGCGGTAGCATGCGAATTAGCGAAAGGTCGGACCATTTTTCAGTCTGTAGCTTCGGCCCAACAATTCACGCACTTATCAGTCGAGCATTCTAATTCTTACGAGACGCAACAAACAATACCCAACAGATTTTATTGGTTATGATTTCTCAAGCTCAATTTCCAAGACAAGGGCTTTATGCGATCACCCCAGAAAATATTTTGAAAGACGAAAATAGCTTTGAAAAAATTAAAGCTGTCATTCTTGGAGGAGCAAAGGTAATCCAGCTACGACTAAAAGATCAGAATAAAACAGAACCATTCATGGAGAAAATTATTAAAATAAGAAAAATGTGCGAATATTTTTCTGTGGCTTTTATTGTCAATGACGATGTCGAGCTCGCAATCAAAGTTGAGGCCGATGGAGTTCATCTTGGTCAACATGACATTTCCTATTCTACTGCTCGCCGAATTCTGGGAAACGATAAAATTATCGGAATATCATGCTATAATGACTTATCACGCGCAATCGATGCTGCGGCGAAGGGCGCTAGCTACATTGCTTTGGGTAGTTTTTATGATTCCGTGACGAAGAAAATAGCGCCTAGATGCGGTATAGATGTTCTGCAACAAACTTCCAAAAAAATCACAGTTCCAATCGTAGCAATAGGAGGGATTACAGCTGAAAATGGTCTTATTCTTATTGAAAATGGAGCGAATTTTTTAGCATGTATCGATGCCCTATTTAAAGATAATAATGGATTGAACTCAGCTAGAGAACTCAACCTCCTTTTTGAACGGGTAATAGCAAATGAATAACGAAGATTTATTTTCACAGGCAAAAGAAATATTGGTCGGAGGGGTCAACTCGCCGGTTCGCTCCTTTTCAAATGTGGGAGGCTCACCCATCTTCGTAGAAAAAGGATTAGGCCCCATCATCAGCGATGCGGAAGGAAAAGACTATATTGATTACGTTGGAAGTTTTGGACCGGCAATCTTAGGACATGCCAACCGAGATGTTGTAGAAGCAGTCCAAGAGCAAGTCTCAAATGGCTTTGGGTTTGGGGCCCCCTCTATCTTGGAAAACGAGCTGGCTCAAATCATAATTGACCTAGTCCCGTCAATTGAAAAGGTTCGAATGACGAGTTCGGGAACTGAAGCTGCACTCACAGCGATCAGGCTTGCGAGAGGCTGCACAGAGAGGGAATTAATCATCAAATTCGATGGTTGTTATCATGGTCATGTAGACTCCTTACTAGTTAACGCCGGTTCGGGCGTTCTAACGTTCGGATTAGCTGCCAGTAAAGGCATTCCTCAGAGCGTGGTATCAGACACATTGGCCTTACCGTTTAACGACACAAAGCTTTTGGTGGAAGCCTTTGAAAAACATGGTTCGAAAGTGGCTGCAGTAATAGTCGAGCCAATAGCTGGAAATATGGGTTGTGTACTGCCGAAGGAGGAATTTTTGTACTCCCTTCGAGAACAAACGTCGAAACATGGTAGTTTACTGATTTTTGATGAGGTCATGACTGGCTTTAGGGTAGCGCCTGGCGGAGCACAAGAAAAATTGGGTATTGCTCCAGATTTAACACTTCTTGGCAAAGTAATCGGCGGAGGCTTACCGGTAGGGGCTGTCGGTGGAGCGAGCTCGATTATGAACAACCTTGCTCCTGTAGGTTCTGTGTATCAAGCCGGCACTCTCTCCGGAAACCCGATTTCTATGGCAAGCGGAATCGCTACTTTAAAACAGTTGAAAGAACATGAAAAATACCAACAGTTAGAGAAAAACACCGGTGACTTATGTGCAGGTCTAGAAAAAATAGCTACCGAGTTTGGCATCCCCCTTGTAACTAATCATACATGTGGAATGTTTGGCCTATTTTTCACTGAAGCAAAAACAGTTTATTCTCTAGCAGACGTCAATGGCTGCGACCTAGATGTGTTCAAAAAATTTTTCCATCTGATGCTTGATCACGGAATCAATTTAGCCCCCTCCCCTTTTGAGGCGGGATTCCTCTCATTCACACACGACGATCATCATATAGAAAAAACTCTAGAGGCTGCAAAATCAGCTTTTTCAGCCCTCTAAGTGTAATTCTAAAAACGGATTGCCCTAAAGTTGTCCTTCTTGAAAGAGACCAACTTTCAGGTCTTTTCCTTCATATATCTTCTTTCCATCAACTTCCATCTCTGCGTCTGCAATACCAACAGTCAACGATCTTGCAACAATACGTTTCATACTCACTACATATCTAACCGACTGCGCGTCTGGAGTAACCTGACCAGCAAACTGCACATTGGCTCCGCCCAAAGCTCTCCCTCTGCCTAAGCCTCCCTTCCAAGCCAAGAAGAAGCCAACTAATTGCCACATCGCATCTAGTCCCAAACAACCGGGCATCACAGGATCTTCTTGAAAGTGACATGAAAAAAACCACAAATCTGGCACTATATCTAACTCTGCGATCACCGAGCCTCTTTGATATTTGCCGCCACGATCTTCTATTTCAAGAATACGATCAAACATGAGCATTGGTGGTAAAGGTAATTGCGCATTGCCATCTCCAAACAATTTGCCTCTGCCGCAGTCTAACAATTCTTCCTTAGAAAACTTGGAGTAACGTTTTTTAGATAATACAATCGGCGCATCGGCATTCAATATTTCTCTATCACTCATACTTTTAGTTATCCTTCGAAATTCAAAACTCGATCATGCATTAGCGCAGGAATCATATTCCTAACCTTTTCTACAGTCGATAGTTTGATATCTGCGGTAATCACACCCTCTGCACCGGTTCCTTCAGCCAATATTTCACCCCAAGGATTCACTATCAGTGAATGGCCAAAGGTTTTTCGGCCCCAATTTCTAGTACCGCACTGCGAAGGTGCAAAAACATAGCAACCCGTCTCTATTGCTCTCGCCCTTACTAGCGTATGCCAATGAGCCTTTCCGGTTTTATAGGTAAAAGCTGCTGGAATGGTAATGAATTTAGCCCCATTTTGAGCCAAATTTCGATACAAGTGAGGAAATCTAACATCATAGCATATCGTCAAACCGCAAGCGCCCCAAGGGAGATCAACAATACTAGCTCGATCACCTGGAGACACGGTTTTAGATTCTTCATATCGCTGCCCATCTTTAATTGACACGTCAAAAAGGTGGACTTTATCATAGGTACCCGCTATTTGGCCCATAGGGTTTAGAACCACACTACGATTTTTTATCTTATTCTGACCAACAAAAACTGGAATAGAGCCGAGTAAAATCCAGCAATTGATCCTCTCAGCCATTTCTTTTCCATGCAGAAGAGCAGGGTGCGTTTCAAAACAATATTTTTCGGAAAGATAGGCGGAGTCACTTTCTTCTAACAAACAATAAAATTCGGGTAAACAAATTAGTTGAGGATTACGCAAGACCGCATCATCAATTAGCTCATCAATCCGAGCAAGATTTTCAGAAAGAGAATCTCCTGCGCAGTTTTCAATACAGGCCACCCTAAAAATCTCACTCACTACTTTAAATTCCGTAGATTTGTTTTAAAAGACTCTGCCACCACAATGATTCCATCGTGGTCACAAAAAATGTAATCCCCAGATTTAATTTCCTTTTGGTCTATCATTACTGCCACATTTCTCTCACCTCGTCCGGCTTTTTTACTTCGTCTCGGGTTAGTGCCTAAGGCCTTCACTCCGAAGGTAATTGATTTCAGTTCTTGAGAGTCTCTTATTGAACCGTATACGATAACTCCGGCCCAGTTATTTTGCTCTCCCAGCAAAGCCAAATTCCCTCCCAATAAAGCGCACTCGTTTGAACCACCGCCGTCTACAAAGAGAATCCGTCCTTTTCCGTCTTCGTTCAACAGTTCTCGAACCAGAGAATTATCATTTTTCACCTTGAGTGTAAAAACTTCTCCTTCAAATATTTTTCTCCCACCGAAATCAGAAAATATGTTAGGTAAAACTATAACCGAGTCACCAATTTCATCACAAATATCTGCCGTCAAGTTTACTTTTTCCAATTAATCACCTCGTTATTCTTCCTACGCGCCGTCTTTTTTTGGCCGTTGCCACCCAGCGATGCTTTTCTGGGCCACTCGGCTTACCACCAGGGTATTTTCTTCAACATTTTTTGTAACTGTAGAGCCTGCACCAATTGTCGAACCGCTACTAATTTTTACGGGCGCTACTAATTCGGTATTTGAACCAACAAAAACATCATCTTCTATTATAGTTTTACTTTTATTCGCACCATCATAATTACAAGTTATGGTTCCAGCTCCAATATTCACCCGCTCCCCTACATCTGCGTCTCCAACATAACTTAAGTGGTTCACTTTACTTTTTTCTTTAATCAGGGAATTTTTGATTTCAACGAAGTTACCAACAGTAACCTCTCTTGCCAATCTTGTATGTGGTCGTAATCTACAGAAAGGACCAATCCTACAATCCACTCCTACAGAGACTGATTCTAAAACACAGTGTTCTCTTACTACTGAATTCTTTCCTATCTCAGAATTTTTAACGATCGAATTGGGCCCAATATAAACGCCGTCCTCTAAAACCACCCGTCCTTCGAAAATGACATTCACATCAATGGTAACGTCACGGCCAAGAAGTAATTCGCCGCGAACATCCAACCTAGAAGGATCAAGAAGGGTTACTCCACTTTCTAGTAAATCGTTTGCTATCCGGCTCTGAAATACTCTTTCGGCTTGAGCTAGCTGTTTCCTGTCGTTAACGCCCAAGACTTCGGTGGGATTTTCCACTGACAATGAAACAACCTTCACTTTCTCTTCGTTCGCGAACAAAACACAATCTGTAAGATATAACTCATTTTGTAGATTTCTTTCGTTTAGATTTGGCAACCACCGTTTAAGATAACCAGCCTGAATTGCAAAAATTCCACTATTGCAGTCAGCTATTTTTTGGTCACCTTCTTCTAGATCAACAGTTTCTACAATTTTTTCCACTGTTCCATCTTCTTTGCGAAAAATCCTCCCGTAACCTTCAGGGTTATCCAATGTTACAGTGAGCACCGAAAAACCCTGAGAGCTTTTAGCCGTTTCCACCAGACGTTGGAGGGTTTCAGTCTTTATCAGGGGGACGTCGGCACACAGAATAACAACAAGTTCTGAGTCTTCTAGATACGGTAGTGCTTGTAGCACCGCGTGGCCCGTACCTCTTTGCTCCGATTGCAAAACCCAATTAATAACGCGATTAGATACAGAAACCTGAAGGGCGTCCGAATTTTTTCCATGAATAACGATAGGAGGTTTTTCGCTCAAGGACGCAGCAGCATCTAGGACCCGAACAAACATTGATTTCCCACCGACTGTATGCAGAACCTTAGGCAAAGCCGATTTCATTCGCTTACCAAGACCAGCAGCTAGGACGACTATTCTAATTGACATTGTTCCCCCGTTATCCTAGCTCCCACCCCTTTATGGGAGTTGAAGATTTGACAATCGTTAAAGGTCTTCAAAAAATATAGTGCTTAACGTCCCGCTCTACGGCGAAGCCTTTGAATAGCTCTTATCTGAGCCGCAGTTTCCGCTAACTGTGCTCTCGCTTTTGCGTAATCCATACTAGCACCTCCAGCTTCAAGCAGCTTCTGCGCTGCATCTCTAGCTTCTTGCACTGCAGCCTCATCAAGGTCTTCTGCTCTAGAAGCTGTATCTGATAGTATAGTCACCAACTTCGGCTGAACCTCTATCATTCCGCCAGAAACGTAGAACGAGGCTTCTTCTTCATTGGAGATTTTCACTCTTACTTCTCCTGGCCCTAAAAGAGTTAAGAGAGGGGCATGGCCTGGGGCCACCCCAATTTCCCCCTCAGCAGCCGGAGCAAAAACCATCTCGGCAGTACCTGAATAGATCTCTTCCTCAGCACTTACTATTTCGACTTTCATCATTAGAAAACCTATTCCTGGTTATACCTGATCAGCTTTCGCTACCGCTTCTTCTATGGAACCAACCATGTAAAAGGCCTGCTCAGGCAGGTCATCATGTTCACCATCGACGATAGCTTGGAAGCCTCTTATAGTGTCTTTTAGTGATACGTATTTCCCTGGACTTCCCGTAAATACTTCAGCCACGAAGAAAGGCTGTGACAAAAAGCGTTGAATTTTTCTAGCCCTAGAAACAGACAACTTGTCAGTCTCAGAGAGCTCGTCCATTCCCAAAATAGCGATAATATCTCTTAATTCCTTATACCTTTGCAAGGTATTTTGCACAGCCCGTGCCGTATCGTAATGTTCTTGACCCACAACAAGGGGGTCTAATTGACGCGAGGTTGAATCTAGAGGGTCTACCGCTGGATAAATCCCTAATTCGGCTATTTGACGGGAAAGAACTACAGTGGCATCCAAATGCGCGAAAGTTGTTGCTGGGGAGGGATCAGTTAAATCATCGGCGGGAACATAAACTGCCTGTATGGAGGTTATCGACCCATCCTTTGTCGAGGTTATCCTTTCTTGCAATCGTCCCATTTCTTCTGCTAGCGTAGGTTGATACCCTACAGCAGAAGGCATTCTTCCAAGGAGAGCAGAAACCTCTACACCCGCCAAAGTGTACCGGTAAATATTATCAACGAACAGTAGTACATCTCGCCCCTCGTCTCTAAATTTTTCGGCCATAGTCAAACCTGTCAGAGCTACTCGCAATCTATTTCCAGGTGGCTCATTCATCTGCCCGTACACCAAAGACACCTTGTCTAAAACATCCGACTCCCTCATTTCGTGGTAAAAATCATTTCCTTCCCGAGTTCGCTCGCCTACACCAGTAAAGACTGAGTAACCACTATGTTCTATTGCAATATTTCGTATAAGTTCCATCATATTGACTGTTTTTCCGACACCAGCCCCACCAAACAGGCCAACCTTCCCGCCCTTGGCGAAAGGACAAATTAGGTCGATAACCTTGATTCCGGTCTCTAGCAACTCGGTAGTCGCAGAAAGCTCGACGAACTTGGGCGCTTCTCTGTGAATCACCATCCGCTCTTCTTCTCCTATAGGGCCCTTTTCATCAATCGGATCTCCTAAAACATTCATTATCCGACCTAAGGTTTTTTCTCCCACTGGAACCTTAATACCCTCCCCCGTATTGTGGACGTTTATACCCCTTTTAAGCCCGTCGGTAGATCCTAACGCAATGGAACGGACTATTCCGTCCCCCAATTGTTGTTGTACTTCTAGAGTGACGTTGGAAGCCTCTAACTCAAGCGCATCAAAAATCTTTGGAACTGAATCAGTTGGGAATTTTACGTCAACGACAGCGCCGATTACTTGTACAATTTCTCCGGAATTCATTGTCTGAGCCTTTTAAGTTATATTTTTAAAATAATTATATTTCACTGTTAAATGTATTGAGCCAACTACTAGACAGCCGCTGCTCCGCCGACTATCTCCGACAATTCCTGAGTAATAGCAGCTTGCCTAGCTTTATTATAAACAAGCTGTAACTCATCAATAAGCTTTCCAGCATTGTCGGAAGCAGCTTTCATTGCCACCATCCTGGCAGCCTGCTCGCACGCAATATTCTCTACGACTCCTTGATAGACCAAAGACTCTATGTATCTCGAAAACAATCTGTTTAAAACCTCTGCCGCTTCGGGTTCATATATATAATCCCAATGATAGTCCAAGTCATCAGAGTCGTCTGGTATGAGAGGCAACAATTGTTCGAAAACTGGAGACTGAGTCATTCTATTAACAAATTGGTTGTATACTATGTAAAGGCGATCCAAATTTCCTTCTAAATATTCATCAACCATGAGTTTAATGGTGCCTACCAGTTGCTCCACATTCGGAGCGTCCCCCAACTGGGTCACTTGGCCTATGATATTGGCACCTATGCGAGAAAAGAAGTTCACTCCTTTATTTCCCACGACCGAAAGTTGGAGCGCCTTGCCTTCCTTTTCCCACTCCTCAAACTGCTTTAAAGCCTGCCTAAACAGATTACCGTTTAATCCGCCGCATAGACCTCTGTCAGTCGATATAATGAGGACGCCAACTTTTCCTATTTCTCTCTGTTCTAGAAAAGGGTGGTGATATTCGGTTTTTGATTTAGCAACATGCGTTATAACGTCACGCACCTTGTCCGCGTAAGGTTTAGCCGCAAACATTCTCTCCTGTGCCCTCCGCATTTTACTGGCTGCAACCATTTCCATAGCCTTGGTGATTTTCTGTGTGTTTTTTACACTCGTAATTTTGGTGCGGATTTCCTTGCCAGCTGCCATTTTATTTGCCTTTTCCTAATTCAACGTTACCAAGATTGAGTTTTCTTAAAGTCTTCCAGCGCTGTATTCAGTTTACCTTCGGTCTCGTCGTCATAGTCTCCAGTTGTATTTATCCTTTCAACAAGGTCAGAGTATGAAGAGTTGATAAAACCTTGTAAGGCAGATTCAAAAGAGCCTATTTTTTCCATTTCAACATCATCAAGAAAGCCATTTTCCACCGCGAACAAGCTTACCGCCATACTGGCTACGGACATCGGGGAATACTGTGTTTGTTTCATTAACTCCATAACTCTCTGACCTCTTTCTAGCTGTTTCCTGGTAGCTTCATCTAAGTCAGACGCAAACTGTGCAAACGCTGCCAACTCTCGATATTGTGCTAAAGCGAGTCGTATCCCACCGCCAAGCTTTTTTATAATTTTCGTCTGAGCAGCACCCCCAACCCTGGAAACCGATAGACCTGCGTTTATTGCAGGTCTAAATCCGGCATTAAACAAATCTGTTTCTAAATATATTTGTCCGTCCGTTATAGATATGACATTGGTAGGAACAAAGGCAGAAACATCTCCTGCTTGGGTTTCAATGATCGGTAAGGCCGTCAAAGAGCCAGTTTTACCTTTCACAGCACCACCCGTGATTTTCTCTACTGCATCTGAGTTTATTCTCGACGCCCGTTCAAGAAGTCTGGAGTGCAAATAAAAGACATCTCCAGGATAGGCCTCACGCCCTGGGGGTCTCCTCAACAAAAGAGACACCTGACGATAAGCCCACGCCTGTTTGGTTAAATCATCATAAATTATTAGTGCATCCTCACCTTTGTCGCGAAAATATTCCCCCATAGAACAACCTGAATAGGGGGCTATATATTGCATAGCAGCAGAATCAGAGGCTGTAGCCGCAACTACTATGGTATGTTTCATTGCATCATGCTCTTCCAATTTTCTTATTACCGCGTTAACTGAAGAGGCCTTCTGTCCAATCGCTACATAGATACATTTGATCCCTGTTCCCTTTTGATTGATGATCGCATCCACGGCGACTGCTGTTTTCCCAGTTTGCCTATCACCTATTATGAGCTCCCTCTGGCCTCGACCTACTGGCACCATAGAATCAATAGACTTTAATCCTGTCTGAACCGGCTCACTGACCGACTGCCTTTCGATTACCCCCGGCGCGATCTTTTCTATCGGTTCAGTACCAGCTGCATCCACTTCTCCCTTTCCATCAATGGGGGTTCCTAGAGCGTCAACCACACGACCAAGCAATCCATCACCGACGGGAACCTCTAAAATTCGACCTGTGCATCTACAGACATCTCCCTCCGAGAGACCCTCGTATTGACCAAGTATCACCGCCCCTACAGAATCCTGTTCTAGATTAAGAGCAAGTCCGAAGACATTATTCGGAAACTCAATCATCTCTCCCTGCATCACATCGCTGAGCCCGTGCAGACGAGCGATGCCATCAGTCAAACTTATTATTGAACCCTCGGTACGAGTTTCCGCTCCTGAATCTAATCCTTGTATTTTCTTCTTGATTAATTCGCTTATTTCACTTGCTGTTATACTCATAACATCCTCTTAAAATTTCTTCAAAGGTAACTATTTTCCGCACCTAAAAGCTAAATCTTCGCTCACACTATCTGCTGCTCAAAGACCCGCAGACGGCCTTTGACAGAAAAATCTACAACCGCATCCCCGACCTTTATCACTACACCACCAATCAAATCTGGGGAAATTATGATCTTCAGAACACAAGTCCCTCCGAATTTTCTGGAGACCTCCGCTTCAATTGCTTTTGTTTCATCCTCGCTCAATTCATAGGGTGTATAAACCTCAGCGGTAGTAACTCCACTATCCGCTTTTCTTAGGAGTTCAAATATGCTTCTTATTTCTGGAAAAATACTGATCCTCTTACCTGAAAGTAGCAACCCGATAAAGTTCTCCTGTTCCTTAGTCGGTGTATCGGCCAGACAATCTAGTGCAACTTCCAAGGCCAAAGCTGCTGAAAAGGATGGATTGTCAACCAAATTATTGAAGTCTTTATTTAAAGCGATTAGCTCCAAATTCTCGAGAAACCCCTCCCAAAGAGGAAGTTGCTTTGTCTCTTTTGCTATTTCAAATATTGCTCTGGCATATGGTCTAGCTATGGTGTTCTTATCTGACATGTAAAGGCAACCTACATATCACTGGAGATTTGCTTGAGAATTTCTCGATGACTTTCCTCATCTACTTCCCTGGCTAATATTTGCTCTGTACCCATTATTACTAAATCTGCAACCTCTTGTCGGAGTTCCTCTCGGGCTCGATTTCGCTCCTGATCCATTTCAGTTTGCGCTGCGGATTTAATTTTATCTGCTTCCAGTAGAGCCTCACTTTTAGCAGCTTCTACTATCTCCTCCGCCCGTCTTTGAGCTTGGTTGACGAACTCAAGTGCCTTCTCTCTCCCTTCTGACAATAACAGCTCAACTTTTCCTTTGGCGTCTTCCAGCTCTTTAGCACCACGTTCAGCCGCAGCCAGTCCATCAGCTATCGTCTCCGCTCTCTCTTCCAACACCTTGATAAGAGGTGGCCACACGTATCTCATGCAGAACCAAACAAAAATCCCGAAGGAAATCGCTTGACCTAAAATAGTTAAATTAATATTCATAATAAAGAAACCATTTCCTAACCAACGTTTAAACTTAGTTCTACACCTGCCCTAAGAAAGGATTTGCAAACATCAGCAAAGCTGCAAAGGCTATGGAGATAATGGGCACTGCATCAGTCAATCCTAACATAAGGAACATTCTTGCTTGCAGCATTGGCACTAACTCAGGCTGCCGTGCAGCACCTTCCAAGAATTTGCTTCCCAAAATCCCTATGCCAACACCAGCTCCTAAAGCGCCCAAGCCGATCATTATTCCAGCGGCTAGAGCAGAAAAAGCGACTACTTGTTCCATATTATTTTTCTCCTAAATCAATAAATATACGCTAAATTCAAACTAATGACTTTCATGGGACTGTCCCAAATAAACTATTGTGAGCATCATAAAAATATATGCCTGTAGAGTAACAACCAAAATATGGAATATTGCCCATGGTACCGACAAAGCAAACTGCAAATAGAAGGGCACGAGAGCAGCTATCAGCACAAAAACCAACTCACCCGCGAACATGTTACCAAAAAGTCTGAGAGAAAGAGAGAGCGGCTTCGCCACCAGCGAAACAGTTTCCAAAACCAAATTCACTGGCAAAAAGGCTTTGCCAAAAGGATGGAATGCCAACTCTCCAAAAAATCCGCCCAAACCCTTTACCTTAATTCCGTAGAAAATCATCAAAAAAAACACTGATAGTGATAGACCAAACGTAACATTTACATCCGTTGTCGGTACTATTTTCATATACTCTATTCCAGCCAGGTAGCTGAGGTGGGGGATAAAATCAACCGGCACTAAATCTAAAAGATTCATAAGAAAAATCCAGACAAATATTGTTAATGCCAAAGGAGCTATCAAAGCATTTTTACCATGAAAGGCATCCTTGACACTGCCCGCAACCATTTCTATTACCAATTCGACAAACAACTGAATTTTGGGCGGTTCGGAAACTGATACCTTACTGGCAACCATTTTGAATACGGTACAGAATATTAACCCTGTTAGAAGTGACCAAAACATGCTATCCACGTTTATCGCATAAAATCCCATCTCGCTCGCCTCTTTAGCGCTATGAGCAAACCCTAGAGAGCCGTCCTCGGTCCTTCCGAAAGTCAAGTTCTGGATATGATGACTTATGTACTCTGCCGGAGTATTGCTCGCCATTTTTTAAAATCTTCCCCTGGATGCCATAGTTTTTTCACCAAGATTTCTTAATCTTCTTAAAAAGTCCTTCTCCACCACGCTGCTACTAATTTTCTCGTATTGCTGCACTTTCTGAGTATCTAAAGGCCAATCCGCTTACCAAAGCGAGTGTTAGATAAACGGTAACAACTACCGAAAAGTTGACCCGAAAAAAAATAATCGCTATCAGAAAAAGCGCCAAGGAATAAATTATCTTGAAAGCGCTTTTTAAGTAGATTTTTCTCAGTCTGTCCTCCGGTTCAAGTCCGCGTTGTAAATTCAGCAGCCCACTCGCCATGTGATAATTCGGCAGTAGCCAAATTAGCCCTCCGACAAGCCCTGCGAAAGCCAGTTTAGCGTCAAAAAACAAAAGTAATGCTAACCCGATTAAAAGAATGAACGTTAATTGGAACACCATCATTCTTGTAATTAGACTTTTAACCCTTTCACCTTCCATATATTCCATCTTCGTAAGATGCTTTAGTCCTTAATCCCAGACCAAGGGGTGTGGTTACCACATCTGCCCAATTAATGCACTGCGAATCATATCTAAAACCGCACCTATCCGGCAAGCGAAATCACAAACTTTATTATAATTTTCTTCATCGAACTCATGGATAAGGCACTCTAATCATAATGCCCTTTCCTTTTACTTGATTCTTTTCATTATGCCATCTAACTCATCTAGGCTATGAAAATTGATGACCAACGAGCCTTTTCCTCGCTTATTCCAATTGACCAAAGTTTCACTACCAAACAGCTCAGACAATTCTACTTCTAACCGAGCAACATCAGGATCTTTTTCGGTGGCTTTCGCATTTTCCTGCCCTACTCTCTCGGCCTTCACTTTTTTTATCAGCGCCTCTGTTTGGCGAACACTCAACCCTTTCCCGATTATTTCTATTGCTATCTGGGGTTGCAATTCTTTCGCTACCCCTAAAAGGGGGCGGGCATGACCCATTTCCAACTTGCCTGCCTCTACTAATTCTCGGACCTCATGGTTTAGATCCAAAAGTCTTATCAGATTACTTACGCCCGCTCGTGAACGACCGATGACATCTGCGATCTCTTGATGCGTCAGTTCAAATTCCCGAACTAATCTGTCGAGCGCCTGCGCCTCTTCAATAACACTGAGCTGTTCTCTTTGAATGTTCTCGATCAATCCAATGCTCATCGCTTCTTCATTGGTCAGGTTTTTTATAACGGCCGGTATAGATGTTAAACCAGCCATTTTCGCCGCTCGCCACCGGCGTTCCCCCGCTACCAGCTCGTAACGTCCAGAGTTACTCGCACGGACAACTATAGGCTGGACAATGCCTCGAGCCTTTATTGATGAAGCCAACTCTTCAAGCTTTTCAGTGGGCATAAGTCTTCTTGGCTGATATCTTCCTGCATCTATAACCTCTACAGACAGCTCTGACAAATCCGAGGCTGTAGATTCACCTACACCTGAACCTCCAGATTCAATACCTAAAAGGGCATCCAGACCTCTTCCTAAACCTCTTTTTTTTGCCATACCACAATTCTTCCACTAAGGTAGGTTAAATTCACGAATTACTTAAACTCTCTTTCCTAAGAAACTCTCCCGCCAATGATAAATAGGCTAGTGCGCCAGCTGAAGACTTATCGTAAGTAATAACCGGCAAGCCATGACTAGGTGCTTCAGCTAACCGAACATTTCTAGGAATGATCGTCTGATAGACTTTATCTCCAAAATAATCGAGGAGTTGCTGTGACACTTCGTTAGCTAGATTATTTCGTGAGTCAAACATAGTCCTTAGAAGCCCTTCAATTTTGAGGTTTGGATTCAATACTCTTTGAATTTTGCTTATAGTTTCCAACAATCCAGAAAGACCTTCCAATGCGTAGTACTCACACTGTGTAGGAATGACTACAGCATCTGCTGCCACCAATGCGTTTACTGTCAACATATTTAATGATGGAGGACAATCTATAATGACGTAGGAATAATCTGCTCTAACGGG
>MDTD01028730.1_pt1 | contig 21746 bp, 16 predicted proteins | sample 811221 | NCBI WGS metagenome assembly MDTD01 (sample SAMN05326646, study PRJNA326480) | marine metagenome | isolation source: seawater | place: Pacific Ocean: South West | collected 2011 | reverse complement strand
TCGGGGAAAACCGAAGCGAACTCGGCCAGTTTGTTCATGATCTCTCAGCCAACACCAGAGGCCTTTTACTTTTGACGGCCACGCCCGAGCAGGCGGGGCTGCGGAGCCACTTCGACCGTCTGCAACTCATCGACCCGGCGCGTTACGCGGACTTTGCGCAGTTTGAGTCTGAACATTCACAGTTCAATGAGTGGAGTCGTATCGTTGAAGCGCTGGAAGCAGGCGAGTCTGTGGCACTCCCCGAGGGGATCGACTCGGCAGCTGACAACGACACCAAGATCCAACAAATGCTGGATCGATACGGAACAGGACGCGTTCTGTACCGCAACACCCGAAAGGGGATCTCAGGGTTCCCGACCCGCCATCGCATCTTGTACCCACTGCCCGCTCCAGCTCTCTATGGCACGAATATCGATCTGCTGCATCCAGAGATTGAACACAGCAGTGACGACTGGATTGACCATGACCCACGGGTGAAATGGCTAGAGGACCACCTCAAGTCTCTCCGACCGGAGAAGGCGCTGGTCATTTGTGCTCACAGGGATACCGCCATTGCGTTAGAGCATCACCTGCACCTCAAGGCAGGCGTCCGTTGCGCGGCTTTCCACGAAGATCTCAGCCTGATCGAGCGTGACCGCGCCGCCGCGTACTTTGCCGAAGAAACGGGTGGTGCACAGGCGCTGATTTGCTCAGAAATCGGTAGCGAAGGCAGGAACTTCCAGTTCGCGCGTCACCTCATTTGCTTCGATCTACCTCTGCACCCGGATCTACTGGAGCAGCGTATTGGTCGCCTGGACAGAATTGGGCAGGGTTCAGATATCTACATTCACGTGCCCTACCTGCAGGGCACGAGTCAGGAAAGTTTGTGCCGCTGGCTCGATGAGGGACTCAATGCCTTCAGTTCAACCTGCTCTGTCGGCCATCAAATTCATACGGAGTTCGCACACGAGTTAGCGCGCAGTTTCAACGAGCCCGCCTCGCTTCAACCTCTGCTAGATGCGACCCGGGCTCGACGAGATAGCCTGCTGCGAGAGAGTGAGGCGGGACGTGACCGGTTGCTCGAACGTCACTCCCATAATGCATCAGAGGGCCAGCTCATCATTGACTCGCTCTCGGAGCGTGAAGACAGCGAATCGCTGTTCGCGTTCACCGAACTGCTATTTGATCGCATGGGAATCGAGCAAGACTACCTAGATGAAAACTTGCAACTGGTCCGCCCCACCGAGAATCTGGCCACTGGCCAGCTGCCGGGACTGGACGAAGAAGGCGTCACAGCGACTTATGATCGCGCAACAGCCCTCTCGCGGGACGACGTCACATTCCTGACCTGGGAGCATCCGATCGTCACCGAAACAATGACTGCACTACTTGGCAGTGACGTGGGGAAAGCCAGCATCGGCACATTTAAGCATCGCGGCGTCCCCGCCGGCACCGTTTTGCTGGAGGCAATTCACCGGGTGGAGTGTCTCGCACCCCGTTACCTGCAGACTGGCCAGTTTCTGGATCAACAACCGCTGCGGACACTATTGACCCAATCGGGCAAAGACGTGACAGACAAACTGTCCGCGCAGTTCTTCAGCGACGCACTCCAAAGCGTGCCCAGCGCGACAAGTGCGACGGCACTGAATAAGTTACGCCCTCTTATAGAGACACTACTCCCCACAGTGGAACAAGCGACACAATTGGAAATCGAGCGCCGCACTGACGCCGCCATGTCAGCAGCAGCTGATTATTACGGCGCGGAAATCAGCCGACTCCAGCACTTGCAGCGCATTAACCCCGCTGTGCGGGACGAAGAAATTGCGACGCTGACGGAGGAAAGCGAGGCCTGTCAGAGCGCCCTATCGCATTCGAAGCCCTCGCTCGAGGGCCTCAGGGTGTGTATCGCGGTCTGATATCAAGGCCGAGGTCGGTACCAAACGGGAGAGGTGTAAGCGCGCTCCTGAATCGTATCGGGCCTTCGAGTATCAATACTGTCATCCGCCAAGGCCAGCTTGTCGAGCAAGGAATGGCGCGCCGTCGGAATCTGCAACACGCGAACATAATAAAACGCAGCCTGATCAGCATCGAAGTCCGGGTCCGCCCACACCGTGCTCAAGCTGGCCGCACCAATGGAGTTATCCGCAAGACCCGTTGCCAGGTCAACCGAATCACCTATGGGGGTCAGCGTTCCATCTGATTGCAATCGGTTGTCCCCTGCCCATACCACATCGTAAACGCGTTCCTGTGTGGCACCGTCATCATCCAGCCATCCTTTTACCACCTGAATACGATCCAGATACCCGCTCTTAGGGTCGGCTTGCGCTTCAACCACCATGGCAAATTGATCCTCAGCGCCTGCGCCATGAATCTCCCCTCCCATTGGCACGGCCCGCTCAGCCAGGTTGGCGGGGTATGAGGGTGCCTCCAACGCACTGGATGACAAGTTCAAGCCAGCGAAGGTCCTGACGGCAATCCGCGGACCGCTAGTGGCATACACCTCTCGCCGGCGCATCGCAGCAATAATCGCTTCGCGCGTGTTCTCCGTGGCCCATACGGCAGCCAAGCCCGAGGCGCTCATTCCCCATCCGAAGGTGCCGCGCGCATCATCCGACCACCCACCGCTCTTCCGAGAGGGAACCGAATCAGTCGCCATCTTGCCGTGGAAGTTATCTTCCTCCGCCGACGGCAGCGACGTGTGCGCATCGGTCGAGCCAATCAACCCAAATTGATACGGGTTGACACCAATGCTGGCCTCGAGGGACAAACCGGTCTTCAGTGCGCTGCGCACATAATCTCCGGGTTGCGGCACGTAGTCGGTCCACTCACGCTGGATGTAATAGGGGTAGGTTTCAAATTCGGCAAACGCATCATCAGGAGACAGCACAGGGTGCGTTTCCGAGTCGCCTTTGATCTGAGTAATCTCGACGACAGGCTCCCAATAACGCCGAATCTCAGCGTAGTTCGCGCTGATATCGGTGCCGCGTATATCTCTGACGTCAAACATCGACCCCTTTGAGATATTTGAATTATGAGGGATCGCAATAAAATTGCCCCCAGTCGATTCACTGGTTTTCTCAAGCCACGCCCACAAGTCACTGGGGAAAGAGCTGTCATCAAAACCAAAAGGCGCAAAAGTTTGCGCCTGCTCTGCATTAATGTCGCCCATTACAATACGGTGCAAGTTGGCGCCGCCCGGGATGAGTGAGTATTCCCAGCCAATCAAGGCCGTGAACTGACCCGGCTCGTTGTGTGCGTCGGCCGTATCGGTGATGAGCTTCCAGGTGTCGATCTCGACAGAGGGCTGCCTCGGTATCAAGCCACTCACCCTGTCGTCCTCCCACCCTTCCATCGCCGTCACAGCATTATCAGCGGGCTCAGGCAAAATCGAAGTGAACAGCTCACGACCCGACTGATTGTCGATCGCGTCGCGCAGCAAGTACTGCACAAAGCGCGTCCAAATCCGCTCACGCCAACTTAACCCCTCGGTTTCCATTGAGTTGAGGTACAGACTGCGAATAACCCCTAAATACTCAGCGTGGTCTGACACGACCAGAAAGTCCAACGGCGTGCCAATCTGGACACGGGCCTTATGACCAGGATGCACGACCGGCATGCCTTTTGCATAGCGATACGCCGTGTCCGGCGTGGCAGTCAGATTGCCATTGGTGAAAGCGTCAGAAGAATAAGTTGAGTGCAGGTGCGTATCACCCCACAGCAACTGCCTGTCTTCTGCCGCCACCTCCGCACCCAGTCCGGCTACTAACAGAGCGCTTGCACTGACCCACGTCGTTAGCTTCATCGTCCACCTCTTATTATCTCGTTATGTTTCATGCGACGGGCAGCGTTCTGGGGGCGCCTTTAGAAGCTGGCGACATGACGGACAAGCGTCGACTCACGCCTGTCCCAGATGGACCCCTCGTAGCTTGCACCTCAGGCTATCCACATCTCCCCTCCGGAGAAGAGCGCATGCTCGCCGGTCATGCTCAGAGCTATTTACCCTGCCACTCAGGCTGTCTTTTCTGGAAAAACGCCTTGATAGCCTCTTTCGAGTCGTCACTGCCGATACAAAATGCCTGCAGCGCCGCCTCTTTGGAAATCGTGTCGGCCAAGTTATGAGAGGCAGCAAAAGCCAGCGATTCTTTGGTGTAACGCAAACCCAGAGGCGATCGATTGGCCAGCTCCTGCGCAAAGCTCATAGACTGAGAGGAGAAGTTCGCGTCCGGCAGGACGCGATTCGCCAGCCCCCATTCCACTGCCTTTTCGGCACTTAGCTTTTCGCCAAATGCCATCAGTTCAAAAGCGCGCTTGGCCCCAACGAAATTCGGTAACAACCAAGTGGCACCGCCGTCAGGCACTAATCCAATGCCCACGAATGGTTGAAAAAGGTAGCTGCTTTCCGCCATCACCATCAGGTCACACGCCATCGCATAGGAGTATGAAATCCCCGCACAGGGCCCATTCACGGCCGCGATCCAGGGTTTGCGTGCATGATGGATCGCCAGCACGCCGGGCTTATATTCTGCGTTCAACTGGTCCTCAACGCCTTCGCCACCATTGGGCATGGGTTCTGAGGTATCGGACAGATCTGCACCCGCACCAAATGCTCTGCCCTCTCCTGTCAGGACGACAACCCAAATATCGTTGTCGGCATTGACTTCCTGTGCCGCACGCACGAATTCCCTGCGCATGGTCCCATTAAAGCTATTCAACTTGTCTGGCCGGTTGAAGGAAACGCGAGCCACTCTCCCCTCACGCTCAATCAAAATACTGTCGTAATCACTCATGATTCAGTTCCTATCCTTCCGATGTTTGTGCCGCACCAGCGTCCAGTAAGGCTGCGACGGTTGCCTCATCCATGCCGCACGATTGGAGTACCGACACCGTATCAGCTCCCAGCGCGCGCGTACCATGACTGATCTCTGAGGGCGTTCGCTTAAATCGTGGTGCCGGGGATGGATGCGTCAAACCATCCACCTCGGTGTACACAGCCCGCTGCGAATTCGCGCCGTACTGAGGCGCCTCGACCATTGTCAAAACCGGCGCGAAACAGGCGTCACTGCCCGACATGATCGCATCCCACTCGTCACGGGTCTTAGTTTTAAGTATGGCACCAAGCTTCGCTTTCAGCTCCGACCACTGCGTTGTATCGTGCTGGTGCTGGAATTGGGAGTCTGACACCTCCGCTCGCGCTAACAATTCCGCATAGAACTGCGGCTCGATCGCGCCAATCGCCACATATTTACCATCGGCACACTCGTAGGTGTCGTAAAAGTGTGCCGCGCCGTCCAGCAAGTTCGACTCACGTTCATCGGCGTTCCATGCCCCAATTTGTTGAAAGCCTTGCATCATCCACATGAGCTGAGCGGTCCCATCGACCATTGCCACATCGACCACCTGGCCCTTTCCAGATTTAGCGGCCTCAAGCAAACCGCCCATGATGCCGGTGACCAACAGCATACCGCCGCCGCCAAAGTCACCGACCAGGTTCAGCGGCACGACAGGCCGCTCACCCCGCCGACCTATCGCATGGAGCGCTCCCGTAATCGCAATGTAGTTGAGATCGTGGCCCGCAGCCTGAGCGAGCGGACCCTCCTGCCCCCATCCGGTCATGCGCGCAAACACCAAACGCGGATTCCGCGCCAGACATTCATCAGGACCAAAACCCAGCTTTTCACACACGCCGGGGCGGTAAGGATCGATTAACGCGTCCGCCTTCTCGATCAGCGCCATGAGGGCAGTTCGGCCGCCCTCCTGTTTCAAATCGAGCACCACCGATTTCTTGTTGCGGCCACTTATCGGCTCGGCCACTTTAGGGTCAGCCGCCCCCGGGCGCTCGATACGGATAACCTCAGCGCCCATATCCGCAAGCATCATGCCGCCCATAGGCGCCGGCCCAATGCCCGCCAACTCGATGATCGTGTAACCGCTCAACGCACCCATCACGCTATCGCCTCAAAAGTTACGCTGATTAAAGGCGTCGTAATGATCACCCAGACAATGACGACCGATGATCAGCTTCATGATCTCGGAGCTACCCGCATAGATCGTGGCGATCTTCGCATCAGCCGATTGGCGACTAATGGGGTATTCATCCATGAAGCCGGCACCGCCGTGGAGCTGCAATCCCTCATCGGCAACCCGCTGTTGCAGCTCCGAGGTTTTGAGCTTGGCTGCAGCTGCGTCCTCGGCCGAGAGTGTGCCCGCGTTGAAGGCCAGTGCGGCTTGATCGACGAAGCACTGGGCAATATCCAAGTCAGCACGCAACTCCGCCATCTTGAACTGGGTGTTTTGCATAGCGGCAAGTGGCTTACCGAACACCTCACGTTCACGCACGAAGTCAGCCGTCAAATCCCACGACAACTGTGCCGAGGCGAGATAACCCATCGCGCCGAGCAATCGCTCCTCGGCCAAGCCTTCCATCAGGTAATAGAAGCCCTTATGGGCCTCACCCAACACATTGGCTTTAGGCACTTTGATGTTATGGAAGAATAGCTCGGCCGTATCCTGGGCCTTCAGACCCATTTTGTTGAGATTGCGACCACGCTCGAAGCCTTCCCAGGCGGCCTCAACCAGGAACAAGGTCATCGCGTGCGGATTGTTCTGCGGATCCGTTTTGGCGGCCACCACCACCAGATCGCAATTGATCCCATTCGAAATGTAGGTTTTCTGACCGTTCAGGACCCAGTGGTCCTCATGCTCAACGGCATGGGTTCGCATACCGGCGAGGTTGCTGCCGGCATCAGGTTCCGTCATGGCGACGGCGAGAATAATGTCTCCCGACACAGCGCCCGGAATATAGCGCTCTATTTGCGCCTCAGTGCCGAAACGAGTGATGTAGGGGGCCACAATGCGACTGTGCAAGGAGCCGAACCAGTCGCTGCAGCGTGCGTAGGCCAGCTCTTCAATGATGACCTGCTCCCAGCGAATGTCGTAATCAGCCATTCCCCCGAAGCGCTCCTCGGGCCACACCATCAGAAAGCCCTGCTCACCCGCCTTCTTAAAGATATCCCTGTCGACCACTCCCTGATCGCGGAAACGCTCCATGTGCGGCACGACCTCCTCAGCTAGAAAGCGTCGGTAGGCCTCCCGAAACATCGTTTGTTCTTCCGTAAACTGCCGTGTGAGCATACTGCTCTACTCCTCTTTCACTGTCCGCCGCCCGGCGTTCGTCCTGCACAGTAGGCAGGCACGAGTGGGCGACTCATTAACTGCGGGTCCTCACGCGATGGTATGCATGGCTTTCATCGGCGAGTGAGCCAGTTATCGGGTTATCGGTTACTCCCCGCTGAGCGCAAAGCCTCAGGCTAGTCCGCAGAGGCCGGGTCCAATACCTCTTTTAACTCGCGCTTCAGAAATTTCCCATTCGCATTGCGCGGCAGCGGCTCAGACAAGAACCAAACGTAGCGGGGAACTTTGAACGCAGCGAGTCGCGACCCCATGTGCTCTCTCAAACCGGGGGCATCCAACATGGCGTCCTGTTTGAGATGGACCGCCACACCAACCTCCTCGCCCAATCGGTCATCGGGCACCGCAAAGGCGACGGTTTCAAGCACCGCCGGGTGGGTGTATAGGGCGCCCTCCACTTCTGCGCAGTAAATGTTCTCGCCGCCGCGCAGAATCATGTCTTTCGCCCGATCAACGAGATAGAGGAACCCGTCTTCGTCGAAGTAACCGATATCGCCCGTATGCAACCATCCGTCTACGATGGTCTCGGCTGTCGCTTCGGGACGATTTAAGTAACCCTTGATGACGGGTGCACCTTTCACCAGCAACTCTCCAGCCTCACCGACCGGCAAGCTGCCTCCCGCGTTATTGACTATCTTCCCTTCCAGCGTCGGCACAAGTGGTCCGCAGCTTTGTGGTCGAGCCAGAAACAAATCGCCCGTTGTATAAGTGCTGATGCCGCAGACCTCGGTCATGCCGTAGCCCTGCGCCGGCTTGGCGCGCTTCGTGGTTTCCACAACCTTATTTGGTAGATCAGGATGCATAGCCGCTCCCCCGCCACCCAATGAGTTCAGGCTAGAGGTGTCGTAATCCGCAAAGTCAGGGTGGGCGAGTAACTCGCGAGTCATCATCGGCACCGCACTCAAGGTATTCACCTTTTCACGCTCGATCAGCTTGAGCGCCTCCTCGGTATCCCACTTGTACATCAACACCAGCTTGCCACCGCTCAAGGTCGCGCCGTGCATCACGCAGTTGTTAGCGGTGACGTGAAAGAGCGGCGTGGCAACGAGGGACGTCGCGGCGGGCGCAGACACCGGGGCCTCGACCGCTTCACCTCGATTCATCGCCTGGGTGGTGGCAAATATTTGACCCATCGCGGCGACATTCATGATGTTGTGGACACAACCGCGGTGCGTGAGTTGCGCCCCTTTCGGTCGCCCAGTTGTCCCCGATGTGTAGAAAATGCAGGCATCGTCGTTGGGGTCGATATCGGGCATGGGCAAATCACCGGGCCCCTGAACCGTGTCCGCCCATTGCGTTGCAGGGACAGGCGGGTTCGCCTCGCGCACCGCCACCACTGCCATATCCGGGAAGTCACCGGCAATCTCGGAAAACACTGCCAAGCGCTGATCATCAGCCACCAAGAGCTTGGGCTCTGAGTCATTCAACGCGTAGGCCATCTCATCGGCCACCCACCACGCATTCATACCCACGACGACGCCACCGACTGCGATGACCCCCCAGTAGGCGAAAATCCATTCGGGGTAATTGCGAAGGGCTATCGCCACACGATCGCCGGAGCCGATACCCTGGCTTTGTAACCACGTCGCAAAATGCGCGACGATTTGGCCCGCCTCTGCAAAAGTCCAGCGCTCATCACCGTAGACAACATATTCCTGATCGCCGTAACCCTGACCCAACAGCCAAAGGTCACGCATTGAACCGGGCGCATGTTGATAAGCTTTTAACTCGTGCCCGCCAACCTCAATGGTGGTGAGCTCGAGAAACGCGCCTGGCGCCGTCACCATCTCCACGGCGTTGCGATAGTGCTCCATCACTTGATTGCTCATTAGGAACTGCCCCTTTTTGTTCTTGATGACTGCGTGCAGCGTTGTCACGCCGAGCGACCGCACGATAACCTACCGGCTGTCGAACGACCACCTACGCGGCGACTGAATTGGCAGGTATCATGCCGATTGTTTTCGGCGGATGCCAGCCCAGAAAAGGGCTATTCATTAAGGAGATCCAAGGATCGTCATGAGCACGCAAGACCTCGAACTTTCTCGACTTGAACCCTGGCTGCGGCAGCATATTGCAGACTTCTCCGGCAATCTGAGCGCCGAAAAATTTGCTGGGGGGCAATCCAACCCGACCTTTAAAATAACCGCAGGCGACAAGCACTACGTATTGCGGAGAAAACCACCAGGTGAACTATTGGCTTCCGCGCATGCGGTTGATCGTGAATACCGGGTTCTGGATGCGCTCAGGGATACCGACGTCCCGGTTCCACAGGCGGTTGCGCTCTGCGATGACAACGAGGTCATTGGCTCGATGTTCTACGTGATGGAGCATCTTGAGGGCCGAATCTTCTGGGACCCGGCAGTGCCAGAAGTGGACAACGCCGAACGCTCTGTCATCTACGACGAGATGAATCGCGTGCTGGCAGCACTGCATTCTGTCGACGTGGATACCGTCGGGCTCAGTGATTATGGCAAGCCGGGTAACTACTACGCACGTCAGATTGGTCGCTGGACCAAGCAATATCGGGCATCTGAGACAGAAACCGTTGCCGACATGGAAGCCTTGATCAAATGGCTACCCGACAACATCCCAGGTGGAGAAGAGACCGTCGCCCTGGTGCATGGAGACTATCGACTGGACAATATGATCTTCCACCCAACCGAGCCCAGAATCATCGGCATTCTGGACTGGGAACTCTCCACGCTGGGCGACCCGCTCGCGGACCTCGCTTATCAATTAATGGCGTGGCAATTCCCACGAGAAGGCGGCATCGCCGGCCTGGAAGGGATCGATCGTTCGTCTTTGGGTCTACCCTCTGATGAAGACTATATCGCGGCTTACTGCCAGCGCACCGGCCGGACAGGCATCGATAACTGGCCTTTCTACATGGCGTTTTGCTTCTTTCGCATCGCCGCCATCCTGCAGGGCATCAAGAAGCGCGCCCAGATAGGGACCGCTTCGAGCGCCGAGGCAGACAGCCGCGCGATTATGGTTGGACCACTAGCCGCCCTCGGGGCTGCCTGTATTCCCTAAGCAAGGATTCAGTCACCTCGATGACTCAATCAAGCGGCTTTTGAGGCGCGCGCCTTAGAGGACCTGCCACGCTTCGCGGGAGAGTCCGCTTTGAGCGCCTGAAGCTGAGCTGACGTGGGGGGTGGCCGCCTGCGGGAGCTCTTGGGCCGGCGATAGGTCCCAGGCGCAGGACGCAAATCACCGTATTCGAATCGATGCAGGATTTCTTCAAGCGTTCTCGAAATCTGCGTACACCGCCGCACCGATTCAATTCTGCTGTAGGTCGCGCGCTCACCCTCTTTAACCAAGAGACGAAGCTCTTCTTCGCTGGGCTGACTGATCAGATTGAGCGGATTTTGCATCCGGAACCGGGGCACGATGTTGATGTCGCCTGAGTACTCTTGATCAAGCAATGCATGAACTCCATGCATCATCATATTGAATTTAGGCCAATTATCGCCGTATTTTTTAGCCACACCGCGGTAGAAATTCAGCATCTCCCGACCAATCCCCATCCCCAGAGATGTCGCAGCCTGTCGCAGCGGACGGGTCCTGTCATCACGTGGCAAAAACGCTATCGCAATCGGGTTAACCATGCTGACAATGTAGTGGTTAGTGGAAAACAGGCGCGATAACCGTTTGGCGGGCAAATCGTCGGCAACCGAGCCGTCCACCCATCGCCGCGCCGGTAAATAGGGTTGCGCCTCTCCCCGCTCATTCTTCGCTTTCAACATGACCGCGGGAAAAACGCCCGGAATAGCGCAGGAGGCCATTGCGGCGGAACGAAGAAACACGTTAGGGGACGACACCGCATTGAGCAGGCGAGAACGTTGGTGCGGCTCAGCAGGCGCGACCGTAATACTCACCTGGCGGCCTGTCTTGGCGTAGGCCTCACCAAAAGTCAGGTCAGGAATGGTCGCCTCGATCAACTTCTCAACATCGTCTGCAGTAAAGCGGCTACCCGCACCAGAGAGCCATTGCCGAATTAATCCTCGGGTGTCAGCGCCCCCCGACTCCATCAGCCCGATCAGATCAAGTGATGTCATTTCTTCATCGGTATAGGCCGCAAGGGCCGCTGCAACGATCGATCCAGCGCTCGACCCTGATATCACGCGGGGCAGCAGACCATGGCGGAGCAACTCGGTGACGACACCCAGGTGCAAAAATCCCAGCACCCCGCCACCGCTCAGCATCAGCGCTGAGCGCCCGTAGCAGACGTTACTGCGGTAGAAAAAATCGAGCTTCTGTTGCGTCGGAATCACATCGTTGGGCAACTCGGCGAGCAAGCGCAGTGATTCGTCGATTTCCTGTATGTATTGCTCGATAAGTACTTTGGTACCGGATTTGGCCTGGCGGTATAGCACGCTTTTACCCATGCCACCCATGTTGCCGTGGATGCCTTCGTTCAACGCGTAGAGCAGGCCAGTCCAGTCTTTCTGTTTACGGAACTTCTTGAGCCGGTCTAGCCGGTAGCTTATCTGCGCATGATCATAGAGCTCCGACGGCTCCTCTTGTCGCCACTCAGCTTTTCCCGTTGCCTCGTCGTGCGCCTGCGCCGCAGACAACCAAGCCTCATAGGATGTCGCCGACTCCATGTCGTTTTCGAGTTGCCGTAACTCAGATTTGCTGGCCAATTAACGCTCCTTGGCAGTTTCGGGCTTCATCCCGATGTACGGATATCCGTGGTCCAGCATAGAGGCTCTCCGGAGCACGTAACAGCTTGACAGCCCCCATTACCCCGCTTCGCGATACGCATCCTGAAGGTGGCGCTTGTAAAGCTTGCCGTTATCCATTCTGGGGAGTTGCTCGAGGAAGTCGATCTTCCGCGGCACCTTGACCGTCGAGAGACGCTCTCGCATCCACTCAATCAGCTCAGCCTCCGTCTCGTCGTTCGCATCAGACCAAGTCAGCGGCTGCACCACCGCCATGACCTCTTCGCCAAACTCCGGGTGAGGAATCCCGAAAACCGCCACATCGGCAACCTTCTCATGCGCGATCAGAAGGCCCTCAATCTCTGCGGGGTAGACGTTCACACCCCCCGTGATGATGGTGAAATTTTTGCGGTCGGTGAGGTACAAAAAGCCCTCTTCATCTAGGTAACCCACGTCACCCATGGTGCTCCAACCCTGCTCGTTAAAGGCGTTCTTGGTTTTTTCTGGCTCATCGAAGTACTCAAATGGGCGGCTGTTGGCGAAGTAGACGTCGCCCACCTCACCCGGACCCAGAACCTCACCGTTTTCATCGAGGATCCTCGGTTCGCCAATGATCGCCTGTCCAACTGAACCTTTGTGTGTCAGCCAGTTGGCAGAATCAATGATCGTAAACCCATTGCCTTCACTGCCCGAGTAGTACTCAACGATCACCGGCCCCCACCATTCGATCATGGCCTCTTTCACGTCTACAGGGCACGGGGCCGCGGCGTGAATAGCGCACTTCATCGAGCTGAGGTCGTATCGCGTTCGCGATGCCTCCGGAAGTTTCAGCATTCGAACAAACATAATGGGCACCCACTGGCTGTGAGTTGCTTTGTATTGCTCAATAAGCTGTAGGGAATGCTCTGGATCGAAGTGCTCCATGATGAGCGACGTTCCACCTAGCCCCAGCACCATCAAGTTGTAGTGTAGAGGCGCCGCGTGATACAGCGGCGCGGGCGACAGGTAAATCGTGTTCACATCAAAACCAAAGAAGGCCCCAACACTACCCGACAAGGCGTGGTCGGCGTGAATACTCTCCGCATGGGGCGCCCAGTAAACGCCTTTTGGCTTACCCGTAGTACCCGAGGAGTACAGCATCGGAGCGCCCAAAAACTCATCCTCAATCGGCGTTGAAGGCAAATCTGCCAACGCTTCATCCAGCGCTTCAAACCCCGCTATGTCACCGCCTACAGACAAACATCTCGTCAACCCTGGCGCAGCCGCAGCGGCTTCGGTAGCGACATGTACCAGTTCTGCGGAAGCGACAAATAACTTCGCCTTGCAGTTGGTGATGATGTAGGCCGTCTCGTCTTCCTTCAGGTGAGTGCTGATTGGGGTGAAAATAATGCCCGCCCGATTGGCCGCCTGCGCAACCTGCAAAAACTCCGGACAGTTCTTCATCATCATGGCGATGTGGTCGCCCCGCTGTACGCCTGATGCTCGAAGCAAATGCGCGATCTGATTTGATTTGCGATCCAGCTCCGAATAGGTCACGACCTGCCCGGAACTCGCCATGATGTAGGCGGGACGATCGGGTGTCTCAGCGGCATAAGATGAAAAATGCGGCATGGCGGGCTTCTCTTTTCAGCGTATGATTTAGCTCAACTATACAAGCTCGAGACCAAGATGGTAGCGGCGACCGCCACAATGTCAGGAGCAGATATTCGCAGGTTATCCAGATCTGCGGAGTTCTCCGGCCAAACCTCGGGGGTCGCTGCGGGCTACGTACAGTGCAACATCGTGATTCTGCCCCGAGACACGGCTGATCACTTCGCGCAATTTTGCGCCCTGAATCCCAAACCTTGCCCCCTGCTTGCCGTTAGCCCTGAGCCGGGGGACTACCGGCTGCCTGACTTGGGAGAGGATATCGACATCAGGCGTGACGTCCCCCGCTACCGCATCTGGCGCGACGGCATATTCACGGAGCAATGCGAGAGCATCGAGCAGCTCTGGCAACAGGATTGGGTGGCCTTTGCACTCGGGTGTTCTTTCTCCTTCGAGGAGGCACTGATTAAATCGGGTATCGAGGTAAGAAACATCAGTGAGCAATGCAACGTGCCCATGTATCGCACCAATATTGACTGCACGCCAGCGGGCCCCTTCGAGGGAAAATTGGTTGTCAGTATGAGGCCCATGCCCGCATCAAATGCGATTGAAGCGATACAGATTTGCGGCCGTTACCCGAGAGTTCACGGCGCGCCGGTGCACTTCGGTGACCCCACCCTGATTGGGATTACCGACCTGCAGCAACCCGATTTCGGAGACGCCGTGTCGGTGCGCCCAGAGGATGTCCCGGTATTCTGGGCATGTGGTGTAACACCACAAGTGGCTCTGGAAGCGGCAGAACTTCCTGTGGCGATCACCCACGAACCGGGCCATATGCTCGTGACGGACCTAAAAAATGAGGAGCTGGCGGGCCCGCTATGACGACAAATCTCACCTTGAACTGCGACATGGGCGAAGGATTTGGCCCGTGGAACATGGGCGATGACCACAGCATCATGCCCCTCATTGACGCTGCCAACATTGCCTGTGGCGGTCACGCGGGTGACCCCACGACAATGCGCACCTGCGTTGAACTGGCCAAACGCCACAAAACAGAAATCGGTGCACACGTGTCTTACCCTGACAAACAGGGCTTCGGTCGGCGCGCGATGGATATCACCGGGCAGTCGCTGATTGATCTCATTCATTATCAAATAGGCGCGTTGGATGGCATTGCGCGCGCGCACGGCACACGAGTTGCCTACGTCAAACCCCATGGGGCGCTTTACCACGCGATGCTGGCAGATGTGGGTGTGCTCAACGACATCATGGCAGCCGTTGCCAGCTGGCATGCCGAACTCGAATTAGTTGTGCTCGCCACACCGCGAGATCGTAAAACTCTCCAACTCGCCGTGGAACATGGTCTCACGCTGCGATATGAGGCCTTTGCCGACCGCGGCTACACCAGTCGAGGATTACTGCTCAGTCGTAACAAGCCCGGCGCCGTCCTGGACGCCAAGCAGGCCGCGAAACAGGCGAAGGCTATCGCGCAAAATACCCTTAAGACACCCCGAGGTCGGCGTATTCCCGTCAACGCCGATACGCTTTGCGTGCACAGTGATTCGCCCGGTGCGGTACAAATGATCGCAGCGATTCGTAAAGCACTGGACGGACTCTGACCCGTGTTCGAGGTGGGCCCCGCAGGTGAAGAGGGCCTCAGGCTTGTTTTCCTTGAGGCGCCCCGCCCAGCCCTGACGCGCTGTCTGCTCCGCATTCAGTCCGCAGCCCAGGGCTATTTTGCGGAAAATCTGGCAGACAGCGTCGTGGGCTATACGACGCTTACCCTGCTCTTTCATCCGTTCCGCCTTGAGCGTGACCGCGCTGAAGCCTGGCTCACTGAACAAGCTGACTGTGCAACGCTGACCGATTCTGATGACCAGAGTCTCACCGGAACCGTGGTGACGCTACCGGTGCTCTACCACCCGAGCGTCGCGCCTGACCTCGAATGGCTGGCCGACCAAAAAAATATCAGTGTCGACCAGATTATCGCGCTACATACGGGTACGACCTACTTTGCCTATGCAACGGGCTTCGCGCCCGGCTTTTGCTATCTGGGCGACCTACCAACAGAGTTGGCTACGCCACGGCTGGCTGATCCGCGCGCGGCGGTGCCCGCAGGCGCGGTGGGTTTGGCAGATCGGCAGACTGCCGTCTACCCCGGCATATCGCCAGGGGGATGGCGATTAATCGGGTCATGTCCGAGACCGCTCTTTCAGAACGGCGAACATCCGACTGCCTACTTGGCGGTGGGGGATTCGGTGCGATTTGAAGCCATTACCCCTCAGGAATACCGGAAGTTCGGAGGCGAACTGTGAGGGAGCTCGTCATTCACCAATCGGGCCCGGCCGCCAGCATTCAAGACAGCGGAAGAAGCGGCTGCCTCCAATTGGGGATCCCCCCCGCCGGCGCGATGGATGCCGACGCGCTGGCCAGCGGCCAATACCTTCTTGGACATAGCGCCGATGAAGCTGCCATCGAGATGGCGTATGGCAATCTGGTGGCCAGCCCGACCGAGCCCTGTCACATCGCCGTGACAGGGGCCGCCGTGGATCTGCGCATCGACAGTATCAGCGCTCGCATGCACACCGTGCTGCGAGTCGAAGCCGGCCAGCAGATCCAGATTACCCCCGGCGCAGTCGGCGTCTACAGCTATCTCCATGTGGACGGCGGAATCGATACACCAGAAACCCTGGGAAGCCGAAGCACCTCGGCGAGAGAGGGTGTTGGCGGTTTCGATGGCCGACGCCTGATGAATGGTGATTGTCTCCCACTTGGAGAGCCGAATGAGCCCCCAAGCGACCGCGCTGGCGATCTGACCCATACCCCACCCGGGGATCTGATTAGATTGCGGTTCGTACCCGGATTTCAGTACGCATTAATGCAGCCCGATGTCATCGCCGCGCTGTGTGAAAATGATTTCGTGGTGACGCCAAAAGCCAATCGGATGGGCGCACAGCTTGAGGGGAGCCGTCTCGACACTGGCATCGAGACATTACTCTCCGAGGCGACTACCCATGGCGCCATACAAATTCCGCCCGGCGGCCAACCCATCGTGCTACTCAATGACCGTCAAGCGGTGGGCGGCTACCCCAAGCCCGGCGCAGTGATCCGGAGCGACTGTCGACGGCTTGCACAAGCCCGCCCGGGTCAAAGGGTGCGCTTTTCACTCTGCTCTCCACAAGAAGCAGACAGGATAAGCTGGCTGGAACAACACTATCGAGATACGCGACTGTCATGACGCCACCTGACACGCTCAACCTTTCCCGCTCGATCGAGTCGTTATTGACCCGCCAGAACCATCGCGGCATGGACGACATCAGGCAAACGCTACAACCCGGCTATTTATTGCGGGCCGCGCAAACATTGCTGGACCGCCCCGGCAATGTCTTCATTCTGACAGGCTTCCCGGTGGCAGATACGTTTGAGACTGATGGTCCCGCTGGCGCGTTAGCCTTATATCGTCTGGCGCAGCGCCTCGGCAGTGCGCCAACCATCATTTCAGATACAGCCCTCGTCAGCGCGCTACGAGACACCTGCGACTGCCACACCATCTCGGGCGACAGTCAATTGGACGCCCAAGCGCTCTACGCAGTCCGTTCCCCTCAGCTAGTCATCAGTATCGAGCGACCGGGCGCGTCTGCCGACGGCCGCTACTACAACATGGCAGGCGAAGACATATCGTCTGCTTGTTCGGCGGCAGAACCCTATCTAGCACTTGCCAACTGCCCTACCATAGCCATTGGTGACGGGGGCAATGAAGTAGGAATGGGGAACGCAGTCACAGCGCTGTCTAGCCTGAATATTCAACCAGCAGTGAGCACGGTTGATGAACTTATCGTCGCAGATGTGTCGAACTGGGCAGCCTACGCGCTATGCGCCCTCACAGACTGGCTCGCAGGGGACACCACAGAGAGCATGACGCGTTTTCACGCTGACCTTGAGACATTGGTTGCGCGTGGCGCAGTAGATGGCGTCACGCGTGAGCCGACGGCCACAGAAGATGGATTCCCGCTCTCGGATACCACTGCACTAATAAGCGATATCGCTCAACTCCTTTCAAAAGGATCTGTCGCATGACCCAGGCCTATCTCAATGGGGCGTTTACAGCGCTGGAAGACGCCCACATCTCGCCAATGGACAGAGGCTTCCTGTTTGGAGACGGGGTGTACGAAGTCATACCCTGTTATGACGGACAGCTCGTGGCAATGCCCTACCATCTGGAACGGTTAGCGCAGTCATTGAGCGGGATTGCGCTCACATCCCCCCACAGCGATGATGCCCTGACAAGCATCCTGACGGAACTGGTCAATCGCAATGGGGGCGGTGACCTCGGCGTCTACCTGCAGATCACTCGGGGCGCCGCGCCTAAACGCCAGCATGCGTTTCCCGAACACATCGAACCCACTGTATTTGCCTACACCTTCGCTATCACCCCACCGTCGGATGGCAGCCCTGAGACAGCCAAATGCTTTTCAGCCGTAACACGCACCGATCAACGATGGGACCGATGTCACATCAAATCCACTGCCCTGCTCGGCAACGTGCTTCACATGATGGAAGCGATTGATGCGGGGGCTGAGGAAGTGTTGCTGTTCAACAGCGACGATGAGCTGACAGAAGCAGCGGCATGCAACGTGTTTGTGGTCTGCAACGGTACTGTCCTCACCCCAGCGCTCGATCATCAAATACTGCCCGGCGTAACGCGTCGGCAATGCTTAGAGCTGCTGGAGGCACACACTGACTGGCCGGTCGAGATCCGGCCGGTCTTGCGCCAAGAGGTAGCCCAGGCTGAAGAGATCTGGCTCAGCTCCTCCACCAAAGAACTTGCACCGATCGTGAAACTCGATGGCAAGGCAGTGGGCGATGGCAAACCCGGCAGAATGTGGGCCGTTGCGCAGAAGCTCTTCAACGAATACCGCTTCAGCGCCAACTGATGCCCCGATCTACCCGCATTAACATCGACCTTGGCGCAATCCTGCACAACGCCGGGGTGTTGCGCGCGGCAGCAGGCGACAAGCACGTAATGGCCGTCGTCAAAGCCGACGCGTACGGGCACGGCGCGGTGCCGGTCGCGACCCATATCGAGGGGACGGTTGACGCGTTTGCGGTCGCACTGATCGAAGAAGCCGTCACACTTCGCGACGCCGGCGTAACCAAGCCGATACTGGTACTCGAGGGGCCGCACTGTTCGGTGGATCTCGCGCTCTGCGTGCACCTCAATATTTGGCCCACCCTGCACCGGGCAGATCAACTGGACTGGTGTCACGCACTCACTGAGAAGCCAGAGCAGGTGTGGCTCAAGATTGACACCGGCATGCACAGGCTGGGATTCCAACCGGTGCAGGCGCAATCGATTACTCAACAACTCAAGGCAGACGGCATCAAAGCGGTCGTCGCGATGTCGCATCTCGCAGCCGCTGAAACCCCGGATTCTGAGCTGTCGGTGACACAGAAAACGACATGGGATAGCGCGACCACCCACTGGGAGGACGAAACCAGCCTGCACAACTCCGCAGCCACACGACTGGCGACCCCCGCACGGAGCACATGGGCGCGGATTGGTTATGCGCTTTATGGGGGGCAGATTGAAGGGCTAGAGCGCGATCCTCGACTCAAGCCGGCCATGACACTCGTCAGCTCTGTTCTGGCCACGCGGCGCATTACACAGGGCGATAGTGTGGGTTACGGGGGGCGATGGACAGCAGAGAGAGACAGCGTCATCGCCACTGTCCCGGTTGGGTACGGTGACGGCTATCCCTGGGCTGCCGCAGATGGCACACCTGTGGCAATCGGTGAGCATCTGGCGCCCCTCGCTGGGCGGGTATCTATGGATATGATCACCGTCGATGTTACAGATTGTGGCGAGATCCCATGCGATATGCCCGTGACTTTGTGGGGCGACCAACCGCACATCGACACGGTAGCGTGTCACGCAGGAACAATTGGCTACGAACTGATGACGCGGCTCACTCAGCGCGCACCTCGGCACTATCTTCGATGACATACTCGATGACACATTTGACGACATCCGTCGCGCAGACTGTTGTACCTCACAATAAACGCCGCACCATGAAGATGAGGCGCTACTCACATTGCGGTCGACGCCTGCTCAACCAGCCCGCAAGCGAGGCACCCAGCGGAGCGCTACGCCATGGCCAATGAGCCGACGGAAGCTGAAACCTTACTGAGCGCAATTGACCTGGGCAGTAACTCCTTTCACCTGATTATCGCCAAATCAGATTTTGGAGAGCTGCGACCAGTTCAGACGCTGGCAGAAAAGGTTCAACTGGGCGAGACATCCGGCAAAGGCACGCTCACCAAGGCAGCCATCTCGCGGGGCCTGGCATGCCTTGAGCGCTTCAAACAGCTAATCGACAGCACCGCTCCCGCAAAAATCCGGGTAGTGGGCACCAACGCCCTGCGGCGCGCCAAAAACCGGATGGATTTTATTGAACCCGCAGAGCAAATCCTCGGCGCACCCATTGACGTGATTTACGGACGGGAAGAGGCGAGATTGATCTACCTCGGCGTGGCGCACACCCTGTCTGACGATGAAGACACGCGTCTTGTTGTGGACATCGGTGGGGGCAGCACGGAATTCATTTTGGGCCAGCGGTTTGAGCCGATCAGACTAGAGAGTCTTCAGATGGGGTGCGTTTCCTACGGCGAGGCTTTCTTCCCAGACGGGGAGATCACACGAGAACGATTCGATGCCGCCTATCATCGCGCACGCATCGAGGTATCGCACATCCGCAGAAACTACCACCGGGAAATGTGGCACGAGGCGGTGGGTTCGTCGGGAACGCTGCGGGCAATTGAGACTCTGATCACTACCGCAGGCTGGCGCGAATCCGGTATCGATCGCCCTAGCCTTGCGGAGCTGCGCAAACAGCTTTTGTCGTTCCGCCACATAGAAGAAATCGACCTACCCGGACTCAGCGAAACCCGTAAAGGCGTCGTGACGGCCGGGCTCGCCATAACTATGGGGCTTTTTGACGGTCTACAGGTGCAAGAAATGCGCACCTCGTCTGGCGCATTACGCGAGGGTGTCATCTACGATCTCATTGGACGGTTTAGCCACGAGGACGTGCGGAATCGGAGCATTTCTGCGATGCAACAGCGTTACTCCGTCGATCAGCGCGTAGCCGATCTCGTTGCCGAACGCGTAGCCCTCCTCGCTGGGGCCACCCGGACCAGTTGGCAACTTGACGACGGTGACGCCGAATTACTGCGTTGGGCTGGCGCCTTGCACGAGATCGGCATCGCCATTTCCCAGAAAAACTATTCGCAGCACTCCGCCTACCTGGTGCTTAACACCGACCTACCCGGCTTCGCGCAGCAAGATCAGGAGACGATGGCAGCACTGATCGCCGGCCTCAAGGGAAAACCCCGGTCAGAACTGCTGAATCCGATTGCTAAACGGAAACGACTCAACGTTGCGAGAATGATGGTGCTTCTGAGGTTGGCCGTTATCTTCAAGCACGTAGAAGCACTGGAGACGATCCCTGCGCTGAGCGTCTCAGCGCATGACAATACGCTGACGGTATCGGTCCCCGAGGACTGGGGAAAGGAACATCCCCTCACAATCTGGGAGATAGAGCAGAGCGCCTCTGCGGTTGAGAGGCTCGGCATTGAGTTGGTGCTGCGCCAGAATTGAACGCAGCACCACTGCAATCAGAGGTCGTAGCCCCGCTCGTCGTGCAAGACGATATCAAGCCCGGCCGTTTCGTCTTCCTGGTCGACGCGCAACGACACCATCGCATCCACCACCTTGAGCAATATCCAGCTGAGTACTGCCGTGTAGATGAACGTGGCAGCGATTCCAGTCAGCTGAATACCCAGCTGGCCGCCGATACTATCGACGCCATCTGAAAAACCGTTGCCACTAAACAGGCCTAATGAGGGCGAGCAGAAAATACCCGCCATAACGAGCCCCAACATGCCGCCTACGCCGTGAACTGGAAAAACGTCGAGACTATCGTCAATGCCGAGGCGATTTTTCAGCGTGATCGTCGCGAAGTAACACACCACGCCTGCAGAGAGTCCAATCACCACTGCCCCCGCCGGGCCAACCGAACCGGATGCAGGGGTAATGGTCCCCAGCCCCGCGACCATGCCTGTCACAATACCCAGGACAGAGGGCTTGCCGTGGCGGAGCCACTCCATTGCCATCCACGCCAATGAACCACAAGCAGCCGATAAATGCGTCACCAGCATTGCCATGGCGGCACTACTGTCTGCTGCAACCGCTGAGCCCGCATTGAACCCAAACCACCCTACCCACAGCATGCCAGCGCCGGTAACCGTCATGGTGAGGTTGTGCGGTGG
>MDTD01127778.1_pt1 | contig 21756 bp, 12 predicted proteins | sample 811221 | NCBI WGS metagenome assembly MDTD01 (sample SAMN05326646, study PRJNA326480) | marine metagenome | isolation source: seawater | place: Pacific Ocean: South West | collected 2011 | reverse complement strand
TTTCCAGAGCGTCGACGATCTCGGCCGTCCCGCGATCGGCTTCACGATGGATGCGCGAGGCGCGCAGAAACTGGGTGATCTGACGGGCCCGAACATCGGGAACAAGATGGCGGTCCTGCTGGACGAGGAGGTCTATACCGCCCCGACGCTGCAGGGCAACATCAGCCGGAGCGGTCAGATCTCGGGCGACTTCACGCCCGAGCAGTTGACCTACATCATCCAGGTGATGACGGCGGGCTCGCTGAGCGCGAACCTGAGCCCGGAACCGATCAGCCAGAACACGATCGCGCCGGAATTCGGGGCGGACAACCTTCGTGCGGGGCGGACCGCGGGCATCTGGGCGCTCGGCGCGGTCAGCGCCTTCATGATTTTCTACTACTTTGTGTTCGGTGGCGTCGCGGTCATCAGCCTGTTGTTCAACGCTGTGCTGATCCTCGGTGCGATGAGCCTGGCGCGGGCGGCGTTCACGCTTCCCGGAATCGCGGGCGTCATCCTGACCTTCGGTATGGCGGTCGACGCGAATGTGCTTATTTACGAGCGCGTGCGCGAGGAGCAGCGCAAGGGCCTCGACCTGCGTGCCGCGGTGAAGGTGGGGTATCAGAAGGCGCTGTCGTCGATCGTGGACGGCAATGTGACGAATCTGATCGTGACCTTCGTGCTCGCGAACCTGGGCACGCAGGAGATCAAGGGCTTCGCGATCACGCTGGGGATCGGTGTCGTCGCGACGCTGTTCAGCGCCCTGATTGTGAGCCGGCTCGTGCTGGCGCTGCTGATCGATGTCGCGAAGGTCAAGAAGCTGAGCATGCTTCCCACGGCGGTGCCTGCGCTCGAGCGGGCGCTCGAGCCTCGCATCGACTGGATGAGGCTCCGGTTCTTCGCGGTCGTGATCAGCGCGATGGGGGTCGCGGTCGGCATCGGGATGGTGATCTGGCAGGGTGAGAAGATGCTGGACACCGAGTTCCGGGGCGGTACGCAGGTGACCTTCCAGCTGCGCCCGGCGACGGGCGGGGAGACGGAGGGCGTCAACGCGGACGGCAACCTGACGATGACGCGTGCCGATGTCGAGGCTCGCGTGCATGCGCTGGCCGAGAATCTGGAAGAGGGCGACCCGTTGATCGCGTTGCGGTCGGCGGAGGTGATCCCGATTGACCCGGAGGGCGACGGTGTCACGAGCGACCGGTTTCAGGTCAAGACCTACGCGGAGAACACCGACGACAATGTGCTCGAGGCGATCACCGCGGCGTTTGTCGACGAGGTGGAGAGCAAGCCCGCGCTGACCTTTGTCGGGCGTGAACGCGACCGGACCGCGGTTTCGGGATTGCCGGTGTATCCGGTGCTGAGCGATACGCTAGGTGATGTCATCCAGCGGCCAGGGTCGTTGATCAATGTGGGCGAGTTCTTTGGCGGCGTCGCGGTGGTGCTCGAAGACATCCGGATCGAGGGCGCCGAGAGTGTGCGTCGCCCCTCGCTCGAGAGTGTCGAGGAGCGGCTCGCGCAGATGCGGGGCAAGACGGACTACTCGTCGACGCTCGATCGGCGGCAGGAACTGATCCTGCTCGAGGGCACGGAGGACGAGGTCGAGACGCTCGTCATCCTCGTGTGGGACCAGGGCGTCAGTTTCGTGCAGAACGAGGACGCGTGGGAAGAGGAGCTCGCAGCGGTCGAATGGGACATCGCGGTCGAGGCGCTCGGGACGGTCACGACGCTCGCGAGTGTCCAGTCGTTCAGCAGCGTGATCGCGGAGGACTTCAAGAACACGGCGGTCGTGGCGGTGTTCCTGAGCCTGCTGCTGATTCTGATCTACATCTGGGTGCGGTTCGGTTCGGTCCGCTATTCGCTGGCGGCGATCATCACGCTGACGCACGATGTTCTCTGCGTGATCGGTCTGATCGCGCTCGCGGAGATTCTCTACGACAACGAGATCACCGGGGCGATCGCGCACTCGCTGCTCATCGAGCCCTTCAAGATCGACCTGAACCTCGTTGCGGCGATCCTGACGATCATCGGGTACTCGCTCAACGACACCATCGTCATCATGGACCGCATCCGCGAGAACCGGGGGCGGATGCCGTACGCGACCAAGAAGGTCGTCAACGAGTCGATCAATCAGACCATCAGCCGGACGATCATCACCTCGGGGACGACGCTCATCGCGACGCTCATTCTCTACACGATGGGCGGGGCGGGCGTGCGGGCCTTCAGCTATGCGCTGCTGTGCGGTGTTGTCGTGGGAACCTACTCCTCGATCGCGGTCGCTTCCCCGCTGGTCTGGTCGCGTCGGCGGGACGCTTCGGCGGGGACGGCTTCACTCGGAGCGGAGGACAAAGCCCGGATCCCGTGATCCACGGGCCCGAGGGCCCCGGCCGTCGCGGGGGAGGATCGGGAAGAACAGGGGTGCACGATGCACGACAAGACCGCGCGGCTGTTTTCCGGGCTCGGTGTGCTGGTGGTCGTCTGGATCGTCGTGTACTGGGCGTGGCCGGTAAAGGACGACGGTTCCTCGCTTGGTGATCTTTCGATCGGGGAACTGCCCCCGGCGCCCGTGGAACGATCCGAGGGGGCTGGGCAAGCTGAGCGATTCCCGGCGTCGCCCCCGGATCCCGTCAGGCGCCCTCGGCCTGCCCCTGTTGTCGAACAGCCTGAGGAGACCGAGCGGGACGAGGCCCCGAGCGGCGTGGTTCCTCCCGAGTTCCGGTCCTACACGATCGTGAGCGGGGACAACTTCGAGCGCATCTCGCAGAAGGTCTACGGCACGCGGCGGCACGGGATGGCGATCGCACGGGCAAACCCGCTTCTCGATCCACGCAAGCTCCGCGAGGGCATGACGATCCGCGTTCCGGTTGATCCGGGCAACATCCAGGGTGTCTCGGTTGCTGAGGATGGCGAGAACGGCGCCGCTGTTCCCTCCGAGGCCCCGACGATCGAGTACACCGTGAAACGAGGCGACACGCTTTCGAGCATTGCCAAGGCCTTCTACGGATCGGTGCGGCATGTTGACTTTCTCTTCGAGTCGAATCGCGGGCGACTCGACTCGAAAGACGACCTCCGGCTCGGGCAGACGCTGCTGATCCCTCCGCTCCCCGAGGGGGCGGATTGATGACTAATCGTCGCGAGGGGGCGGACGCTGTATGCGAGGTGCTCGTGGTGGGCGGGGGCGTGTGCGGCCTGTGGGTCTTGAACAGGCTCCGGTCTGAAGGCTACGACGCGTGGCTTGTCGAACGCTCGGCACTCGGTGATGGACAGACGATCGCGAGCCAGGGGATTCTGCACGCGGGCGCGAAGTACGACCGCCTCCCGGGTAATGCGCTCGATGCGTCGCGGGCGGTTGCGGACGCGCAGCCGGTCTGGGCTTCGGCGCTGAACGGTGGTGGACCCGGGATTCCCGATCTTTCGGCTGCCCGTGTGATCGACAGGCGGACCGTTCTCTGGACGCGACGAACACTCGGATCGCTCGCGGCGGGGGTCGGCGCACAAGAGCTGATGCGGTCCGAGGTTCGCAAGCTGCCGCGCAGCGCCTGGCCGCTCGGGTTTGAAGCGGCACCGCGGGGTGTCCGCGTCTACGAAACGGCGGAGGCGGTGCTCGAGCCCTCCTCGCTTCTTGAATCGCTCCGGGCGGGTGTCGCCGATCGGGTTCGGAGCGCGACGATCACGGCGATCGAGACGGATTCCGAAGGCGCTTTGATCACGCTCGACAGCGGCATGCGGATCGGCTCGCGCAGCGTCGTGCTCTGTGCCGGCGAGGGAAACGAGCGATTGCTGGATCTCGCGGGTGTCGACGGCGGGGCGCTCATGCAGCGTCGGCCCCTGTATCAATTGGTCGCGATAGGGGCCCTGTTCGCGGTCAACGGGCATTGCCTCAAGCTTGATCTCGACAAGCCCGAACTCACGGTGACCTCCGGTGAACTGGATGGCAAGCGGACCTGGTATTTCGGGGGGGGACCGGCGGAAGAGGGGGTCGGGCGTTCGGTGCGTGAGCAGATCGCGGCTGGGAAGGCCGCGGTCGAACGCTGCCTTCCCTGGGTGGATCAGTCCCAGTTCGAGTGGCGTGTCTTCATGATAGATCGGGCGGAGGGCCGGACGCCCAACGGGAAGCGTCCGAATGACGCGGTCGCGGTGTGGGCGGGATCGGGGTCGCCGGTGCTTGCGGTTTGGCCGACGAAGCTGGTGCTTGCGCCGCGGGCGGCGTCGCTCGTTGCCGAGCACCTGGCGGATCGGGGAGGCGGGCCTTCGTCTTCCGCTGTCGGAGGCGCGGCACTGTCTTCGCTCCCCGAGCCGAAGGTTGCGGATCCGGTGTGGTGAGGGGCCGCGAGAGGTGGGCGGGCGAGTCGAACACGCGGATGAAACCGAGAGGTAAACATGAAACAGGACCGGCTGTTTGCGGAACAGGCTCGGCGAGAGATCGGGCGGACGGGTATCCGGGTCAGTCCGCTCGGGTTCGGCACGCTCAAGTTCGGTCGGAACACGGGGGTGAAATACCCGACCCCGTTCGATCTTCCCGATGACGACACGATCAACGAGTTGCTCGATGCGTGCCTTGACATGGGGATCAACCTGCTGGATACCGCGGCGGCGTATGGAACCAGCGAGTCTCGCCTGGGCGAGATTCTGTGTAAGCGCGGGGACGGGGACGCGTGGGTGCTCTCGACGAAGGCGGGGGAGGATTACGACACGGGCGAGTCGGTCTTTGACTTCTCTCCGGAAGCGATCATCGCGAGCGCCGAGCGCAGTCTCCGCAGGCTGCGGGTGGACTCGGTCGCGTGCCTGCTGCTGCACTCGGACGGTGTCGCGGAGCGGTCGTTCGGTGAGACGGGTGTGTTCGATGCCCTGGACGACTTGAAGACGCGCGGGCTGGTCCGGGCGGTCGGGGCGTCGATCAAGACCCCCGAGGGCGCGGCGATCGCGATCCCTCGAAGTGATGTGCTCATGATCGAATACAGCTTCGCATCGCCCGGCATGAGCGAGAGCATCGATGCCGCGGGCGCCGCGGGTGTCGGCGTCTTTCTGAAGAAGGTGCTCGGGAGCGGGCGGGTCGGTGACGGATACGACATGTCGGCGGCGGACGCCCTCCGGTTCGTGTTCGAGAAACCCGCGGTTACGAGCGTGCTCATCGGTACGCTCTGCCTGGAACACTTGGTCGAGAATGCTGAACGAGCGATCGCGGCGCTCGGAAACGATGGGGGAGGCTGATGACAACTCGGATCGTGCTTCTCCCCGGGTTGGGTGTGGACGCGAGGCTGTTTGCCCCGCAGCTCGAGGCGTTCGCGGCCGCGACGGTCCCCGGGTGGATTTCGCCCCGCGAGAGCGAGTCGCTCGGCGCGTACGCGCTTCGGTTTGCCGAGCAGGCGGTCGAGCCTGTGCCGGGCGAGGACTGGATCGCGGTTGGATTCTCGTTCGGTTCGCAGGTTGCGCTCGAGATGGCGTCGTGTCTGCCTGAGGATCGTCGCCCTCGGGCGGTTGGTCTCATCAGCGGGTTGCGGAGCCGCCGGTCGCTCACCCGGGCCTTCCGCTGGCAGGTCCGGTTTGGGACGCGTGTGCCCGGACGGATCGCGGAATCCGTGATTCAGGGCCCGCTCTCGGGATTGTTCGCGCGGATGTGCGGCCTCGACGCGCGGCAGACCGCGGATCTGCACGCGATGGCGGACGACCTGGATTGGCGGTTTCTGTGCTGGGCCGCCCGAGCGGCGGCGGCGTGGGACTTTGAGGGCAACTGCCCGGTGCCGGTCTCATGGATCCACGGCGAACGAGATCGGATCGTTCCGTATGTCCCGCATCCCGGCTGCGAGGATTCTGTGGAACTGCTCGACGATGACTCGCACCTGCTCACCTGGACACGGGCGGCTCGTGTCAACGCGTGGCTCGGGGAACTCGCGGGGGGACAGGCTTCGCGATGAGCGGCCGTGGCACGCTGGGGGTGTTGAGGCGAGCGGCGGGGGGCCTTCATCCGGCGACGGGACGACGCACGCGAGGTACGATGCCCGCACGATGAGCATCAAACGGGTCTTGGTCACCGGCGGAGCGGGGTTTCTGGGCAGCCACTTGTGCGATCGGCTGGTCGCGCAGGGGGAGGATGTCATTTGCCTCGATAACTTCTTCACGAGCCAGAAGAGCAATGTCGCCCACCTGCTCGAAAGGCCGAACTTCGAGCTGATCCGTCATGATGTCACCCATCCGATCTGGCTTGAGGTGGACGAGATCTACAACCTCGCCTGTCCCGCGGCGCCCGGGCACTACCAGTACAACCCCATCAAGACGATGAAAACAAGCGTGCTCGGCGCGATCAATACGCTCGGGATGGCGAAGCGGTGCCGGGCGAAGATCTTCCAGGCGAGCACGAGCGAGGTGTACGGGGATCCGGAGATCCACCCCCAGCCCGAGAGCTACCGGGGGAATGTGAACCCGATCGGGCCGCGGGCGTGCTACGACGAGGGCAAGCGTGCCGCGGAGACGCTGTTCTTCGATTATCACCGGCGGAATCGCGTGAACATCCGCGTCGGGCGGATCTTCAACACCTACGGCCCGCGGATGCACCCGTTCGACGGGCGGGTGGTCAGCAACTTCATCCGCCAGGCGCTCGCGGGGGAGGACATCACCGTCTTCGGCGATGGGTCGCAGTCGCGGTCGTTCTGCTATGTCGACGACCTGATCGATGCGTTTCTGGCGCACATGGCGGCACCGGACTCGTGCGTGGGACCGATCAACATGGGCAACAACCGGGAATTCACGATGCTCGAGCTCGCGGAACTCGTCGTCGAATTGACCGGTTCGGTCTCGAAGATCGTGCACCGCGATCTGCCGGCGGACGATCCGAGGCAGCGTCAGCCGGACCTGGCGCTCGCGAAACGCGAACTGGGTTGGGAGCCGAAGGTGGCGTTGCGGGACGGGCTGGAGAAGACGATCGCGTACTTCAAGAGCGTGAACCTGGAGGACTTCCGGGCGCCGACGCCGAATTACTGATCGTGGCGGATTCGGGCGGTTATGACGCGTGCGAGGGCGCTCGCGGCCTCGTCGGCGGACCGCAGCACGGGCAGGCCGGCGTTCCGCAGAGATCCCACGAATGGCTCGTAGCGGGGGCCGGCGTCGACGACCGCGACGATCGGCGTCCGGTATTCGTCACGGAGCGCCGCCAGTCCGGCTGCGAGCGTCGCGCCGTCCTGCATCTCCGAGGGCAGCGACCGCACGGCGGGCGTCGCGGGGATGCAGGAGACGATCAGGGCATCGAACGCCTCGGATTCGAGCATCGCGCGGGCCGCGTCGCGATAGGCTTCGTCGGTCGCCATGGGCGTCAGATCGAGCGGGTTCCGCGGGGTGACGAGGTCTGCGAGGCCGTGTCGCGCGAGGACGGCTTCGAGGTGAGAACGGGCGTTGATGGGTAGTGAGGGGAGGCGGACGGGTGATGTGGTCGCGTCGGTCTGGTCTCCCATCGACACCGACTCGAACCCGGCGTTGGTGATCGCGGCGATCCGCGTGCCGCGGATGGGCAGGCCGTGGGTCAGCGCGGCGATCTCGACCAGCCTGGTGAACTCGGCGGTCCGCTCGGCGACGAGTGCCCCGGCGCGCTCCGCGGTATCGCGGGCGATGGCGTAGTCACCCGCGAGCGAGGCGGTGTGCCCTGCGGCGGCGTCGCGTCCGGCGGGTGTCCGCCCGCCCTTGTAGAACACGACGGTCGTGCCGCGCGCCGTGGCGTCAGCGAAGGCGGTGCACAGGTCGAGTCCGTCGAGGTCTCTGAAGCCCTCGGCGTAGACGCCGATGGTGTGGATGTCGTCGCGGTCCGCGACGGCTCTGACGAGATCGGAGAGGGTCAGGTCGCACTGGTTGCCGATGGAGACGCTGATCGCGGGGTCGAGCGATTCGAACGCGCTCATCGTGCGCACGATGAAAGCCCCGGACTGGCTGATCAAGGCGATGCCCCGGTGCGGCGCGTCCCAGCGCTTCGCGAGTTTCTCGGAGGGCAGGAAGAAGGTGTCGAAACGGGTGGGGCGGCACTGCAGGCCCATGCTGTTGGGACCGAGGAAGACCGGGCCGTCGGGGACGCGGCGGGCGCGGGCGACGGCGTGCTCGAGCGCTCGGGCGATCGGTTCGCTGCCGTCCGTCTCGCCCGCACCGCCCGGGATCAGGACCGCGCTGCGGACCTTCCCGCTGTCGACGCACTCGCCGGCGATCTCGGGCAACTGCGAAGCGCCCGCCGCGACGACCAGCAGATCGACGGGGCGGGGCAGGTCGGCGATCGCCGGGACGCACGCGATGCCGTCGATCGACTCGGCCCCCGGCCTGATTACGCGGATCGCCGACCGCTCGAACCCGGCCCCGATGATGTTGGCGAGGATGATCCGGCCGAAACTCTTCGCGTTCGTCGCCGAGACGCCGAGCACGGCGATCGACTCGGGAGCGAGGAGGCAACGCACCCCGCTCGCGGGGCGGGGGCGACTTCGCTGGGTTGCGGGAACGATGCGGGCCCGTCCGTCGAGCGGGGTGAGTCGACCCGCCCGCGGCACGAACGGGTTGACCTCGATCTCGAGGACGGCGGGCTGGGCATCGGTTGTGCGGACAGGGGATCGCGCGAGTTCGATGAACGCCCGGAAGCAGCGGAGGAATTCGTCGTCCGGGACGAGGCGTCGGCTCCCGCGGATCGTCCCGGCGAGGGACTCGTAGGCGAGCGTGTGCGAGAAGATCTCGAGGAACCGCTTGGGAGTCAGCCCGGTGACCGGCGCACGGGCGATCGCGCGGCCCGGCTTGAGGGCTGCCGCGAGGTGCTCGGAGGCGGTCCCGCCGACACCCGCGACCAGCACGGGGCCGAACTCGCGTGTCGCGCGGATGCCCAGAATCAGTTCACCAGCGAGATCCGGGGTCGATCGGTCGCGTTCGATGAATTCGGCGATGAGCACGCCGACCGGGTTCCGCTCGGCGTGCGCGTCGAGCATGTACGCGACCCCGTCGGCGATGGCTCCGGGGTCGTTGCGGCAGAACGAGACGCCCTGCTCGTCGGACTTGTGCACCACCTCCGGGGAGACGATCTTGAGCACGACCTGGTCGGTCGGGAAGGAATGCAGCGCCGTTTCGTCGAGCGGCTCGCCGGTCTTTGCCAGAACGCAGAGAGGCGGCTCGATGCCGACGCAGCGGAGGATGTCGTAGATCTCGGGTTCGAGCAGGCGGTCCCGCCGCTCGCGGTGCGCAGCGGCGACGAGCGACTCGAGATCGGCGGAGCACGGGTGCGTCATGCGGTGGCTCCCGATCTCCTAGGCGGTGGCGGCGGCCGTCTCGCATGCCGCGCGTCCGCGGGCGAACGCGGTCTCGTTGAGTTCGAGCACCGAGCAATTGGCCTTGAGCACGCGCCTCAGTGTCGTCAGGAAGCTCTCGGGCGGGAACAGGCCGCTCGCGGCCTGCACGGCGCCGAGGGCGACGACATTTTTGACCATGCGCTTGCCCAGTTCCTGCGCGATCTCCGTGCAGGGCACGCCCACGACACGGACCGAGTCGTCGAGTTTCGGCGGTGTCCGCACGACGCTGCTGTCGTAGACAATGATGCCGCCCTTGCGAACGGTGGGACCAAACTTCTCGAGGCTCGGGGCGTTGAAGGCGACGAGCATGTGCGGGTTCGGAGCCGAGGGGCTGAGGACCTCGTCGCGGGCGATGTGGACATCCGCGTAGGAGGTGCCGCCCCGCGATTCCGGGCCGTAGCTGGGGATGTGGGTCGAGTCCCACCCCTCGTCGATCGCGGTCTTGGTGGTGAGCATCGCGATGGTCTGGGCGCCGTCACCGCCCGCGCCGGCGAACTTGATCTCGATGTCCCGCTCGTCGAGGTGGGCGGGGAACTCCGAGGAGAACCGCTCGGCGGGCGTGTCGGTGGCGCCGATGAGTTCGATCACGCGGTCGGCATCGAAACTGGGCGTGCCCAGGTCGAACCAGGGCTCGACGGTCTCGTCCTTCTTGACGCCCAGCGGGAAGTAGCGGGTCATGTTCTCCTCGACCCACTTCTCCGCCTCGGTCGGCGTCATCTTGAGGTGGGTGGGGCACTCCGAGAGGATCTCGATGAACGAGAGGCCCCGGTTCTCCGCCTGCAGCCGCAGGCCCTTCTGGATCGCCTTGCGGGTGCGCATCCGCTGCTTGTTGTCGAACAGCGCGCAGCGTTCGACATACACCGGCCCGTCGATCTGCGCGATGATCTCCGCCATCCGCAGGGGCTCGCCCGCGAGGCGGGACCGCCCCTCGGGCGTGGTGGTCGTCTTCTGCCCGGGCAGGGTGGTGGGGGCCATCTGCCCGCCGGTCATGCCGTAGATCGCGTTGTTCACGAAGATGAAGGTGATCGGCATCCCGATCTGGCAGGCCTGCAGGATCTCGCCCAGCCCGATCGAGGCGAGGTCGCCGTCGCCCTGGTAGCTCAGCACGATCGCCTCGGGGTTGGCGACCTTGTGCCCGATCGCCACGGCCGGGGCCCGCCCGTGCGCGGCCTGCGTGTTGCCGACATCCATGTAGTAGTACATGAACACCGAGCATCCCACGGGCGAGATCGCGACGGTCCGGTTCTGGATGCCCAGTTCCTCGATCGCCTCGGCGATGTACTTGTGGACCAGGCCGTGCCCGCAGCCGGCGCAGTAGTGGGTGGCGTGTCCCTTGAGGCCCTCGCCGTGGGCGTGCCGTTCGAACTTCTGGTAGAACACGCTCACAGGGCACCCCCCTTCGCGCCGGCCGGCGCGGCGACGGATGTTTTCACGCCCGCCATCGTCCTCGTTGCCTCGATGATCTCCCGCAGCGACGGGAGCACGCCGCCGTAGCGCTGCACACGCCGGACGGGCGGCAGGTCGCCCACGCCCGCGTGGCTCATCGCCAGGCGGAACTCGTCCTCGAGCTGGCCGGGCCCCGCCTCGACGAACAGCAGGCCCTTCGCGTTTTCGACGACGGGCCGCATCGCCTCGGTGGGGAAGGGCCAGAGCGTCACCGGGCGGAACAGCCCGGCCTTGATGCCCTCGTCCCGCAGGCGCTCGACGGCCCCGTGGGCCATCCGCGCCGGCGTGTTGCAGGCGACGATCACCCATTCCGCGTCGTCGCAGCGGTACAGGTCCGCCCGCTGCTCGTTTTCGGTCATGGACCGGTATTTCTCGAGCAGGTGCTCGTTGTGGGCTTCGAGGTCGGGCTCGATCAGGCGGATCGAGCAGTTCAGGTTGCCCCGGTGCGCCTCGTCGCCCCACACGGCCCATTCCGGCAGGCCCGGCTTGACCATGAACTCCGGCAGGTTCACCCGCCCCGACATTTGCCCGAGATAGCCGTCGCTGGCGAGGATGACGGGGTTGCGGTACTTGAAGGTGAGCTCGAAGGCGAGCATCGTCAGGTCGAGCATCTCCTGCGGCGTCGCGGGGGCGAGCACGATCGCGTGCGTGTTGCCGTGCCCCAGGCCGCGGCAGGCGAGCTTGATATCCGCCTGCTCGGGGGCGATGTTGCCCAGGCCCGGGCCGCCGCGCATGACATCGAAGAAGACGCCGGGCAGCTCGGCCCCGATCATGTAGCTGATCCCCTCGAGCATCAGGCTGAAGCCGGGCGAGCTGGTCAGCGTCATGCAGGGCAGGCCCGCGCCGCCGCATCCGTAGATCATGTTCACCGCCGCGACCTCGCTGGCGGCCTGCACGAAGACGCCGTCGAGCTTGGGCAGGAGCTTGGCGAGCAGTTCGGAGCCCTCGGTCGAGGGCGTGATGGGATAGCCGAAGAAGTGCCGGCACCCCGCGAGGATCGCGCCGACGGCCGACGCGTGGTTGCCCTTGAGCACCAGCGGCTCGACGCGCGGCAGGGGGATGCGAGCGGACGGGATCGCGGTCGGCGTGGGCGCGGTGGTCGCCCGCGGGCCGAACAGGGTCTCGGGGTCTTCGAGGTCGAAGTCCGGCGTCTCCTGCGGCATCGGCATCAGGCCGTGCGGCTCGGGGCAGGCCTCCAGGCACAGCCCGCAGCCGTTGCACGCCTCGGTGTCGACGGTGACGGGGACGACGCCGGTGCGCGGGTCGATCGTGTCGCCCATGGTGATGCAGCCCTTGGGACAGGAGGGGATGCACCGCCCGCACGACTTGCAGAACTGGGGGAAGAGGAACGGTTTGGGTTTCGTCGCGCCGCTGACCATCGGCCCCTGCCTTTCCTGCGGCGGGATCGGGCCGGGTCGTCCGTGGCGCACCGGTCGGTGCGTCGGGCCCGGCGTGGCGTCCCGCCGGGCGGCGGGGCCGCGGGCGGGGCGTGAGAGGAGGGCACGCCCCGTTCCGCGGCCGGGCCGCCTGTACACCACAGATGGTATTCCGGTGGTGGGCGATCAACAACCCAACTCATCCGGAATTCGTTGGTGCGGGGGCATTGCCGGAGGATGGTGCGGTGTTCGCGGGGTCCGCGTTTCGCCGGGAGCGAGCGGGATCGAACGCGGAGGCCGCGGAGAGGGGCCCGGGGCAGGCCGGCGTGGGGAAGGAGGGAGGCACCACAGAGGCCCAGAGCGCACAGAGGGCGAGGGCAGGAAGGGGGGCGGCGGGCCGATCGCGGTGGTCGTGCGCCGGCGCGCGGTCGCCTTCGATTGGCGCACGGGGAAGTTTGGTCCGCGGACGGCGATCTCGAACCGGGAAAAGACGAGCTCGACCCGATCAGAGCGGAGCGTGACCCGACCGAAGATGATGTTTGCCCGACCCGAGACGAAGTCTTCCCGATCAAAGACGATCTTTGGTCCTTCAAAGACGGTGTTTGGTCCTTCAAAGACGATGTTTGCCCGGCCAAAGATGATGTTTGCTTGGCCAAAGACGAGGTCGCGCGTGGCGCATCGGCGAATAAACGGGGTGGACGCGGCGTCCGCCGGGAGTGGGGGGGCTGTCCCGGACTGCCACGATGTTGTCAGGCTCGCGCCCGCACCATGCGCGTAAAAAAGCCGCAGGTCGCGGGTCAGCGAGCTGCGGCGGTCGTCTTTCGACGGTGCCTGCGGTTCCAAGAACCTTGTTGCGTGAAACTGCGGGCCGGGATCGATTACACTCCGTGCATGTTATCAGCGTGGGGGGACCAACGCAAGACGATATTGTGGGTATCCGGGGTTTGAAGATGGGACGATATATTCTGGGGCTGGACATCGGTTCGAATTCTGTTGGATCGGTCTGGATCGATCGGGAGACCGGAGACATCACCGCCGGTGTCTCGGTGTTCCCGGCCGGGGTTGATGAGGCCGACGACAAGCGGGGGGAGCCCAAGAACGCGAAGCGGCGGATGACGCGACGGACGCGCATCACGCTGGCCCGGCGGGCGCAGCGGAAGCGGGCCCTGCGGCTCAGGCTCATCGACGCGGGCTTGCTGCCCGCCGACGAAGCGGGGTTCAGGGCCCTGCTCGAGGCGACGGATCCGTGGGAGTTGAGACGCCGGGGGCTCGACGAGTCGCTGACGCCGCACGAGTTCGGCCGGGTGCTGCTGCATCTGGCCCAGCGGCGGGGGGCGCTCGGGCTCAAGATCGCCGAGCTTGAGGAGGGCGAGGAGGAGACCCCCGACTCGGCCGAGGACGGGAAGGTCAAGGCGGCGATCGGCGAGGTGCGCGCGAAGATGCTCGAACGCAAGGCTCGGACCTTCGGCGAGTTCATCGCGATGGTCCGGGACGAGCGGGTCACGCCGATCGAGAGCGCCGACAAGCGGAAGACGGGACAACGCAAGGGTCCCCGCGAATGGCGGCGGGCGGTCCGGAACAAGGCCGGGAGCTACGAGCACTGCGCCGACCGGGCCATGATCCGGCACGAGTTTGATGAGCTTTGGACGAAGCAGCGGGCCCTCGGCGGTGACACCGCCGCGTTGCTCACCGATGAGCTCCGGCTCGCGCTGGACAACCCCGAGCGCGACAGCGAATGGCGGCACAAGGGCCTGCTCTTCGGGCAGCGGGCGACGAACTGGGACCTGGGCACGCTCGGGCGGTGCGTGCTCGAGCCGACGGAACGGTGTGTGCCCCACGCGGACCGGCACGCCTCGCGGTACCGGATGATCGAAACCGTCAACAACCTCAAGGTCATCGAGGGAACGCGGCCGCCCCGTCCGCTGACAACAGAGGAACGCGAGCGGATCATCGCGTACCTATCCGGTCCGCTCGGCGAGGAGACCCGCGGCAAGCGGAAGGGGCAGCCCAAGCGGTCGGTGAGCGTGACCGACCTGCGGGCGAAGATGGCGGAGTGGTACGGCAAGGACAGGTGGCCGGGCGGCGCGAAGCGGAAGCTGTCGCCGTGCCGGTTCAACATCGAGGCCGACGAGGACCGGGCGATCAACACCGACTGGTTCAGCCGCGAGATCGTGCACGGGGCGATCGGTTTGGAGGCGTGGGAGGCGATGCCGGAGAATCTCCGAGAGGGTTTCAATCGGGCGATCCTGCGGAACGACCCCGACGAGGAGGGGCACGCCGAGCGGCTCCGGGACGGTGTGTTGACCTGGGGCGGGCTCGACGGAGCAAGGGCCGATGCGCTGGTCGCGGCGTGGAGGGCGCGGCCACGGCCGGATGCGAAGCGCCTGAACATGAGCCGGCGGGCGGTGCGGAACCTGCTGCCGGTGATGGAGACGGGCTGGCCGGACGAGGCGAGCCCGACCGGGCAGCGTTGGCCCACGCAGATCGAGGCCCGGAAGGCGATCGCGGGGGACGCGGAGTTCCGGGACGCGACGACCGGCAAGCCGCTGGACAAAGTCACCCGCCGCCGCTACGCGACGGGGGCGAAGGGGGCGACGGCTCGCGATCGGTACTACATGAACAAGCATGTCCTGACCAAGGACGGCAAGCCGGTGATCGACGACACGACGGGCGAGCCGCTGGCCGAGCCGCCCCCGGCCCCGCTCATCAGCAATCCTGTGGTGCGCAAGGCGATCCACGAGGTGCGCCGGCACATCGTCGAGTACATGCTCGCCCACGGCCGAAAGCCGGACGAGGTGGTCATCGAACTCGCCCGCGAAGCAAAGATGGGCAAGAAGGATGCGGACCGCGTGCTGTTCCGGAATCGCCTGCGGAACCGGATCCGGAACGACATCATCGAAACACACGGCTTGGAGGATCTCTCGAGCAATCAGCAGAGGGCCGCGGTCGATCGTGTTGTCCTGTGCGTGCAGCAGGGGTGCGTGTGCCCGCTGTGCGGCGAGGCGGGGCTGTCGCCGGAGAAGGCCGCCGCGGGGACGGACTGCGAGATTGCCCACATCATCCCGAGGGCGAGCGGTGGGCACAACGGGCTGTCGAACATCGTGCTGAGTCACACGAAGTGCAACCGGGACATGGGGCGGCGGACGCCGCGGGAGTTCTGGTCGGCGGGGGGCGGCTTCGACGCCGGCATGCGATGGGTGGAGGGGATCTACGGCGAGGTCAAGCGGCCCAAGCCCGCGGAGGTCAAGAAAGCGAAGGGCCCGGCGCTGTGGGCGTGCTACTTCGACGCTCGCGACGACCGGAACAAGATCGAACGCTTCAAGAAAGACATCTCAGACGAGGAGGTGCAGGGATTCACGGAGCGGCAGGCCGCTGCGACCAAGTACGCGGCCCGTCAGGTGATGGCCTACCTCTCGGATGCTCTGTTCGACGGAAAGGGATTGCCGGAGCGGAGCACCGGGTCCGGCCGACCCGAGGACGCCAGGCGGATCTTCGCGAGCGATGGCTTCTGGACGAAGCGGCTGCGAGACGAGTGGCGGCTGAAGTTCGACAGCCACGCGGCGAAGGCTCACGGACTCGATCCAGCCGAGGAGAGCGAACGCAAGGAAAAGAACCGGGGCGACCACCACCACCACGCGATCGATGCGGTGGTGATCGCGCTCGGCACGCGCGATGTGCAGGTGAAGTGGGAGCAGCGGGAGAAAGCGGGGGACGCGGCGTACTGGGACCATGTCAAGGCGAACGGAAACGCAGGGTCGTACGAAGACTGGATGCATGACTACCGACGGAAGAACCGTCTGCGGCCGCCGGGTCCGTTCGAAAGGCCGGGGCTGTCGGTCGACGATGCCATCGAGAAGTTCCGGGCCGAGGTAAAGGACGCCGTGTTCGGCGAGGACGGCGCCAAACCGATCTGCCACCGGCCGGTGAAGCGCAAGCTCATCGGGGCCCTGCACGAGGAAACGCTCTTCGGTCCGGTCTTGGATGCCGACGGGGGTCTTTCCGGGAACTACACCGCGAAGAAGAGCGTGCTCGCCCTGACGCCCAACCACCTGCGCATGCCCCGACCGGAAACGGAGAAGGAGGCCGTCGAGCGGCTCGCGGCCCGACGGATGCGCGAGAAAGGCTCCGGCGAGCGTGACGCGCGAAAGTGGGCGCGAGGGATCGTCCGGTCTGCGTCGTACACCCCCGCGATCGTCGACCCGCCGCCGGAAAAGAGCGGGATCGTCCGCGACCGTGGGCTGCGGGCTCGCCTCCGCGCGTGCCTCGAAGAACACGGGCTCGACCCGGACCGGTTCACGGCCGCGGAGATCAAGAGGCTCGCCGAGTCGGGAAAGATCACGCAGGCCTCCGGGATGCCGATCCGCTCGGTCGTCTTGCTGCGGACCATGTCCGACCCCGTCGTGATCGACCGGCGGGGGCCCGAGTACGGCACGGGGCGGATTGTCCGCGACGCCGACCCCGCGTCGAAGCGGGCCTACCTGGGCGGCAACAATCACCACATCGAGATCCGTGTCGACGAGCGAGGCAGATGGTCCGGAGAGGTCGTCACCGCGTACGAGGCGGCCCAACGCAAACTCGCCAAGCTCCGGGCGTTCCGCGAGGCGGGAGTCCCCAGGCCGAAGCATTTCCGCAACCTCAAAAGGGAGGACCGCGCGGCGTGGAAGGCCGAGCGTGAACACTGGCGACCGATCATCGCGCGGATCGAGGCCGAGCACCCGCTCGTGGACCGCACGGACAACGGCAACGGCCGCTTCGTCATGAGTCTGTGCGAGGGCGAGACGGTCTGGATGAAGCACAAGCAGACCGGCGTGGTCGGGTACTTCGTTGTCGCGAAACTCGATAAGCCGCGCTCGGTCGTCCTCGTTCCGCACTGGGACGCGCGGCCCGCCGGTGAGCGGAAAGACGCCGACGGGAGGAAGGTCCCGGGGTCGAAGCGAGATCAGTTCGCTGCAACACCAGCTGATTTCACGACGCTTGCCCCGACCGGGCAACCGCACGCCCGCAAGGTGCGTGTGTCGGCGTTGGGCGAGGTCACGATTCTCGAGCACGACTGATCGGCATCCGATAAAACCCGCTCCTGTTTTGCGTCCCCGCGTCGGTAGTGCAACTCGGCGGTTTTTCGGTTGATTCCGGACGCGCGAGTCCATGAACTGGAGTCGTGATCAAGCGCACCGTCGAGATCAGCCGCGAGCCCGCCCACCTCGCCGTGCGCGATCGGCAGCTGCTCGTCCTCCGGAAGACCGATCCACCCGCTCGCCTGCCGGCGAGGCCCGACAATCTCGCGGGCTCGATCCCGTGCGAGGACATCGGCGTGGTCATGGCCGACAGCCGGCACGCGAGCTACAGCCATGCCGCGCTCGCGCAGCTCGCGGAAGCGGGCGCGGCGCTGGTCGTGTGCGGGCGTGACCATCACCCCGTGGGCATGTTCCTGCCGATCAGCGGCAACACCGAACTGCTCGCGAGGCTCGACGCGCAGCTCAGCGCCAGCAAGCCGACTCGCAAGCGTCTCTGGGCCTCCATCGTCGCCGCCAAGGTCCGCGCGCAGGCGGCGGCGCTGCCCCCGAGACACGAAGCGGACCCGTGCCGCGCGAGGCTCGGACGGCTGGCCCGGGAGGTCCGGTCGGGCGACCCGACCAACATCGAGGCGCAGGCCGCGGCGTTGTATTGGCCCGTGCTGTTCGCGTGCTGCGGGCCGGTCGATCGGCCCTTCCGGAGGCGCGCGGGCGACCGCGCCGCCCCGCCGCCGAACAACCTGCTTGACTACGGGTACGCGGCGCTGCGGGCCGCGGTGGCGCGTGCGATTGTCTCCGCGGGGCTGCTCCCCGCGCTGGGCATCCAGCACCGCGGGCGGAGCAACCCGTTCTGCCTCGCCGACGACCTGATGGAGCCGCTGCGGCCGCTGGTCGATCGGCGGGTGCGCTGGCTCGCGGAACGATCGGAGTTGACGCTCGACCAGCCGACGAAGGCGGAACTGCTGGGGGTGCTCACCGAGGAGGTCGGCATCGAGGACGCGAAGGGCCCGCTCCTGGTGAGCGTGTCGCGGTACATCGCGTCGTTCGTTCGGGTGCTGAGGGGCGAAGACCGCGACTTGCGTATCCCTGTCGCCGCGACGGAGCGGGACGGATGGAACTGAGCGGGTACCGTTGGATGTGGGTGATCGCGCTGTTTGATCTTCCGACCGATTCGAAGCGGGCGCGGAGGCATTACACCCGCTTCCGGAAGGCGTTGATCCAGGACGGGTTCATGCAGATGCAGTATTCTGTCTACCTGCGTCACGCATCCAGCCGGGAGAACGCCGAGGTGCACATGCGGCGCGTCGAAGCCGCGGTTCCGCCCGAAGGAGAGGTTCGTGTCTTCACCATCACGGACAAACAGTTCGCCCGGATGCGTGTGTTCTGGGGAAAAAACAGGATTGCAACGGAACAACCGCCGCCTCAACTGCAGCTTTTCTAGCCGAGCGAGGTGCCGTAAACTCTTGATTTTGCTCGCGTTCCGGCTGGGGTAGTGTAATCGATCCCAGCCCGCGAGCAGCCCGCAACTCGAGCGGAACCGCTTGCGTTTGCCGTAGCAGTGTAATCGATCCCAGCCCGCGAGCAGCCCGCAACCCTTCGGCACGCTTCCTGAGCGTGAGCACCAGTGTAATCGATCCCAGCCCGCGAGCAGCCCGCAACAGCGGCTGCCCGTTGATGTACAGCGTGTCGAGTGTAATCGATCCCAGCCCGCGAGCAGCCCGCAACTGTGACTTGTTGTCAGTTGATGCCGATTGCAGTGTAATCGATCCCAGCCCGCGAGCAGCCCGCAACCAGACCACATTCTCCTTGTTGGTGTTCCAAGTGTAATCGATCCCAGCCCGCGAGCAGCCCGCAACTCGTCGATTCGCATGGCGTTCCTCCGTTTCAGTGTAATCGATCCCAGCCCGCGAGCAGCCCGCAACAACGGGTTCATCACGCGGTACGAGCCGAGCAGTGTAATCGATCCCAGCCCGCGAGCAGCCCGCAACACGCGAGCACCGGGCAGCCCTCGTGCCGGAAGTGTAATCGATCCCAGCCCGCGAGCAGCCCGCAACCTGAAGAAGGTGTCGATGCGCTGCCCGCCAAGTGTAATCGATCCCAGCCCGCGAGCAGCCCGCAACTGGCAGAGATCGACGACTTCGAGCGACAGTAGTGTAATCGATCCCAGCCCGCGAGCAGCCCGCAACTAGAACTCGCGGGTGTCGCGGTCGGTCGCGAGTGTAATCGATCCCAGCCCGCGAGCAGCCCGCAACATCGGGTGCGCTGTGACCTATCCCGCTCGCAGTGTAATCGATCCCAGCCCGCGAGCAGCCCGCAACTCGGGCATCCAGACGCACACCCGCAGGTAGAGTGTAATCGATCCCAGCCCGCGAGCAGCCCGCAACAGCCGCTCGCCTCCGTCTTCAATCGGCGTGAGTGTAATCGATCCCAGCCCGCGAGCAGCCCGCAACTTGAACGCCTGCCAAAGACGGCGGACGGGAGTGTAATCGATCCCAGCCCGCGAGCAGCCCGCAACGGGCGGGGGGCGGGGGTGTCGGGGGGTCGGAGTGTAATCGATCCCAGCCCGCGAGCAGCCCGCAACGGGACGCGACCGACGCGGATACGCTCGGCAGTGTAATCGATCCCAGCCCGCGAGCAGCCCGCAACGGTCGGGGACGCGCCCCCTCGACCCGACGGAGTGTAATCGATCCCAGCCCGCGAGCAGCCCGCAACTTGCGTCGCTCGCTCCGGAGGTATCAGCCGAGTGTAATCGATCCCAGCCCGCGAGCAGCCCGCAACCCGAGGGCGACAAGGGCGGGTTCGTCGCACAGTGTAATCGATCCCAGCCCGCGAGCAGCCCGCAACACCGCGGGGTGGGGCGACGCGGGGACCGACAGTGTAATCGATCCCAGCCCGCGAGCAGCCCGCAACTGAAGCAACTGGGGGCGAAGCCGATTGAGAGTGTAATCGATCCCAGCCCGCGAGCAGCCCGCAACTCCGACTGGCCGAACCCCTGAACCCGTCCGAGTGTAATCGATCCCAGCCCGCGAGCAGCCCGCAACACCACGGTACTCCCTGACCCAATAGTTATCAGTGTAATCGATCCCAGCCCGCGAGCAGCCCGCAACTTGCTGGGTTCTCTGTCACGAACACGGTCAGTGTAATCGATCCCAGCCCGCGAGCAGCCCGCAACCCAGAGGTACTGGTGCCGTCGTGCCCAGAGAGTGTAATCGATCCCAGCCCGCGAGCAGCCCGCAACCGGGCGGGTTGTCGGGGTTGAATCCGGGGGAGTGTAATCGATCCCAGCCCGCGAGCAGCCCGCAACACATGGCCTTGCCGGAAGACTCGTGACCAGAGTGTAATCGATCCCAGCCCGCGAGCAGCCCGCAACACGCCCGCGCGCTTTGTCAACCCGACGGCAAGTGTAATCGATCCCAGCCCGCGAGCAGCCCGCAACCAAGATGCACGGGTTCACGCTCGACGATTAGTGTAATCGATCCCAGCCCGCGAGCAGCCCGCAACAGACCAGCCACCTGTTCGTTGCCCGGTTCAAGTGTAATCGATCCCAGCCCGCGAGCAGCCCGCAACCGTGAGTGCTGGGAGTGTGCTACGCTTTGTAGTGTAATCGATCCCAGCCCGCGAGCAGCCCGCAACTAAACGGGGAGGGCAATGGCACACTTGCTAAGTGTAATCGATCCCAGCCCGCGAGCAGCCCGCAACGCGGGCGAGGGCCTGGCAGTCGGCGATGAGAGTGTAATCGATCCCAGCCCGCGAGCAGCCCGCAACACGACTCGATGGTCGACGGAGATCACTCGAAGTGTAATCGATCCCAGCCCGCGAGCAGCCCGCAACTGCTCGCGTTGCGTTCCGTGGGTGACAGTTCGCGTAACTCCTGTCTTTCAATAGATCTCAGTTCGCAACGGGGTCGTTTCCTCGAGAATGACTTCATTTCTTCGATTTGAGGACCGATGTCCCGGAACCACATCGTTATGCGCGCGGGCCGGTCGCTCGCGATTCAACACTCCCCATCACGGAAGACAGGAGCACACATCATGGGCGTCATCCCCGCCAGCCGGCTCGGCAAGATCGAGTTCTATGAGTCCCACCTCCAGGCCTGGGCCACCAACGCCGCCTCGATCGGCCTCGACCCCGCCGCCGTCCTCGCCTTCCAGACCCTCGTCACCGGCGCCCGCGCGTCCTACCTCGATGCCGAGATGAAGCGCGAGGCCAGCAAGGCCGCCACCCTGACCTTCCACGAGGACACCGACGCGATGGCCACCATCGGCTCGGCGCTCATGAAGAACATCCGGGCCTACGCCGAATCGACCGATGACCCCGGCGTCTACGCGCTCGCCCAGATCCCCGCGCCCAGCCAGCCCAGCCCCGTCGGCCCTCCCGGCCAGCCCTACGAGCTCACCGTCGGGCTTGCCCAGACCGGGGCGCTGGCCCTGCGGTGGAAGTGCGACAACCCGTCCGGGGCGACCGGCACCGTTTACGAGGTCCAGCGCCGCATCGGCACCGGCCCTTTCCAGTTCGTCGAGGTCGCCGGCGAGCGGAGCTTCGAGGACATCACCATCCCCGCCGGGTCGTCGAACATCGTCTACCAGATCACCGCCGTCCGCGGCAAGGCCCGCGGCCCGGCCGCCCAGTTCCTCGTCAACTTCGGCG
>MDTD01103105.1_pt1 | contig 21756 bp, 23 predicted proteins | sample 811221 | NCBI WGS metagenome assembly MDTD01 (sample SAMN05326646, study PRJNA326480) | marine metagenome | isolation source: seawater | place: Pacific Ocean: South West | collected 2011 | reverse complement strand
GTCCTCACCCCGCACCAGCATGGGGGCGGTGATCATGAACACGATCAGCAGCACGAGCATGACGTCCACAAAGGGCGTCACATTGATTTCAGCGTTCAGGGACCGGCGTCCACGCCGTCCACCCTTGCCGCCAGAGCCGAGGATCATACCCATGCGATCAATCCCGCGCCGGATCAGACGCCCGGCGCGACAGGCGCACCAGGACATCCTGCGAGAAGGCGTCGAGCTGGTCGGCGAAGCGCGTCAGGTCGCCGGTGAACTTGTTGTAGAAAATCACCGCCGGGATCGCGGCGACGAGGCCCATGCCGGTGGCGAACAGGGCTTCGGCAATCGGGCCGGCCACGGTGCCAAGGCTGGTATCCTGCTGGGCAGCGATGTTGAGGAAGGCATTCATGATGCCCCAAACGGTGCCGAACAGGCCGATAAAGGGCGACGCCGAACCAATCGTGGCCAGAACGCCGAGACCGTTCCCGGCCCGGCCAAGTTCCCGGTCGACCGTGGCGCGCATGGAGCGCTCCGCCCGGCCGACAAGGGCGCTCGCTTCTCCGGAGCCTGGCGCCACACGGCGGGCATCCGACCATTCACGAGCAGCCGCCTGGAATACCCGGCTGGCCGCGTCGCCGCCGCCCGAGCCCGGGCGCAGGTCGAGGTCTTCGGTCCGGCCGTTCCAGAAGGCGTCTTCGAACTGGCGTGCTTTCTTCCGGGCCGACCCCAGCGAGAAGAGTTTCTCGCCGATCACGATCCAGGACCAGACCGAGGCCAGGAACAGCATGAACATGACCAGTTTGACGACCGGGTCTGCCTCGAAAATGAGGGCAATCAGTGAAAAGTCGGTATTACTGGCCGCTGTGCCGATCGCTTCCGATTCCATAGGACGAATGTGCTCCTTGAAGATGGCAGGCCGGCAGCCCGCAGATAAGGCGTGCGTCCCGTGAAGACGGGCGCTTGGTGCCCCTGTTTCTACAACAATTCCGGCAGAATCACGGCAGAGCGCCCTGATTCCGCAGCTTGCCTCCCGGCTAGGTGGGAAGGGTTAAGATTTTGTTCGATTTTATTAACCCTGCACGGGAAAGCGGCACCACGGGTTCGCGTGCGGGGCCTCTGCACCGAGCCCGTCCGTCAGGCTGATTCTGCGCCCGTCCAGCGGAAGGCAGCGAGCGTGTCCTTCATCTCGCGCACGGGCCGGCGCGGGCGGCCGTCGGCATGGATCATCACGGCGGTGATCTCGCCCTCGGCAATCACCTCCCCGTTACGCAGACAGGCCTGGCGGAACAGGAAGCGCGGCCCGTCGAGGCCGAGATAGCGCGTGCGGATCTGGAGCAGGTCATCGACTTTCGCGGCGCGTTTGTAGTCCACTGCCACACGGGTCAGCGTAAAGGCGGCCGGGTCTTCGCGGTTCAGCAGGTCCTGATGCGACACGCCCGCATCCCGCAGACAGTCTGACCGGCCCCGCTCGAAAAAGCGGAGATAGTTCGCATGATAGACCATGCCGGTGAAATCGGTGTCTTCGTAATAGACGCGCACCTCGATCCAGTGCTGGCGATCGGCGTCGAAATTGCGGTCATCTAGGGCAGGCAGGCTCATGGCTTTCGCCGTATCAGAGCCGGCACAGCCCGTCACCCCTGTTGCGCCTGACCTGCCATGACGGGCCTATTGCGGCTGGACCGTCATTTCCAGCGGCGCGGTCTCGTATCCGAGGTCTTCGGCGCGCTGTTTCAGGCCCTCCAGCTTCGCTGGCGCAAGCTGGGGCGTACGTGACAGGATCCAGAGATACTTTCCATCCGGGCTGCCGACGAGCGAGGCGGAATAGTCCGGCTCCAGCGCGAGAATCCAGTAGTCGCCCTCCGCGAACGGCACCCAGGACGGCGCAAACTTCACTTTGAGCTGGCTGTTGCCCGAGCCTTCCACGACGCGCGCCCGGCCCTCCGCCACCTTCTTCTCCCCGTCCAGCGATCCCTCGAAACAGGTATTGGTGACCGAGACCGTGCCATCATCCTTCAGGCCGTATTCGGCGGTGACGCCCGTACAGTCCCGCTCGAACCGGTTGGGATAGCGGGCGATCTCATACCAGAGCCCGGCATAGCGGGTCAGATCCACAGACGGCACGGTGGATGGGGCGGCCGTCTCTTCACGATAGTCGGGCTGGCTGGTGCAGGCTGCAAGCAGGACAGCGGCGAAGGCGGGTAGGGCGAGGCGCATCAGAATTCTCCTTCTTCCCTTTATACGCGTGAAGACCCCCGCCGGTTTCCGGGACACAGCATCAACCGTCTTCCGCCGGCCCCGCCGAGGCCGTTTCCGGCGCATTGATGTCTGACAGGAAAGACCGCAGGTCCTCTGCGGATTCTTCCGCCAGCTCTTCCTGCGGCAGGTGGCCTGCATCGGGATAGATCACCAGTTCCGCCCCGGGAATTGCATCGGCAAATTTCCGGGCGGCGGCGACCGGGATCAGATTGTCCTGCTCCCCATGCAGGATCAGCGTCGGGGTCTTGATGTCCGACAGGGTTTCCTTCGTCGCCCAGATGCGGCCCTTGCCGCCCGATGTCAGTGCCATCAGCGCATCGCGGTGGCAGGGCGCGCGGGCGAGCGCAGTATACCGGTAGACCATCTCGTCTGTGGCCAGATCCGGATTGGCGAAACTGTCGCGCAGGCCGTCCCGCACAAGCCACGTCATGTCGGTATTCTTCATCAGGCGCCGGGCGACGGGATTCGACAACAGCTTGAAGACGAGGGGATCCGATTGTTCTTCCTGGGACGTTTCGGGCCAGCCGGACGCGTCGACCAGGACCAGACCCTCCAGCCGCGCCGGATGCGCCAGCGCATAGGCCCAGGCCACACCGCCGCCCATGGAATTGCCCGCAAGGGTGAATTTGTCGACGCCCAGTGCGCGCGTCACCGCATCCACCGTCTCGACGAATTGCTCTGTGCCGATGCGGTCGCCATCCAGGCAATTGGTAAGGCCATGGCCCGGCAGGTCCAGCGAGATCACGCGATAGTCCCGCTTCAGGTTTGCAACCCAGGGCTCCCATGTATGCAACGAGGACGAAAATCCGTGCACCAACACAATCGCGGGCGCGTCCCGCGGGCCGACATCGCGGTAATGCACGCGCAACCCGTTCTCAAGCGGCAGGATGCGGCTGTCGGAATTTGCATAGACGAGTTCAAGCCGGTCATAGCCGATATCGGCGCGCTGGAGGGCAAACCAGCCAGCAGCCAAAATCGCAACAAGGGTAAGCAGAACCACCAGAAAACGGCGCATGCCCGTTTCCTTCCTCCCGGTTGATTTCTGAATCAGATGCGCAGAGTAAGCGCGCCCGGTCCTGCCCTGTCAATTCCGGAAGTCACCTGATTGCGCAAACCGGGCAGCCTGAATCCCGGCGAAGTGTGACGGTCCGCGATTCAGCACTTAGGCCGTCGATCAGCAGAACCCGGCCGATCAATGGACGGCCCGCTCCGGTAATCAGTTTCACGGTCTCCATCGCCATCGCCGTGCCGGTCATGCCGGTCAGGGCGCCGACCACGCCAACTTCGTCGCAGGCCTCGGCGTCCGGCGGCGTTTCGGGCACCCAGCACTGGTAGCAGGGCGCATCTGCCTGCAGGCCGGAGGCGAAGACGCTGACCTGCCCGCTCCAGCCCGCCGCGGCCCCATGCACCATGGCCCGGCCGGTTTCATGCGCCAGCCGGTTCAGGGCATAGCGCGTGGGAAAATTGTCGGACGCATCGATCAGGATGTCTCCGGCAGGCGCGGCGCCTTCCCCAAACCGCTCGGCCTTTACCTCCACCTTGATGGATGGATCCATTGCCTGCAGGCGCGCCGCGAGGGTCTCCGCCTTTGGCGCACCAACGTCTTTATCCGTGAACTGAACTTGCCGTTGCAGGTTCGACCGCTCCACCCGGTCATCGTCCCAGAGGTCGATCCGGCCAACGCCCGCCGCCGCAAGATAGAGCGCGCAAGGACCGCCAAGCGCCCCTGCCCCGATGATGGAGACATGGGCGGCGCGCAGTTTCTGTACGCCCGGCCCGCCAATTTCCTTCAGCAGGATATGGCGCCGGTGACGGTCCAGTTCTTCCGGGGTCAGGCTCATGCCTCTGCCTTCCGGATCGCCGTGGAGGAAGACGGGTCCAGCGGGCCTTTCAGGTAGACCCAGGCCGGCGCGGCGAGCTCTGGCAAGATCGGGGCATAGGCTTCCGGAATGCGATCCTTTGCGAATGTCCGGGCGAATTTCGAATTCCGTGCCCCGGGGCCCACGCCCGGCCGGGCCACGATCGCGATCGGCATCATCCGGGCAATGTCCTGCCAGCGCCGCCAGTGATGGAAGCTGGCCATATTGTCGGCGCCCATCAGCCAGACGAAATCCGTTTGCGGGGCATGAACGGATAGCATCAGCAAGGTCTGCCAGGAATAGGTGTAGCCGAGCTGCTTCTCGATATCGGTGACGATCATCCGTGGATGATGCCCGGCCACCGCTTCTGCCGAGGCAAGGCGGGCATGGAAATCGCCATGGTCTGTCTTCAGCGGATTACCGCGCGCGACGATCCACCAGATCCAGTCCAGCTGAAGCCGCTTCATGGCCGTTTCGGCGACGTGGAGGTGGCCAGTGTGCGCCGGGTTGAAGCTGCCACCGAACAGGCCGATGCGCAGCCCCTTTGCAGGACCCGGTAACCGGACTGGCCTCAAGGACGGACCTGCCCCTTGCCGCGGACGAGGTATTTATAGGTCGTCAGCTGTTCTGCCCCGACCGGTCCGCGTGCATGGATGCGGCCTGTCGCGATGCCGATTTCCGCGCCCATGCCAAACTCGCCCCCATCGGCGAACTGGGACGAGGCGTTGTGCAGCAGGATGGCGCTGTCGACATCGGCGAAGAACTTGTCAGCCACGGTCTGGTCTTCGGTGATGACCACTTCAGTATGCCCGGACGACCAGCGGGAAATGTGGGCGAGCGCGCCATCAATGCCATCGACCACGGCAACGGCCAGGATTGGCGCCAGGTATTCCGTGGCCCAATCTTCTTCGGTCGCAGGTTTCATGTCAGGCACGATGGCACGGGCACGTTCGTCACCGCGCAGCTCGCACCCGGCGGCTTTCAGCGCATCCGCCAGTTTCGGCAGCAATGTGTCCGCAATCGCCGAATCCACCAGCAGCGTCTCGGCCGAGCCGCAGATACCGGTGCGGCGCATCTTGGCGTTGACGACAATCGCAACCGCCTTTTCCGGGTCCGCAGCCTTGTCGACATAGACATGGCACAGGCCTTCGAGGTGGCCGATCACCGGCACGCGGGCATCCATCTGAACACGCTCGACCAGGCCGCGTCCGCCGCGGGGCACGATCACGTCGATCTCTCCGTCCAGACCGGACAGGAGATGGCCAACGGCCTCGCGGTCCTGCGTCGGGACCAGTTGGATGGCATCCTGCGGCAGGCCTTCTTTCTCAAGCGCGCCGCGCATGGCGCCGACCAGCGCACGGGACGAGCGGGCACTTTCCGAGCCGCAGCGCAGGATCGCCGCATTGCCGGAGCGCAGGCAGAGCGCGCCAGCATCGGCCGTCACGTTCGGGCGGCTTTCATAGATGATGCCGATCACGCCCAGCGGCACGGCCACGCGGGCAATGTCCAGCCCGGACGGCACGGTCCAGCGGGCGAGTTCGCGGCCAATCGGGTCCGCGAGGCCGGAAACGGCCTCAACGCCCTTGGCAATGCCTTCCACGCGCGCCTCATCCAGCGCCAGCCGGTCCAGCATGGCAGCGTCCAGGCCCTTGGCCCGGGCGGCTTCCATGTCTTCGGCATTGGCGGCCAGGATATCTAGCGCAGCCGCGCGGATGGCTGCGGCAATGGCTTTCAGGCCGCGGGTACGGTCGTCAGCGGTCAGTTTACCGAGCGCGCGCGACGCTGCCCGGGCATTCCGGCCCAGTTGCAGCATGGTTTCGGCGAGATCGGCGTTCGGAGCGGGGGTTTGAATAGTCATAGGCATCAAGTGCCGTAAACGCGCGAAGGCCGCAAGGGTTGCGCCTGCAGCAACAGTCCGGTCATGGGCTGACAAGCAGCTGGAACCGACTAGAGTTGGCCAGGATAAAAAAATATACCGGAGGACCCCATGATCGACACAGAGGCAATGCCTTTTCTGGCGGATGTCCCGCGCGTGCAGGCCCAGATGCGTCCTGAGGACACCGCTTTCTGGTTTGAAGGCGAGACAACGACCTATCGGGAACTCGACACCTATTCCAGCCAGGTGGCCAATGGCCTGATCGCGCTGGGGCTCGAACCGGACGACCGGGTCGGCTATCTCGCGAAGAACACCTCTCAATATTACGAGATGCTGTACGGCGCCGCGAAGGACCGCACCGTGATGACAGCGGTCAACACGCGCCTCGCCGCGCCGGAAGTGAAGTTCATCCTGTCCGACGCCGCCGCGAAAGTCCTGTTCGTCGGCCAGGATTTTTACGACATGGCCGAAGAGATCCGCGCCGAACTGCCCGATCTTGTCCAGATCATCGCTGTCGACGGCGGCCACCCGGAATGGCCGGACTATCGCGAATGGCGCGACAGCCAGAGCGCCTCATTGCCAGGCCTGACGCCGAAGCCGGAAGATGACGTCATCCAGCTCTACACCTCCGGCACGACCGGCCTGCCCAAAGGCGTGCAGCTGACCAATGCGAATTACCGCTCCCTGTTCGAGCAGGCGGCCATGCTGGAATGGTCCACCTATGGTGTGGGCGAAGGCGTGATGAACGCGATGCCCCTGTTCCATGTGGCTGGCGTCAATATCGGCCTGCTCGCCGCAATCCAGGGGGCCCGCACCGTCGTGCTGCGCGAGATCGACCCGCAGGCCATCCTCAGCCTGATCGAAGACCAGGAGATCATGCACGCCTTCTGGGTGCCCGCGGTCATCCTGATGCTGACCCAGCAACCGAACGTGCGCGACATCGACTGGAGCAAGCTCAAGCAGATCTTCTACGGCGCCTCCCCCATAGCCGAGAGCCTGCTGCTGGAAGCCAAGGAAATCATGGGCGCCCGGTTTACCCAGCTTTACGGCCTGACCGAAACCGTCGGGGCGGCGACGTTCCTGCCACCGGAAGCGCACGATCCGTCCTGGGGCAAGCTCCGCTCCTGCGGCGTACCTTATCCCGGCGCCGTCATCCGCTGCGTCGACGAGACCGGCACGCCCGTACCGACTGGTGAGGTCGGCGAGATCATCGTCAAGGCAAGCTTTGTCATGAAAGGCTACTGGAACCGTCCGGATGCCACGGAAGAGGCAATCCGCGACGGCTTCTTCCATACGGGCGATGCCGGCTATTTCGATGAAGACGGCTTTCTCTATATCCACGACCGCGTGAAGGACATGATCGTGTCCGGTGGAGAGAACGTCTATCCTGCCGAAGTCGAGAACGCGATCTTCAGCCACCCGGCTGTCGCAGATGTCGCCGTGATCGGCGTGCCGGACGAGAAATGGGGCGAAGCCGTGAAAGCCATTGTGGTGCCCAAGCCGGGTGAGACGCCAACACCGGAAAGCGTGATCGCCTGGGCGAAGGAACGCATCGCCGCATACAAATGTCCGAAGTCGGTCGATATCATCGAGGCCCTGCCCCGTAACCCGTCCGGCAAGATCCTGCGCAAGGATCTGAGAGAGCCTTACTGGAAAGACATGGACCGCAGGGTGGGCTGAAGCGTGGGCTGACGGCGGCCTTTGTGCCGCCGGGAGACAGGGTCACACCGGCGGCGGCGTCTCAACCTGAAACAGGTCTCCGCCCTGCAGCGGGGCAAGACGGGTCTGCCGGGCGCACACTGGCAGGCGGCGGACACCCGCGCCCAATTCACGGTCAGCGCGGCCGATGGGCCCGTCCGCATACGCATTTACTGTAAAAACCGCACAAACCGGGGGTGTTCCGATCAATTCGATCGATTGGCGAAAACCGTCATAAAGGTTTCCAAGGAATTCTGGGGGGAATGTTCAAAGAAGCGGCGGGTCCGGACACGTCCGGCATGCCGCAGAGGGAGACGAACATGAAAGACTGGCAAATCTTTTTCTGGGCTGCCGCCTTCTTCAACTTTGCAATCGGCGCGCCACTTTTCATCTCTCCGGAGACGATGGTCGCCATGACCGGCACGGTCGGAACCGTTGACCCAGCACTGATGAAAGTGACGGGAGCGCTCGTTCTGTGCTTTGGCGTTGTCTATGCGATTGTCGGTGGTGATCCCGTGCGGTACCGCCCGGTGGTCTGGGCGGGCCTCCTCGGGAAACTGGGCGTTGCCTATGTCTACCTGCCGGACTGGTACCAGGGCACGATCCCGTTCACAACGACGCTGATCGTCCTGATGGACATGGGCTTCATCGTCGCCTTCCTCTACTTCCTGCTCCGGCCGACCCAGAAGAAGAGCGGGTTCCAGGCCAATCGCGCGGTGAGTTCGTAACACCGCCTCCCCTTTTGCCGGCGTCTATCCCCCACAGCACCGGCAATTTATGTGCAGCCATCTGCATCTGAAACGGTCTCCGGCGTGCATCTGCTTTCGGGCAGGCACACCGGGGGCTTTTTTTGTTTCCGGCCGCCCGGGGCAAGGCAAGGAATGCGCGTCACCCGCATACGTCCCTATGCGGTGCAAACGCACGCAGCGCGCCGCGGCGAAGGAAAGCTTTCACCTGCCGGGGCGGAATCACCCCGGCCGCAACCGCCGTGTCTTAGTGGGCGAGCTTCAGCCAGTCACGCGCAGCGGACAGCGCCATCTTCACTTCTTCCGAGCTCAGAAGCTCAGCCATTTCCTGGCGCTGGCATTTGGCTTCCTCATGCCCGCGCGAGGCGGCGAGGTTGAACCATTTGTGCGCGGCGACCAGATCGATGTCGGCATCGATTCCGGCGGCGCAAACAAGGCCGGCCTGGTAGAAGTCATCTGCGCAGGCATCTGCACCCAGAAGGGCACCTGGCGGCAAAGGCATATCTGAATAGGGCATCTCGTTCTCCTGTCACCCGTTTCCCGTCCGGCCGGAGTTTTCTCCGTGCTTTCGGGGTCCAACCCAAGGGTCACCGGAATGTCCGGCAACGGAGAAAAGAGTGCGCTTTCAGGTTTTCATTAAGGTTAACAGGAGGTGGCCCGGCGAATCACTTCGTAAACGGAATACCCGGTTTTGTTAGGGATCAGACGCAAAAACGCCCTGCAGACGGGCTGCAGGGCGTTTTCGCATGATGAGACGGTCAGGCTTTCGCCGTTACGCCGCAACTTTTTTCTTGGCCAGAGACTCGGCGAGTTTTTCCATCGCTGAGCCCTTGTCGATGTTTTCGACAGCGGCCAGTTCGCGGGCCATACGGTCAAGCGCGCTCTCATAGAGCTGGCGCTCGGAATAGGATTGTTCCGGCTGGTCTTCGCCGCGGTGCAGGTCGCGAACGACTTCCGCGATCGAGATCAGGTCGCCCGAATTGATCTTGGCTTCGTATTCCTGGGCACGGCGCGACCACATGGTGCGCTTGATGCGGGCCTTGCCGCCCAGCGTCTTGAGGGCGTCTTCAACCAGTTTGGAGCCGGCCAGTGCGCGCATGCCGGAGGCTTCGGCACGATTGGTCGGCACGCGAAGGATCATTTTGTCCTGATCGAAGGCGACGACGTAAACTTCAAGGTCCATCCCGGCGACAGTTTGCTTCTCGACCCCGGTGATCTTGCCGACCCCGTGTGCCGGGTAAACGACGCTTTGACCCACCCCGAACGTCAATGAGGCATCTGTTTTTTTCGCCATGTCGGTTATCGCCCTTTTCTACACATATAAGAGCCGAAGAAACCTACCCCAGTCCGTTGTCGTTACGGTCTGAGTTAGGAAAGTGCAGCTCTTTTCATTTATTGCTCAAGACCGGACAGTATCACAAATGTGCAGCTTTTTCAACAGGTCTGCGCAAGCGTTAACCATGTATGAAGTTAACGAAGCGCCGGAAATCGTTAACTTTTCCTCAGTCCTGCAGCATCTGCGGGGGTCCGGGCGGACCAGACCGTCAGTCGCCAGCCCCCGGATTTGTGCTGAAGTATTTCTCAAGTTTACCAGTTTCCTGGGCAAATTGTTCGCGATCAGCGGGTGGCTCTTTCATTCGCGTGATGTTTGGCCACGTCTTTGAATAGTCGGAATTCAACTTCAGCCATTTGCCGTCCGGGTCATCCTCCGTATCGGGCTTGATCGCTTCGACCGGGCATTCCGGTTCGCACACGCCGCAATCGATGCATTCTTCCGGGTGGATGACGAGCATGTTCTCGCCCTCATAGAAGCAGTCGACGGGGCAAACCTCGACACAATCCATGTACTTGCAGCGGATACAGGCATCGACAACGATATAGGTCATGAGCGGGAGGCTTCTTCAGAGGATTTTTGCAGGGGCGAAATGGCGCGCTCAGCGGGCCCTGTCAATGCGGCGTCCTGCACGGTGTCTTTAGCTTTACGCAGTGCGGCGGGCTTCAGCGCGCTGACGGGCGCCCGCGCGGGCGACGTCATCGACATAGAGGAGCGAGGCCACATGACGGATGAAGGCATCCTCCACATCCGAGCGCTCCCCATCGGAGAGGGCGACCCGGTAGAGCCCCTCAATCACAGAGACCCTTGATTTCATGGGAAGTTTCTTCACATGCCGGGTAAAATTGAAGGAATCGACGGCCTCCTCGGCCAGCGTTTCGCCCTCGGCGAGCAGCACATCCACCTGATCGGCGTCCAGTTCAAACGCCTCCAGCAGGATTTCCGCGATCATGTCGCTTTCGATGTTCACATAAACGCCATCGACCAGCGCGGCTTCGACAAGTAGCGCCGCAGCGGCCAGTTTCGGGTCCATGTCCCGCTCGGCCGGGGTTCGGGACCGGAAGAGATTTCTGAGAATGTTCATTCGGGTCCGCCTTCCAACAGTCTGTACAGTGCCTGGGCTTCGGCGGGCGGACCGCGCCGCGTGCCAAGGTCCATGATCTCAACGCTGGTTATATGCGCCCCGCGCACAAGGGTTACAACATCACCCTGTGTGATCACCTGGCCGGGTTTGTCGACCCGGCGCGTCTGGCCGTTATGGGACAGGCGTATCCCGCGCCGGCGCACATGGCCGGCTGCCAGAGACCGTGTTTTGAAAAAGCGCGCCCGCCAGAGCCAGACATCGAGGCGCAGCGTGTCGGCCATCGGCAGGCTCAGCTGAAGGGCGTGTAGGTGAAGCCGTCCTTCGCGACGGAGGCCCCGGTCCCGGCTTGTCCGCCGCCAGCGCCCGGTTTCGGGCCGCCCTTCTTCTTCGGCTTGCGCTTCTTTTTCGGCGGTGGTTCCGGCGGCAGGAGGGCTGCCAGAGCGGCGAAGGGGCTGTTCGGGTCCGGCTGGCGGCTTTGCGGCGCAGATCCGCGCGGCGAACCGGGCTTGCCGCCCCGGCGGGGGCCGCCTTTTCCAGCGCCGCGGTTTTCCGGGCGTTTACCTTGTCCTTGCCCGCCCTCACGGCGGGGCGGACGTCCGCCGCCCTCTTCCGGACGGGACCGGGCACCATAGCGCCACAACGTGATTGCGCCGGTTTCCTTGTCCTTCTCCGCCGGCGCCAGGCCGAAGCCCTTGAGCACGGCGGGCCAGTCATCGGCCGGGCAGGACACGACCGATGCGAGATCGATCGGAACGGCGAACGCATTCTTGCCGGCCTCGCGGCGGCGCTTGGAGAGTTCCCAGCCGAGACGCTCTGCCAGGTCGGCCCGGACAGCGCGTTTGCCGAAGCGGAGATACCCGTTCGCGGCCAGCGCCTCTTCCGGCCACGTGCCGTCCAGCGCGAAGGAACCCGCGCCTTCCGGCGCCAGCGGGAAGCCTTCATCGGCAAACACCGCGCGCAGGATGGCAATCATGCGCTGGGCGGCGGGCTTTTGGGCGTCCGGCACATGCGCCGCCACCCGGCCGGCGCGGATACCGATGCCCTTGAGCGCTTCACGCTGTTCCGGAGTCAGGCGGATCGACTGGTCGTCATTGCGCAGGTCCACTGCCGCGCCGCTTTCCAGCACGCGGAAAGCCAGGCCCCGCGGCAGGCCTTCCAGCGTCTCGCCGGATTTTTCCGCAGAGAGTTTCCAGTGAACGGGCAGGAGGCGTGCGATTTCGCTGCGCAGCCATTCCTCGATTCGGGCCCGGGCGGGTTCGCGGTCGTGCGGCTCAGTCTCGGTGGCGCCGACCAGCTCAACGCGCGGCGTCATCCAGGCGGACCCTTTCGACAGGCGCGCCACGGCGGCGCCGTCATGTTCGATCGAGCCATCGTCGGCCAGCGTGAACGCGTCCGACGGCGCGCCCGCAATCAAGGCCAGGCGTTGCAGCAGCATCGGCCGGATAGCCGCGGCGGCGGCACCCCGCACAGCCTTGCCTTCAAGCGTACGGGCATCCAGGACCGGTTCGAAGGTCAGGCCTTTCAGGCGTCCGACGATGTGGCCTTCGACGGTCACGTCGCCTTCCGGCGTCAGGTCAGTCACGAGAGCATCTTCCTTTTTCAGGCTGGCAAGCAGCGCTGTTGTTCTTCGGTCCACGAATCTTGCTGTCAACGCCTGGTGTAGCGCATCCGACAAGGCGTCTTCTATCGTGCGGGTCTTTTCCTGCCAATAAGTAGGGTTCTCTAACCAGTCGGGGCGGTTGGCCGCATAGGTCCATGTGCGGATGCTGGCAAGGCGCTGCTGCAGCTTCGCAATGTCGCCCTCGGTCGAGGACAAGTCATCCAGCCGCCGTTCCATCCCGGCATTCGACAGGCGCGCATCCGGATCCATCAGCGTTTCAGCAAGGCCCAGAACCAGCCGGCCATGCCCCTCCGGGCCAAGTTTACGGAAGTCCGGCAGGCGGGCGACATCCCACAGGCGGCGCACCTTGCGCGTCCCGGCGACATCCGGCCCGATATGGCCATCCTCACTCATCCGGCGCAGCACCCATTCGTCCAGCGCGTGCGGCGTATGGATCAGCACCGGATTGCCGGAGGGCTTTTCCAGGCTGCGGATCAGCGTTTTCAACGATGAGAAATCAAGATCGGAATTGCGCCACTGGATCGCGTCCACCGGATCGAAGCGGTGCGCCTCGATCGCGCGCCACTGCTCTTCCTCGAAGGGCGGGCAATCGGCTGTTTCGCCGAATTCCCCATCCTGCCGGAACCGGCCGGCCCGGCCGGCAATCTGTCCGCACTCGGCCGTTGTCAGCGGGCGGTGGCGGCGCCCGTCGAACTTGGTGCGCGAGGCAAAGACAACCCGGTCGACATCGAGGTTCAGGCCCATGCCAATCGCGTCGGTGGCGACGATGTAGTCCACTTCGCCGGACTGGAACATCTCAACCTGCGCATTGCGCGTGCGCGGGCTGAGCGCGCCCATCACAACCGCTGCCCCGCCCTTCTGACGGCGCAGCAATTCCCCGATGGCGTAGACCTCTTCGGCGCTGAAGCCGACAATGGCCGTGCGCTTGGGCAGCTTGGTGATCTTGGTGTGGCCTGTATAGCGCAGCTCCGAGAACCGCTCACGCGGCTCTGTTCCTGCGCCCAGTTTCAGCTGCCCCAGAATGCCGCGCATCGTATCGGATCCCAGCAGCAGCGTCTCGTGATTGCCGCGCAAATTCAGGATACGGTCAGTAAAAATGTGGCCGCGGTCTTCATCCTGGGCGAGCTGGATTTCGTCGATCGCCACGAAATCCGTGCGCATCTCCACCGGCATTGCCTCGACTGTGCAGATGAAATAGCGCGCCGTGGACGGAACAATCCGCTCCTCGCCCGTGATCAGCGCCGCCGAGGCCGCGCCTTTCATGGCCACAACCCGGTCATAGACCTCGCGCGCCAGAAGGCGCAGCGGCAGACCGATCATGCCGGTGCCAAAGCCAGTCATCCGTTCAATCGCGTAGTGCGTCTTGCCGGTATTGGTGGGGCCAAGAATGGCCTTCAGGGAAGAAGTCATCGGCGTGGGGTGGCCGGGGCGGCGGGGGAAGTCAAGCGGGCCATTCAACGGCGGGAGACATTTCCGGATGCGGGCGCATCATTGCCGGGTTAAACATGCGCGGTCATCAGAAAGGGCTTTTCATGCAACGTCTTTCAGTCTTCGCCACGGGCGCCGCTCTCTTCGCCCTTGCCGCCTGCAGCCCTGCAGAGACGGCGACCACGCCCGCCGCGAGCGGGGACAGCCCTCTCGATTGCGCGGCCCTGATCAGCGCGGCGGACCATCTGATCGCCGATGGTGCCCTGCCCGAAGACGCAGACTTCCAGTCGCAGCTGCTGGTATCGGCGATGACCTATCTCAACGCCTATGCCATCCCCGAGGGCGTGTCCGAACTGGAAGCGTTTAAAGCGTTGAACCTGCGCCGGGGTGAGCTGATGGATACGGTGACGGGCGACGAAATCCTTACCCGCGCGAAAGCCTGCGTCGCGAAGACGCCGGGCTAGGCCACTGCGCGGATGCGGGCCTGACTTGGCACCAATCCTGCAGCTGCTTCTCCACTCAGAGGAAGAGCGAGGCGCGCGTGACCAGCGGATCGACACAAAAAGGCGGCGCAGCAGTCCAGCGCTATTACGTCCTGGACGGGTTTCGCGGCATCGCGGCGCTGATCGTGGTCCTGTATCACTATATCGGGCCGGAAAATTATCCCTTCCTGACCAACAGCTATATCGCGCTGGACATGTTCTTCGTTCTCAGCGGGTTCGTGATCTATCACTCCTATGCGAACCGTCTTCGCAGAGGCATGAGCGCGGGCACATATATCAACCAGCGTTTCGCACGCCTCGCCCCCACCGTGGCGATCGGCGTCCTGTTCGGCGCCGTTGCAACGCTCGCCTATTACAATTCGATCGGACGTGAGGTCGATTCCACCCGTTTCGCCCTGGTCCATGCCGGAAACCTTCTCTTCATTCCGGGCCTGGTCGACTACAATGTCCCGGCGACCGGCATTTTCGAGCTCTTCCCCTCCAACGGGCCGCTCTGGTCGATTTTCTTCGAATTCGTGGCCAGCGTCTGTTTCATCTGGTTTGTGCGCCTGCGCCGCCGGTCCATGCTGATCGGCAGCCTCGCCTGCTTCCTCATCCTGTTTATCGGTGCCTGCTACCTGACGCTGACCACTGGCCGGTTGCTGACACCGGGGGTCGGATTCGCACCGCAACATTTCCTGCTCGGATTCCCGCGGGTGTTCGCATCCTTCCTGGCCGGCATGCTGATCTATGCGCTGACCCAGGAAGCCCCGAAATACCTGACGCGGCGGCTGCCGGCCAGCCGCAGCCTGACAGCGGCGTTCGGCATCTATGGCGTCATGCTGGCCATGCTGTTCTTCCCCTTCCACATGTCTGGCTTCTACCCGTTCCTCGGCGTTGCGGTGCTCTGCCCGCTGCTGATCACGGTCGGCGCCCGGATCCAGCCGCAAGCCCGCTGGTTCAACTGGGTGTCGGATTATCTGGGGCAGGTGTCTTTCCCGCTCTACTGTATCCACGTGCCGGTCTTCCTGCTGGTGCGGACCTATCTGGCTGACGCCCCGTGGAAGATTCAGGTTCTGCTGTCGCTCGGCGTAGCGTTCGGGGCTTCGGTCCTGATCCTGGCCCTGATCGAATCCATGCGGGTCCGTCAGAATGTCACCAGACTGCTGAAACCTGTGCTGGGCTAGAAAGCCGCCGTTCAGGCCACTGCGCGGATGCGGGCCTCTTTTGCGACCGGCTCGTCTGCTTTCACCACATGCGGCTGGAAGTGGAGCAGCTCCCAGCGGCCATCATGATGCTCGACAAGGGCAGAGCAGCTCTCCACCCAGTCGCCATCGTTCATGTAGGTGATGCCATCGATGTCGCGCATCTCGGCAACATGGATGTGGCCGCAGATGGCGCCGTCATAGCCCTTGCGGCGGCAATAGTCCGCCACATGACCTTCGAAATTGTGGATGTGGTTCAGCGCCCGCTTGGTGCGTTTCTTCAGGGCCTGCGACAGCGACCAGTAAGGCATGCCGAGGCGGCGGCGGATCGCGTTGAGCTTCGTGTTCGTCCACAGCAGGAAATTATAGGCATGGTCGCCGAGGTGCATGATCCATTTGCGGTCAGCCCGCATCATGCCGTCGAACATGTCCCCATGCACGACGAGATAACGTTTGCCATCCTCGCCATCGTGCAGGGCGCGGTTCTTCACACGGATATCGCCGAAGGCCAGCCGGAACTGCAGGAAAGCGCGCAGGAACTCGTCATGGTTGCCGATGATATAGGTCACTTCGGTGCCGCGCTTGGCGGCCGTCAGGATGCGGCGGACGACGTTCGTATGGGACTGCGGCCAATACCATTTCTTGCGCATGCGCCAGCCGTCAATGATGTCACCGACAAGATAGAGCTGTTCGGATGTATGCGTTTTCATGAACGCGCACAGCGCATCTGCCTGGCACCCGGCACTGCCGAGATGCACATCGGAGATGAAAATCGCCTTGTAATCCGGCCTGGGCTTCTGACGCGAGGAGGGCATCCGTTGGCGGATAGCCCGATTTCATAAGGCTTTTGTGACAGTTCGGGTGCGAATATGTAACAAATACAGCGGTCTGATGGTTAATCAGCTCTCCAGCTCAACATCCCAGTAGAGATAATCCATCCACGTCTCATGGAGGTGGTTGGGCGGGAAGCGGCGGCCGGTTTCCTGCAGCTGGTAATTGTTGGGCCGGAAAGGCCGGCGCAGCAGGTGCAAATCCGTCTGATTCAGCAGCTTGTTGCCCTTTTTCAGGTTACACGGGCTGCAGGCCGCAACGATATTATCCCAGGTCGTGCGACCGCCCTTCGAGCGCGGCGTGACATGATCGAAGGTCAGCTGGTCCTGCGCCCCGCAATAGGCACACTGGAAACCGTCGCGCAGGAACACGTTGAAACGGGTAAAGGCCGGCGGGCGGTCCTGACGCACGAAATCGCGCAGGGCGATGACGCTCGGCAGGCGGAATTCCGTGCTCGGAGAGCGTACGACATAGTCGTATTCTGCAATAACATCGACACGATCGAGGAAAACCGCCTTCACGACTTCCTGCCACGGCCACAATGATAGCGGATAATAGGAAAGCGGCCTGTAATCGGCATTCAGAACCAGTGCAGGCCGCCCGCTGGGCGGCGCTGTGAGAACCTCAGCCATGATGACCCCCCATCTGGCAAAGAACGGAAACCTGATTGAACTGACTGAAGACGCACGCTCCTCTTTGGTCACCCGGTAATCTAGGCGATTCTTGTCATGAGAATATGACAGTGACCGCCCTTTGGGAAGACACGGCGCTCAGGCTGGCGGAATCCCGGCCTTTGCGCGCTCGGCATTTACCCACCCCCACAGGAGGTGCGCCGCAACGCCCCGGTGCGGGCGCCAGCTTTCGGCGTGCGCGGTAAATGCCTTGTTCGTCATGCGTGTTTCATACCCGCCAAGGCGCCTGTGCGCTTCCATCAGCGCGGCGTCGCCATGCGGGAACGCATCCATCTTTCCTGCGGCGTAGAGCAGGAACAGGTCCGCCGTCCACGGACCGATTCCCTTCACGGCCAGCAATTCCGCACGCGCCGCATCCACATCCGCCGCCTCGACACGGGCGAGGTCCAGCGCCCCGTCTGCGATGGCGGCGGCGATTGTGTTCATGTGGGAAAGTTTCGGGCGGGAGAGACCGCAGGCCCGCAGGCCGTCCTGATCGCAGGTCAGCACGCGCTCTGGCGTGACCTCTCCGAGGAAGGCGCCCACCCGGCCCCAGATCGCATCGGCGGTGCGGGTGGAGACAAGCTGGTAGACCACGGTGCGCGCCAACAGCGCAAAGCTCGCCTCATGCGTCCGCCATTCCGGCACACCGACCGCCGCATGGGCCCGGGCCAGAGCCGGGTCGATCGCGGAAAGGGCCTCGCAGGCCGCCTGGATCGCCGCGTGCGACGGCGCGGTCACGGCCGGCTGCCGGGCAGCTTGCCCAGCGGCACCGGGCCGACGAAGACCGTATCGTCCTTGACCGGCAGCGTGAGGAACCCGTCATCGCGCGAGGCCGCTTCCAGCGTGCCGAAAACGATCTGTTCCTGCTGGCCCCAATAGCCGCTATCGATCATCGCCTGCTTCAGCTCATCGGCATTTTCGATGCGCACCTTGAAGGCGCCGTTGGAGCGGCCGTTTGCGAGGGTCAGGTTCGCTTGCGCGCCGAGGTCCAGCGGCCCCCAATCCAGCAACAGCTGGGCGACTTCCACCTCGCCGCCGGTCTCCAGCATCACGGGCCAGACGCGATTGATTTCCCGGCTGGACGCCTCATAGGCCGGGAAGAAGCCGCGTACTTCCCCGATCAGGCGGGACGGCCCAAGCTCCGTACCCAGATAAGGCGCCGCGACGGGCGCCGCGTCCAGGGCCAGCTTGTCCCATTGTATCGCCACCATCAGATCGTCCGGGCTTTCCGGGCGCGGGGCGAGGTTCAGCGAAAGATTGCTAAGATTGTAGATCTGCCCGCCCAGCAAGGCCTGCGCCTCGCCGGACTGGAAGCCGAACCGGTTCAGCCCGGCCTTGTTCCAGGACAGGCTGAACGCCGCATGGCCGTCGAAATCCACGCTGTTGCGGATGCCGTCAGCCCCGGTGATGACATGATGGCCCGGCATCCGGCCGATCATGTGGGTCAGGTTCCAGGCCTGCATCACGAATTCGGCCCGGCTGCCTTCCCACGACGCTTCCCCCGGCCGGCCCTCATAGGCAGGCGCGTCGAACACAAGTTCGAACCGGAACGGGTATCCGCCCATATGCCGGCCGGCATAGGTGAAGGCCGCCCCCCGGGCCTCCTGTTCTGCGATCCATGTGTCCACCGCCTGATCGATCCGGCCACGGGCGACATGCCACCAGGCCGACCAGGCCCCGATGGCGAGAAAAAGAAGCACGAAGGGCAGGAACAGGCCGAGGCGCGACCGTTTCTTCGGGGGGGTGGGAGACGCCATATCCAGGAAATCCTCTAGCTGGCCGGCAGCTCGCGGCCCTGCACGGCAAGGCCTTCCTTCACCAGCGCATCGGTCGCCGGTTCCAGCTTGCCCTGCAGTCTTGCCATCATGTCCTTGCGCGGCAGGCCAGCGGGAATGGGCGGAAGGATCTCGTAGACCACCTTGCCGGGCCGCCGCAGGAAGCCCCTGCCCGGCCAGCACAGGCCCGCATTGGTGGCCACAGGCACGATCGGCGCCTCGATCGCTTTGGCCAGGGCCGAAATACCGGCCGCGTGATAGTCCGGCGGATCGCCCGGCGCCTTGCGCGTGCCTTCCGGGAAAATGACGATCTGGCGGTAGTTTTCCGCCCGCTTCTTCGCCTCGCCGACCATGGCTTTCAGCGTCTTTGTTGTGCCCGCCCGGTCAATCGGGATCATCGCGGCTTTCAGCGCATACCAGCCAAGGAAGGGATACCAGAGCAGTTCCTTCTTCATGATGATGGCGGGGTCGCGCATCACCAGGAAGGGAATGAACACGTCATACATGCACTGGTGCTTGCCCGCGTACAGCACGGGGCCTTCCGGCATGTTCTCGCGCCCGCGGATTTCCGTGCTGATGCCGCAGATCAGGCGCAGGCCGAGCCGGATGACCCGCGCATAGGTCCGGATGCCGAAAACCGTCGCTCCGCGCGGCAGGATCAGGCTGGGCAGGAACAGGATGCCGAGAATGGCCATCCAGAGATAAAGCCAGACCACGAACAGGAGGGAAGTGAAGACTCGCATGCCCGCTGGCTTAGCCAATCGCGCGCAATCATTCCAGCGTCGTTACCCGCCACTTCGCCCATTCGAGGAAGACGCCCTTCAGGGACTTGTAGTCCGTCAGAAGATGCGACGGGTCGACAACCGTGCGCACAGGCCATGGTTCCAGCGCGATGTCCGGCATCGCATCCTGCAGCACCAGCAGGCTGCGCGCCATGTGATAGTCGGAGGTGACGAGGATCAGGTCCCGGTAGCCATTCTCATAGGCCCAGGCGGCAGTCTCGTCGGCATTGCCCAGCGTCGTTTCCGCGGCATGGCCAATGGTGACGCAGCAGGCCCAGACGTCCGGGTCCCCGCCCGCAAGGCCGATCAGGTCTTCCATCGTCACGTCCGGATGCACGCCTGAAATCAGCAGATGCCCGCCCCGGCCTTCGGAGACCAGCTGCACACCTTCCGCGATGCGCAGGCCCGATCCGCCGGTCAGGGCAACGATGGCATCGCCTGTCACCGCCGGATCCGGCTTCATGGTCGCCGCCCGCTGGGCAAACAGCAGGAAATCGACCGCCAGCAGGCCCAGCACGAACACGGCCAGCATCACGCCGAATCGGGGCCGTCCGCGGCGGAGGCGTGGCTCCCGGCTCACATCATGCTCTTGAGGGCTCGGATCACCGTCACGCGGGCGGCAAGACGCGCGGCGAGACCGGCGATCACCGGGGTCATCACCAGAACGACAAGGTCGGTATAGTCGAGGCTGAGTTCCGGCAGCAGGCCGGCATGCCCGCCATGGGCGCGGGCGGCAAAGATTGCCGCCGCTGCCGCGCCGAGCGCCAGCAAGGCCCCGACCGCCCCGGCGCGTAGGCCCAGCACCCAGAACCGCCGCTCGAACAGGCTGGCAATGAAGCGGTCCCGCGCGCCCGACAGGTGCAGGACATCGACAATGTCCCGCCGGGCCAGCAAGGCCGCATGGGTCGCAAAGGCGATCACGGCAACGGCTGTCGATGCGAGCAGCGCCACAGCAGTCAGCGCAATCAGGCGCGTGATGGCCAGCACGCGGCGCACGTCACCGGCCCAGTCAGCATGCTCGTCGACGGCGCTGTCATAGCCCGCCTCTGTCAGGACGCGCTGCAGGGTCGGGCCCATGTCCACCGCGCCGGGATCCGCCGTCACGGCGATCAGCTGCGGCAGCGGCAGGCTGTCGGGCAGGCCCCGATTGCCGAAATTCGGTTCCAGCAGCTTGTCGATTTCCTCCTTGGACAGGAGGTGCGCCGCGGTGACGCCATCGGTCTTCTCGATCAGTTTCCGGGCATCCTCGGCCGCGCGCCGGTCGACATCCTGCAATGTGACCGTCATTTCGCCTTCCACTTCCGCCGTCCAGGCCCGGGCCGCCCCGTACGTGGACTTGGCCGACAGGGCGGCGAGCGCGGCAAGGAAACAGAGGGCCGCGACGACAAAGAACAGCGCCGCCTCTCGCGCGTCTTCGACCGGCAGGAGGGGGGTTTCACGCGCCATCAGTCTTCCGCCTTTGTCGGGTCGGTCCGCCGGCGGCCGGCCATGCCGTCCCCGCCATACTCCACGTCGCGCACCAAGAGGCCATTGTTCAGCCGGTAAACAGGCGCTTCCACCTGCCGCACGAGGCCGAGGTCATGCGTCGCGATGATCACCGTCGTGCCCCGGCGCTTGTTCAGCTCCAGGAACAGACGCATCAGGCGCGACCCCATTTCCGGGTCGACATTACCGGTCGGCTCGTCAGCAATCAGGATGTCCGGCTGGGTCACGACGGCGCGCGCGATGGCGACGCGCTGCTGTTCCCCGCCTGACAGCGTCGGCGGGCGGGCGTGCAGGCGTTTGCCAAGGCCCACCCAGGCCAGCAATTCCTCCACATCGGCCCGGTAGTCGGCATCCTTGCGGCCCACAACGCGCAGCGGCAGGGCAACATTCTCATATGCTGACAGGTGTTCCAGCAGGCGGAACTCCTGAAAGACGACCCCCACCCGGCGGCGCATCGCCGACAGCTGGTCGCGGGCCAGGCGCCCCGTGGGACGGCCAAACAGGGAAACGTCGCCCCGTGTCGGCTTCAGCGCCAGGTACAACAGTTTGAGAAGGCTGGATTTTCCAGCGCCGGACGCGCCTGTCAGGAAAGTGAAAGATCCCTGTTTCAGGCTGAGATCAATACCGCTAAGAACG
>MDTD01003200.1_pt1 | contig 21771 bp, 33 predicted proteins | sample 811221 | NCBI WGS metagenome assembly MDTD01 (sample SAMN05326646, study PRJNA326480) | marine metagenome | isolation source: seawater | place: Pacific Ocean: South West | collected 2011 | reverse complement strand
GATGCGTTCTGCTTTTTCGTTCATTGTTTTATACCTTAGAGAGTTTTTTTAAAAGTTTGATCATTAATTAGATCAGGCAAGGAAGGTTCCTGCATTGCGAAGAAGACCAAAAAAGAATACATCACCAGTGGATGCATATGAAACCAGTGCTGCAACAAAACCAAGCATTGCAACCCTGCCATTTAACTTCTCAGCCTTTTCATTATGGGTGACATACCCATAACGCTGTGCCTCTGTATCATAGTACATTCTGGGCTCTTTTGCCCACATGTTTGTCTGGCCAAATTCATTAGTTGTTACAGTCATTTACCTAATGTAATGATTCTTTACATACTATATATGTTTTCTTAACTTTTGTCAAGCTGTTCGCTTCTTAGACTGGCAACCTCCCTGATCAGATCATTGTGATCCCTGACCAGTAACATATGTTCATTCTCAAGATCCTCAACACGATATTGAAGTCTCTCTATAAGTTCATAAAGATTCCTACAACGTGCTATATTTTCCTCTCCCCTATCTGTATTGGTAAAGAACCATTTAAAAAAGTTCTTCTTTTTCTTCTTACTCTTTTTCATTAATGCTCTCCACTGCTGCAAGTGCCTTCAGTCTCACACTCTCAGGCAGGGCAACATATCCCATCCCTTCAGACATACCCTGTGCCTCTTCACTCAACATAAAGTTAAGGGCTTCCTTCACTCCAGGTTTTGATTCAGGGTAAGCAAGGATCCAGGTCAGTGAGACAATGGGATAGGATAGTTCACCAGCAGGGTTAGGGTCTGTTCCCCTCATTTTGTCATCTAGTTTAATATTAGCAAGACCATAAGCAGAGGATATTGGATTTGCTTTCAGGAAAACACCTGCCTTGTTCTGTAATGAGACCTGTTCCAATCTAGATGTCATCACATAATTATAGTTCAGATAACCAATAGAACCCTCCCTTTGAAGCATCTGCGCAGCAACACCAGAGTTTCCCTTTGCACCTATACCCACAGGCCACTGAACTGTTTTTGCTGCGCCATATTTACTCTTCCATTCAGGAGAGAATGCTGACAATGAGTTGGTGAATCCATAGGTTGTCCCAGCACCATCAGCACGATATACAACAGTGATAGGTACATTACCACAACCAAATTCTTTCCAGTTGTGTATCTTGCCCATGAAGACATCAGCAACTTGTGTCTGTGTCATCTTAACATCACACCCTGGAACATTGAATGCTGGGACTATGGCACCCCCTGTGACAGGAATATGAATCATACCACCCTCAGGTATCTTTGAGTCCTTTACAGCAGCATCTGAGGCACCAAAGTCAATTGTCCTCTTTTCAAACTGCCTAACACCTGCACCACTTCCAGTTGCTTGATAATTAACCTGATTACCAGTCTTCCATGAATACTTAGCAAACCAAGACTGATAAAGTGGTGCTGGGAATGTTGCTCCTGCCCCTGAGATCTTGAAAACATCCTTCTTTTCTCCACAGGATGCAAGAATGGGTGCTAACAGGGCAGCAGCGAGAAATGCTTTTTTCATATTAGGTCTTAATGACATCACTATTTTAACATGCTTAATGGGGTTTTAACCATAAAAAAGGGACCTCTCGTCAGAGGTCCCATACAAGTGTCATGACAACTTGTTATATTATCCTACAACCTATCAGAAGCTGTACTTAAGTCCAAGCTTACCACCCAAACCAAAATCATCCTCATCATCAGCAGTCAGGAACGACAGCTCACCATAGACGCCAATGGCATCAGTTACAGGAACGCCAACACCAGCCTTACCAGAGAACTGAGTGTCAGTGTCCTCTCCATCAACTGCTACAATAGCAGGGCCAGCCTGGACATAGTAGGAAGCAGAACCTGCGGTTCCTTCGTAACCAACGTGAATGTCAGTGGTTGAACCAGAATAATCATCGCCAACCCAACCAGCATTGGTTTCTACATTTACATATGGACCTGCAACAGCAGCGCCAGCAGACAGGAACAGTGCAGCACCAGCTGCGAATACAGATTTGATCATAAGAAATTACCTCTTTTTACTTGTGGAATGGTTACCCACAGATGAAAGGAACCTCGACTTGGTTCCGTGTTAAGTATAACCCTTGCTATTTTTAAGCAAAAGGTTAAGTATTTATACTACCATAGATCTGATAATATGTCAAGTTGGTGGGGGTTTCCCACCTGATGGTTCAGCAACCCTGCCCAGATATGGGTCATAGTTCATCACCTCATCAATGGACAAACTGGCACCTGTTTGTTGCCAGTAGTTCATCTGACAATCATAGTTCCCTTTGTGAAATGCGTCAACATGCTCAGGGTGGATACTGGAACCCAGTTCAATGCGATAAAGAAGAAGAGGAACAGCATAGGAGTTGCCTGAATTATAGATAAGGTCATCTGCTACTGGTCTTGGTTTAACTCCATTATCTAGTTTGTACTTGTCACCTCTACAGTGTAGATTGATAAGTTTCTTAGCATGGTGTCTGGTGATCAGATAACAGGCAGTGGAGAACTCATTCACAAATCTTTTGTGAATCTTTGTGTAAATGTCACCTGTGCAAATGATGGCAATTTGAACCACATCCCAATCATAGGGCAACTTTGCCACGATGTCCTTCCATGTAAAGTTCCAACACTTTACAGTGTCAAAGGCACAATCATCCTCCATGATAATAGCATATGGAGCATCAGTCTCCTCATAGAACTTTTTGATTGCTTTGAGGTGTGATGTGGTACAACCCACCTCACCTGGCGACATCATGTCAGGGTATCTTCCTTTAAGGATGTGACCCAAATCATCATCCCTGCCATCATATCCAGAGATTCTTTGGTAATTATCAACCTGCCAATACTTAAACTGATCCTCCATGTATTCCCATCTCTCTGGTTGTCCATCAAGATTGATACAATAGATAGGACCCATTCCTTGAAGTTTATATGCTGCCTTGTTCTTATCCATTGATCACCTTCCACCCATGACAATAAAGGTCCTTAGTATTTAAGTGTGCATTATTTGGTCCAAACCATTTACTAGGTGCTATCACCCTCTCACCCTGTCCTAACCATGCTCCCCACCAGGAGAATGAGGAGTTAGCAATGATATGATCACTACACTGGGTCATCAGATATAGGTCATGATATGGTCCTGCTGCCTCTGAGACAAGGAATCTATCCCCATTGAATAATTGTTGTTTCATACACCACTTAGGATCATCACTAAAGATTATAACCTGCCTTTTTTTATCAATCTTACTCAATGCCCTCTCATAATATTCAAGTGGTAGGTTGTGATGATTGGCAGAGTTTATAAGAAAATCCCCCCTGCGTATGTGTAAGGCAACAGGATCCTCAAAACAGGAATCCACAATCTCCCTACACTCATCCACAATCTGTTTCTTAAATGTGAAATGCTGTCTTATCTCATCCTCACAGTGTTGAAAATATTTGTCTGTCTGAAAGAATCCATACAGTGTAAAGTTCACACTGGGATCTGTTGCAAAGGCATAACTGTTGAATTGAAATCCCTTTTCAGCAAGGACATTCTGTTCCCTCAATAGTCCAATACTATCTGGTTTGATATTAAAACAATCAAACAATTCTATCCGTAATTTGTTACCAATACCATCATCAAATACCTCATCATGATTTGGTATCATAAAAGGCACCCCCAGTTTCCTGGCGATGCCTAATGTTGCTGCATACTGAAACATTTGATTTCCAAGTTGTCCCAGTTTGCCAAGATAATTAAATGCTACAGTCATGAAAGAAGTAGATTACAAATTTCTTTTGTCTTGTTTATACCCATGAGGGATTCCTCAAGCAGGATGTCCACCTTAGAATTATAATCCACAAACACCTCATAGTCAACCTGGTTCAGAAGACAGTCAATCCAACAACTGGATGGATTAGTCACATAATACTTTGAACCAAGAGAGTACAACTGTGATCTATTAATTTTATTGTGAACTAACCAGGCATTATCAACTAAAAACTTATCCTCTCTTTCAAGAATTTTTGCAAGTTTAGGATGAAGTTTACCACCATTACAGGTTGGATGCCTGACAAAGAAACAGGTTCCCTCTGACAGTTCATCAATACTATCCCAGGTCTCCTCTTTCCACTTCTCAGTATAAATTCCTGCCCACTCCCCATTGTTGGTATCAAGTTTGATATCCTGAGAGTTTGGTTTATCAAATCCATTAGTAAAGAAGAATACCTTACTCCCTTTGATAGGTGGTATCTTTGAATAGAAATGATTTGGTACACCAACATGTAGAATCTTTTGTTTTGGTGTAGTAATATTTGGATTCAGATAATCCTCTTTGACCCAGGTGATCACATGGTCAGCACTAAAAAAATATTTTGGAAGCCTGGTGAGTGCTTCCTGTGAAATACCATGCTGTATGGCAAAGGTTTTACACTTGACCTTAGTACAAAGGTTGAAATCATAATGATGATACTTGTTACTTGTACCAGATGTAACAAGCATGGAGTTGGCATCCTCTGAGTATTCTATAAGTCTCTTCTCCTCCTTTATATCAAGGGTATAAAACTTTGAATACCTATCCACATACTCATTCACCTTGTATGCCAGGGCATCATTACTAAGTTCATCAAAATTTGTGTAAAGAAGGACCTCATGCCCCTCCTCACACATATTTTTAATCATAGGAATCAAGAATCTCAGATGATTCCTAGTTGTGGTGCATAATATAACTTTCATTACTTGAATGTAATAGCAAATATAAGATCATCATATCTATTTTTAAGGTGTCTCAGGTCAACACCCCTACCCACATACCTATCACCACCAACCTCTTCCAATTTCTTATCAAGTGCTTCAAAGTCCTCAACCCTTTGCACATCCTCAATAAACAATGTGCCTCCTTCCTTAAGCATGGGGAGATAGTATTCAATACACAACTCCTGTGATTCTAAGGTGTGGGGTCCATCATCAAAGATAATATCAAAACCCTCTGGTCTTACCTTTTTAACCTCTGCTGGTGTGTCCTCATCATAGGCATCACAGTTTGCATACATGAATCTCTTATTGTCCATGATCTCCCAGCATTTTGGATTCATGGTCTCCTGAATGTCAAGTAGGAGGAGTCTTGATTTGGTGAGATAATCATGCCATAGGATAGCAGAACAACCATAGTTTGTACCCAGTTCTAAGACTGAGACATCCTTATCCTTATACTTCTCAAGGTTCTCAACATAGAAGTCACAATAACCATGCTCAGTATCCTTGTCAGTTCCCCAACCACCAAGATGTCTTCCCTGACTATCATACCTACCATTGAATCCATTCATGTTATACTTTTCAATGATTTCTACTAATTGATTTTTCATAATTCTAAGTTGGATACTTTGCTCTTGGTAAATATGCCCTATTGGGCAAATGCTTTGGATCAATACTAATATATTTCTTGTTGCCATTGAGCACAAAGTAATTATAACACAAGACAGATTCTAATTGCGTCTTGATGTCTGCTCCTTTGCACCTGTTTTCATACTCTTTTGAGGATAGATTCTCATCCTGATAAACCCTACTGAATACATCCTCCTTTCCAATCTCACACCAGGTCTTCATTGCCAATGGATCACCAAAGACAACAATATCACTCAGGATCTTATTGAATACACCATTGTCAAGGGTAACAGAGAAGTCATAATCCATACCAAATAGTGTATTGTCCTCAATAAACTTCTCATAGTAGTTTAGATCCAACTGTGATACCCAGGCATCATATCTTGATTTGATAATCAGATCATATGTCTCTGGATTCTCAATCAGTTTGTATGATTTATAAATGTTTCTGACCTGTCCATAGTAGCTCCTAAGGGTGGATTGTTCATTTTCAGCGCATCCCATCTTGGCAGATTTACTTTTCACAAATCCAGGTGATGATCTAATCAGATGACAATACTTACTGGCAAAGTTACTAATCTCCTCATCAACAGTCTCATAATTTTCAATGTTAATACTCTTATAGTCAAGGTATCTCTCAAAGAACAACCAATCAATCTTTGGTGAGTTTACGTATCCTTTTTTATCAGCAGGTTCCTTATGTGGTGCCCCTAAAACATCATATGTATTTGAATAGAGGTCAATCTCATGACATAAATTTAATTTTTTAAATTTAAAAATCTCCTCTAAATATTTTGCATCCCTCACAAAACCAGGGAGAAGATAAGCTACCCTCATAGAATGCTCCTCAATACATTCTCAATCATTATACCTAAACCCTGTTCCCTTTCTACACTTGACATACACATATCCTTTTCAAGATGATCAGACACTGTATTTACTGACAATGCTTTCTTGTTAAATCTGTTAGCAATACTATAAAGAACATGGGTCTCCATATCTACTGCCAGGATACCAATATCCCTTAATGGTTTATACCAATCAAGATTGGGTTGATAAAAGTAATCATTGGATACCATCTGACCAACATAGGCAAGAGGATCTACACTCATATATTTTTCCAACATATAATAATCACAACAGGGTGATAATCTAAAACCAGGAGCAAGGTTATCTGTCATGGAATTGTCAGTGGCAGAACTCATAGCCACCACGATATCACCAACAACAACATGGGGTGAAATACCACCACAACTCCCTACTCTGATGATCTTTTTGACATTATACTCTTTGAATAGTTCATGAGCATATATTCCAAGACTTGCCTGACCCATTCCACTTGCCTGAACTGATACAGGTTTGCCCATGTATGTTCCACTAAACCCCATACAATTTCGTATGGTGTTTACAGTTTTAACATTATCTAAAAACTTACCAGCAATCCACACTGCTCTCAGTGGATCACCAGGCATGAGAACTATGGGATTGTACTCTCCCTTCTTTGCTTCAATGTGAGGTGTTGGCATTAGTTATAATTTGATAAACTTGTTTCCAGTTTTTTACACGAGGTCCATCCCAATCTTGATTGTATGGATGATCTATTAAGACACTTCTGAGACCAACTCTTTGTCCTGCCTGAGCATGGTTTACAGAATCCTCAATCCAATAATAATCCTTTCCATCATATCTGTCAAGAAGATATTGTTCTTTTCCAACGCTGAAATCTAAAGCACAATCAATAAAATCAAATACATCTCCAAATAGATGAACAAGATTATTGCGCCTTAGTCTCTGAGCATACTTATCTTTATCAAGACAACTGATAACCTCAAATCTCCATCCCTCCCTGTTGAGTCTGGTCACATACTCAACAGAATCCCTGAAAGCAGGGATGAATCCAACACAACCAGATTGGTTGAATTCCCTGGTAAGGTAGATTGCTAAGTGCTGAGTGATTCCATATCTTATTGATTGATCATAATACTTGTCAGTATCCTCTTGTCTCTTATAACATTTTTCTGCCATCCAGACATCAAAGGCATATGCCCAATCAAGTAGCACACCATCACAATCAACAATTATTTTCTTTTCCATTTAAGAATTTGTAGATTTGATCCCAGGTTCCAAGGTCAACATAGTCATCAACCTCAATTGCCTTAGATTTATATATTGGTGTCTCTTTAATTTCTCCAACAATGAGTCTATGATTCAATGTTGATTTCTCCATAAACTCAATACAATTATCAAAGACACGCTTCCTAAAAGCAAAGGCTGTCCAGAAAGCATTAAACCTTTCTAGTTCTTCTTGAGGTTTATCTTCATACTCTTCAACCAAATTATCTTGATCAATCCAGAGAGCACCTTTAGTTTTTAACATCTCATCATCATCCATCTCCCTTTTATAGAAGAATGTGAATCCAGTCTCATTCAAACTATCACCCACAAGACTCACAATGTCCTGAGATGATTTAAGTTTTAGGAAGGTATCAGGTAGAAGCACAAGATTCTTCTCACCAAACAGATGCTTGGCACTCTTAATTGATCCTGTATATTCAGTCTCTGCTGGATTGAAGAATGTGAATGAGATGTTGTATCTAGACTTGTATCTACTCAAATACTTGATTAATTCAGTCTTATTCTCATTCAATGTCACAACAAATTGAACATCCCTTCTACCATAGTTCTGAAATAGATCAAAACTATAATCAATCAGTGACTTATTCTTTTCAATAGAGTGAATCTCTTTTGGATAGGGAAGGGATAATCTGGTTCCCTCACCAGCACAAGGAAGTATAACAGTTAGTTCAGACATTTTCTAGTGCAAAGGTGCCATTGCCAAATTCTAGCATGGAATACTGGGAGTACGCAAGGGTGTTCAACCATTGTTTTTTATAGGGATCAGGAGGATAGAAGGGACTTTCAATTAATCTAAAATCTGAAAATGAGACAGGTGCTGCTGGTGAATTATCATCAGTGAATGTAGGAATGCCCTCCAAATGAGCAGTAATGGCAGTGCAGGATGAGTGTGTCACCAATGCCCAACAATCCTTGAGATCCTCCTCTAATGTGGTCCTGGTTGATGGTGACATAACAGAATTGATTGCTGGTTTATCCCTGATGACAATCTCCCTGTCTGTGTATTCCCTAAGGGTTTGTAGGGTATTAGTTCTCCAATTCTTCTGATCATACAGGGCTAGGACATGCTTTGATGGGGGGCATACAAGAATCTTAGATCCAGTCCTCTTATACTCCTTACCATATCCATTAAAGTGATCATAAAAATACTTTCTCCATCTTGAATCATCAATAGCAAGGGGACTCTGATGAATTTGGTTTTGAACATGACAATTCTTTGATACCCTGAACCACTCACACCTAAAGGGATTCTTGTTTCCAGTATCCTGTGCATATCCTCTCCAAAAATATGCATGATCAATGTGGTAATAATCTAAATTATTCTCCCTCCTATACTTAATAAAATCATGTGTCAGACTACTGGTGGTCATATCACATAGGATAGGCACAGTGTCATCAAATTTAGAGTAAGATTCAGGTGATAGTTTTGAATTATCAATTACTTTGAATCCATAGTGATCACAGATATTAGCAATCACATCATTAAATCCACCCCTCTTCCTAGTGCTTTGAATACCAATACTAGACATAAGCAACCATGTTGCCACCCTCAGCAACTTTAAATTTATAATCCAATCCCAGACTCCTAATCAGATCAGTGGTTGGTTGTTGATCCTTTTGCTTGACCTCATAGAACATAACTGGTTTATATTCCGTGATAGTTTGCATGCCACCCTGAATAATTTGAAACTCACTGCCCTCAGTGTCAATCTTAATGAAGGATACATCAGTAAAGTTATATGAGTCCAGGGTCTTGACAGCCACATCCTTGATTACATATGGATTTCTACTCTCATTCTCCCAAAATCCACCCTTCTTAAACCTACTGATACTGGCATGACCAGGGATATCCTTACCATTAGGAAGGATAAGGTCAGTGGTGGTCTCAGTATCACTCAGGGCAACATTGTACTTCTCAACATCCTCAGAGAGTTGTTCAAAGGTATATGGATTTGGTTCAAAACAAACCACACGCTCAAAATCCTTTACAAGGGCAGTGGATGTGTCACCATCAAGGGCACCAATATCAATGTAGGTATTAAATTTTTGAATGTGTGGATAGGCATGTCTCCTAATCCTTGCAAGTTCAACACTCATCTTAGTAACTCTGGACTTCTTTTCATGCCCTTTCTACCACCCTTTCTGTGGTCAACATAGGGACTCAAGATGGGACACCTTGCCATGACATGTCTGTGAAATTCATGATCATTGATGGCATCACCACCACCATGAAACTTTGCTGTTGCCTCAGGGAACATCTCCATTACCCTGTCAAATATGTAGGAGTCATTCTGTTGCTTGTAATCAAATATCTTACCAGTATCATATACCTCCTGAAACTTATCAAAGAATTTTTGAACCACCTTACTCTTACAATTATAGGTTACAAATCCAGTCTCAGTATAATAACTTGGTCTGGGATAGTATGAAAAATCCCTATCACCAATAAAGTTATCATACCATTCCAATGGAATTTGTTTCAGGAAGACACAATCAGCATCAATAAAGAACTGTCTATTCCCTAAATGTCTACCACCACATTGGGCATACACCTTATACGCAAATCTAACAGCATCCATGATGTAATTATCCACATCACCCCTCTGATACTTCTTGACAAAAGCAGCAATGGGTGTCTCCCTAAAAATATTAAGGTATTTAATTTTTGGATGCTGGGGATAGAGCAAGATATTATCCTCCTCCACATAACAATACAATGGGGGATACTGATGGGTATCAAGATATGACTGGATTAGGTCCTTGGCATACTCATCATAGAGTTTCTTATTGAATGTGGTTAAAAAATAATTACTCATGTTTCATTAAACAATAATCTACTTCTGCCTGAATTATGTTGTCCTTATTATCATCCCCATTAATCTTTGATGACAATTGTTCTGAGTGAACCCTATTAGTTATAAGGTCATCCATCAGATAGAATGGTTGACCATGATTCTTATCAAGATGATAATACATCTCAACATCCATCATCATTCTAACATTCTCATCAAATCTTTCCACCACCTTATCATTCTTAAATGCCAACACTGATGGAGAACTGATTGAGTTTACACCCCTGATAATATCATCATTCCAACCTGGCATCATGGTCCAATAGAAATCATTACCATCAGTCTGTGTGTGATTACATCCACACACTAACCAATCCTTATCACTCTCCATCAGGGATGTGTATATCTTTTCAAGTGCCTCATCATCATAGAAGAAGTCATCCTGAAATAATACCTTTACCACCTCTCCATTGCAATGATTGATGGCATTGTTGGCATTAAAGGAGATACTTCCCCTCTTCTCCCTGTTTCTGACATATTTGATATTTACACCATTCCTCTCATAAAACTTGACAACATTCTTTACCTCATTACCCTCACAATGATCAGATACAATGATCTCCCAATCAGTAAGGGTTTGGATCTGCACTGTACGCACAAGATCATCCAGGAACTCAGCACCCCTTCCGTGTGCTTCCCATGTGGGAACTGCTATTGAAACTTTCATCACATAGTTCTCATTTGAATTTGCTTTTCAATCCATTTATATGTTGTTGTAATGCCCTCTTCAAGGGTCATTGAGTAATCCCATCCAAGTTTCTCCCTGATAAGATCATTATTAGAATTACGTCCTCTAACACCAAGGGGTCCATCAATGTAAATTTTGGTGACTTGCTTACCAGAAACCTTGGCAACAGTGTCAACCAGTTGATTAATTGAGACCATCTCCTCAGAACCAATATTGACTGGTCCCATGAAGTCACTATCCATCAATCTTCTGGTTGCTTCAATGCATTCAGTAACATACAGGAAGGAACGAGTTTGTGTGCCATCTCCCCACACTTCAATCGCTCCACCCTCCTTTGGAAGATGGGCGACCTTACGACAGATTGCAGCTGGACTCTTCTCTCTTCCTCCCTCCCAGGTGCCCTCAGGTCCAAAAATATTGTGATACCTAGCAATGCGAACAGGGATAGCATGATTCCTGTTGTAAGTAAGGTATAGACGTTCAGAGAATAGTTTCTCCCATCCATACTCTGAATCTGGTGCTGCTGGATATGCTGATTCTTCACGACAATCAGGATTATTGGGGTCAAGTTGGTTATACTCAGGGTACATACAGGCAGAACTAGAATAGAAGATCTTGGTACAATTCTTACCCTTCTCTTCATTCATTTTGCGCACACCCTCCAGCACATTCAGATTAATAGAAACTGAATTGTACATGATGTCTGCATCATTTTCACCTGTAAATACAAAACCAGCACCACCCATATCAGCAGCAAACTGATAGATCTCATCAAATTGCTGAATGTATTTGTAAGGAACAGAATTATAGAAGTTACCCCTATCCCCCTTATATTCCAAACATCTTTCTACAAATCTTGTATCTGTCAGATCTCCCACCACAAATTCATTAGCCTGATGGTCACTAAATTCAGGTAGTTTTACATCAACACCCCTAACCCAGTATCCATCTTCACGTAGTCTTTTAACCATGTGACTACCAATGAATCCACCAGCACCAAGAACAAGTGCCTTTTTTACATATTGAACCATGATAAATTAAATCCTATGCAACTATTATATCAAGCAGAGTATTTTTTGACAAGTGCATCAAAATTGGGTTCCATTGCCCTTACAATCTTCCTAAGCAGTGCATCCTCACCACCCTCTGCTGGTGCTGCTGCGTGCTGATGATTCTTGAGTTCTGCTACTACTTTCTCCAATGCTTGGAGTCTTGCTTCCACCTCAACATCATACTTGGACATTGCTGCCCCAGTTGCAGATCTAGCTGCTGATCCTCTTGCTGGCATTTTTATAAATTAGACTACCCCTATTTAGATACACAAAAAAAGGCAGGGGTCACCTGCCTTATTGATCAGTGGTATTGAGGTTCATTCTTGACTTAATTAAATCAATCCTTGCCCTCAAGTATTCTTCAGACTCCCTTTGATAAATGCCATAAGCAATATTCATGAGAGTCTGAACTGTCCTCCATCCACCATATTTTTTTTGTGATCTTACCTTCATGTATTGATTATGAAGTAAGAGTTTAGCATCAGATACTGTCATCCACTCATGAATAAGAGTAAGATTGATGGCATCTTCTTCCATTTACCTGGCAGATACTTTGTCCTTTATATAGCAAGGAACACCATCAGGATCTAACCACTTGGTGTATTCAAAATCCTCCATGGCAAGAAGAAACTGCATTTGATTATCACAAAGATACATGTCTTTGTATTTACCAGTCCAGGAATCTACTTTCTGAATTCTGTAATCAGGCATGCCATTGAGTTCAATGATGCCCCTCTCCACATAACGATATGGGAATTGTTCAAGAATAACTTTCATGCTAAAGTATTGAGGTCAGAAGCAAGATAATCAAGAAGAATGTCATAGTCATCCAGGGGATCACCTGAAAAAACCACCCCACTGTTTTCATAAAACTTACGAACTTTTTTGTAAAGTTTTGGATTCTTTACATCCAAGAAAAAGTCACCTTTAACAGCACTCTGCAGAGTGTTGATGTCCTTTTTAAACTTTGTAGAGATTGTCATTGCTCTGATTGATTACCTTGATATTCTATAGCAATTGACCCAAGGGGTCAATGGGGACAGCAATAAAACTGTCCAATGCTGGTTACAGGAGTCGAACCTGTTTTTATCCTGTTATGAGCAGGGTGCTATTACCAAATGGCTAAACCAGCAAGTAGGACTGCTGGGAATTGAACCCAGTTTACACCGTTATAAGCAGTGAGCATTAACCAATATGCGACAGTCCCTCAGGATGCCTCGTTGTTCTGTTCTTTGTAGAGAATATCCATTTCTATATCCATGGGAGTTAACACTGCCTTTGCTCCTTTTTTATTCACTATACCTATGGTCTCCCCCTTCTCAACCCTTTCAATGAGTTGCTCCCAGTTCTTCTGCCAATGTTCCACAGAATAAAATTTCATATCTAAGATATATATGGGTTAAATGAATGTTTGTAATTTGTGCAAAATTACTTTGTATGGCTCTATTATATCACCCTCATCCAATCTAAACAAATCCTTATCATATCTCTCCATGTTACTCTTGCCCCACAATCTCATTGAGTCAGGTGATATCTCATCAGCAAGTAGAAGTTCACCATGAGCATCAATGCCAAACTCAATCTTGAAGTCAATAACATCAAAACCAATTATGTTGAACATATTAATGAGATAATCATTGATCAGCTTTGCTTGTTCAACAATGGGAACATAGTCATATCCCATCAACTTAACCCTATCTCTAGTGAGTAAGGGGTCATGCTTGTTATCATCTTTAAGAAAGAATTCTACAATAGCAGGTAGGATTGGTTGTCCCTCCTTAAGGGTTGTAGATTTTAAGATAGACCCTGCTGCCCTGTTTCTTACAATAACCTCCAATGGAATTATGTTCACCTTTTTACATAACATCCTGTTAGGACCAACCTGTGTGATATAGTGATTTCTGATACCAAGATCTGCTAACTTTTCAAAGATAATGGATGAGATTTGACAACAGAGGGAACCCTTACCAGCAGGATAATCCTCCTTCTCACCATTTCCAGCAGTAACTTTATCATGGAAATGAATCAATACCTCCTCTGCATTATCAGTATTGAATACTGTTTTGACCTTACCCTCAACAACAAGCATTAGCGTACCTCAAAGTCTAGTCTTTTAACCTTTCTTTTTCTCCTCTCTTCCTGATAGATGAGTTCCTCTCTTGAGAAGTGACTGCCAATCTTTTCCTCTACACGATTGCATACCATAACGACCTTATCTAGGTCATTAGCACCTACTTTATTATCCACAACTGCCATCTGATTTGGGCAACCACAGAATTGAACCTTTCCAGTGCTAGTGAGTTCTTTGTTACATTCTTTGCATCTAACTATAATCATTGTTCTGAAAAATAGATGGGAGATACTGGATTTGAACCAGTGACACCCTGCGTGTAAAGCAGACATTCTACCACTGAACTAATCTCCCTTGTTTGCATGCTCCTGTTTTAACCAACAAGGTTTACACATTGAACCAACCCATATATGTAGTTCCTCATTCCAATAACCTAATGTAGGACACTTATTGGCAGGAGTCATCTGACTACATACACAACACTCTGTCTCCCACATCTTCCATACCTTATTCCTGTCCAGCATTCTTCTCTTCTTTTTTGGTTTTAAAGTAGAGTTTATAATACCTCCTCTTCATCTCTGCAATCACCTCCATATCATCACCAAATCCCATATATTTAAGATGTTGATAGGTGCCTTCCATCTCACTAATAAGACAGAGAATATTTATAGCACTTTGAGGTCTACCTCCAAAATCATAGTGAGACATTGGTGGTGGATTGCCTGTTGATGATACTAGAGATTCACTCATAAGTATGTAGAATGGGTAACCAAGAGGTGTTTAGTTAGGGGTTTCCCTAATCTATTCCTCTTGGTTGTTTTGGGTGGGTAGAGGGATTTACTTTTCACCCCCAACAAGATGGTCTCACTAGTAAGATAGTGATCTTGTTCTTTTCAGTCCTCTTGGTTAGAGTTCTGTGTCATCCACAGCGGGCACCACCCCTGACTTACTTCACCATTACAGAGTGCATGACCACATCTGTTATTCTGGCATACCCTAAGGAGAATGATCAGTTCTCCAACAGGCCATCCAGGACTCGAACCTGGGATATCCGCTTAGAAGGCGGAGGTTATTTCCACTTAACTAATGGCCCAAAGGGTGGTCTCTCAACCACCCCCTAACTATAAGACATTGACCAGTCCCTGTCAAGGAGAGTCAATTTAAGGACTGGTCAGGTAGTATGCCTCACAATATTTTACAATACCTGCTGTGTGCATATTACCTTGTGAAACCCAGTCATTAGCACATTCATAGATTGCTTTTGTGCTGTATTTGGGTAGGGTTCCTTCCATTTGTCCACCAAACTTAGAAAGGAGAACCTTCAATGCCTGTTCCCTCACCCTCATCTTTTGATCACTGTATCTCCAGTCATCTATGGACATTTTCTGAACCCCCAATGAAGTTTTCTGACCCCCCTATATTACCAGCATCAAACCAAGCATCAGTGGTATGTTTACCACCCTCTGTGGCCATATCATACATTACCTGATGTATATTTTCAGGTTCTTTTGTACCATAAAACTTGTGTGCCTCCTCCTTGAATGCCTCAAACTCAAGTTTGTACTTCATGTTAGTGTCAGAGATTACAGCATCCCCAAACCAGGGATCATTATTCAACGCTTGTGGTGCAGGGACACCAGTGTAATCAAGTTCAGAACATGGAATTGTCTCATCATCTTCAAGACACTCTACCCTCCATGATCCACCAACACCACCATCCATATTAACAATGATATCCTGCTTGAAGATGTTTGCTTTCTTTTGGAGGAGGGTGGTTTGTGTTTCAAAAAATTGTTTGATCTTCTTAATCATGAGAGGATTAATCTTGCTTTATATTCATGTGAATAAATCTCCCTGTTACCCTTAATTCCCCATCCTAACCAGTAATATGCAGGAGCCATATATTGAGAGATGGAGAATCCATGTCCTTCAAACTCAGGGAGGTATCTTTGAAAGATTGGTTCATTAATCATGTATCTGGTTTGACACTCAAGTTCACTAGGATCACAACCATACTTCTCAGCAAAGAGTCCTAGTCCATTGTATCTACCTATTGAGGTCCACTGAATAATCCCATAACCACCACTATGGCAATTGAAGTAAGAAACTCTGCTCCCTCCCTCGCATATGTTGGGAATAAACTTGCTCTCCTGTTTAATATTGCCCATAATTGCAGCAAGGGCATTAGGATCACTAATCTTTGTTTTTTCTTGGAGTTGTTCCAGGACATGTTGTTCGTTAGGATTGCAACTTGGACACTTCCAAGTTTCTACATAAGGTTCTACAACAACCTCTATTGGTTCTACATACCTCTGTTCTTCTATGGATTGAGGCAGACCTGCCAGTAGTGTAATGAATTCAAGAATCATGGGGGAAATAATCTTTGCGGTAATAACGGCCAAGGATGTTGCTATTATAAAAGGCAGGCGTCCCATCTGTCAAGCGCTCAACTAGGACATTATTTAGGAAAAGCTGCCTTGTTTCTTCATAGTTGACTTTACCAGGGGTCAGATGTAAGGAGAGGATAGTTCTACTAAAGGAACTACATCCAAATTTTTTAACATCTTGCTTAAGCTCTGGACAACTTCCATAGTAGTTGCGCCAGTTACTCTCAGACGTAACTCTTGTCCTTCGTTTATTTTTAGTAGTATTTCTAGGCTTTCGTTTTTGCCAAAAATACTTTCTCCCAATGTATTGTCGTTGGTTCTGGAGATTGGTAATGTTATAAACAAACCCATAGTAGTCCCCAACATCGCTCCCACTAAAGCAGGTGCCCATATATTTCCAGGGATTTTCATAATCAGACTCCTGGTTCTCTTCCACATAATTTTTTCAATTCAGTTTTATATATGTTGCTTTTTGTATCCAGGGGAGTGAGAGGTTCTATGGCCTCCATCTCCCACCAGATAGCCTCAAAGTTTGAATCCTGAGAAGGTGTCTTTCTTGACATCCTGCTTGATTCCTCCAACGACATAACTCTCTACCTCTGTCTCTTGTGGTGCTACCTGAAGACCCTTGGAGGAGATCCAATGTTGGGTCCAAGGTAGTGGATTAGCATTTGCTGCTACATCATACATGGGTTTCATACCAAGCGCCTTAAGTCTACGATTAGCAGTCCACTCAACATACTTCTTTAGAAGGGCATCATTTAGACCAATCATACTACCATCCTTAAAAAGGTAGTCTGCCCATGCCCTTTCCTCATTGACTGCCCTATCAAACATGGCATAGACATTCTCCTCTTCTTCCTTGGCAATTTCTTTCATCATGGGATCATCACCCTGCTGCCATTTCTTCAAAATATTTTGTGTGATGGCAAGGTGTTGGTTCTCGTCTCTTGCAATAAGGGAGATAATCTTTGCTGATCCCTCCATAAGCTTAAGTTCACCAAAGGCAAAACTACAAGCAAAAGAAACATAAAACCTGATACCTTCCAGTATGTTGACATTGGCAACTGCCCTGTAAAGTTTTCTCTTAACCTCTTTGAGCTCAGTCACACCCATATAGTGTCCTTCATTATTCATCTCCCACATGGTGCTAGTTCCATATAGCTGGGCAGCATTAATGAACTCATCATAGGCACCAGTCACGCTAGCAGCACGCTCAAGGATGCGATCATCATACAGGATCTTATCAAAGACCTCTGCTGGATCAGCATAAACATTCTTGATGATATATGTGTATGATCTACTATGGATCATTTCCATAAATCCCCAAACCTCCATACAGGATTCAAGCTCAGGTAGTGAACAGTATGGAATGAAAGCCATACCAGGACCACGACCTTGTACGCTATCCAGTAGGATCTGGTATTTAAGGTTTGATGTATAAATGTGCTTTTGTTCTGGACGAAGCGTCTGATAGTCACCACGATCTTTTTGTAATGAAACTTCCTCAGGTCTCCAAAAATACCCCAACTGTTGAGTTGTTAGTTTCTCAAAGACAGGATACTTATAGGAGTCATATCTTTGAACACCAAGTGGTTGTCCAAAGAACATTGGTTGCTTTTTGTAATCATGGGGAGTGCTGTTGAAGACAGTCATTCCCTTGATTTTTCTATCCTCTTCTGTTGTACTGTTCATGCTGACCTTAAACTGCACAGGATTCACACTCCCCCTCCTCTACTTGCTCTAATTCGTTTAGTAGACTATTTAGATTTGTTGTGTTGTCCTCCTCAAGCTCATCACTCTTCATATCATGAGTATTCTGATAGTAAGAGGTCTTCCAACCATATTTGTAGGTGGTTAGCAGATCATTTGCCATCTGGGATACAGGCACCTCATTATCTGGGTAGTCCTCTGGATTATAGGACCAATTGCCTGAGATTGCTTGGTCAAAAAACTTTTGCATCACGGAAACGATGTTAATATAACCCTCATTGCCACCCATTTCCCACAGCAGGGTGTAGCTATTTTTCAGGGTTGTATAAGATGGCACAATTTGTTTAAGAGGCCCCTTCTTGGATTTCTTGATTGACAAGAAGTCTCTGGGTGGTTCAATTCCATTGGTGGCATTTGAGACAACACTGCTGCTCTCTGATGGCATCTGTGCTGAGAGTGTTGAGTGTCTAAGACCATACTCTGAGATAGAATTACGTAAGCCATCCCAATCATGTTGCAACTCCTGAGATGTAATCTCATCAACATCCTTCTTATATGTATCAATTGGTAGGATACCATCAGAATATTTTGTTCTACCAAAGTATTCACAATGTCCCTTTTCTTGTGCCAATTGGTTTGAGGACTTCAACAGGTAATACTGGAAGGACTCTGACAGACCATGAACAGCATCCCATGCCTCCTGAGAACCATAAGAATATCCAAGTTTAGCAAGATAATGTGCTAGTCCAATAAATCCAATTCCAAGGGATCTACGTGCCTTTGTAGCAACCTCAGCAGCAGTAACAGGATACTCCTGGTAGTCAATCAGTTCTTCTAAACCCCTTACTGCCAGGTCACAAAGATCTTCCAGTTCATCATCATGCCTCACCTTACCAACATTGATAGCAGACAGGATGCAAAGGGCAATCTCACCAGTATGATCATCAATATGTTGTAGGGGATAGGTAGGAAGTGTAATCTCCTGACATAGATTACTCATCTCAACCTTGTCCTTAAAGGATGAGTGTGTGTTACAATGATCAATGTTCATCAGATAAAGACGACCTGTCTCTGCCCTTTCCTTTAGTAGATTAAGAAAGAGTTCCTGAGCTCCCACAGTTTTTCTTGGTACAGATTTATCTGCCTCGTAACTTGTATAAAGCTTATCGAACTTATCAGTACCAAAAGCATCAAAAAGCCCAGGCACATCATGAGGACTGAATAGGGATATGTCTCCATTCTGGATGAATCTCTCATAGAAGATCTTTGAGAGTTGAATTGAATAGTCAAGTTTCCTTACCCTGTTATCTTCTGTTCCTTTATTATTCTTCAGGACAATAATATCTTCTATCTCCTGGTGCCAAATGGGGAAGTGAACTGTTGCTGATCCACCCCTGATTCCATTTTGCGTGCAGCATCGTACAGTTGATTCAAATTTCTTAAGGAAAGGAACAACACCAGTGTGTTGAACTTCTCCACCTCTGATTTTACTGTTGATACCACGGATTCTCCCTGCATTGATACCAATCCCAGCCCTCTGTGCAACATAACGACCAATGGCCATATCAGAACTAAAAATGCTATCCAGGGTGTCATCAACATCAACGAGAACACAACTCGCAAATTGACGCAAGGGCGTCCTAACTCCCGCCATGATTGGTGTTGGAATGTTGAGTTTGTGTTTACTGATTGCGTCATAGTACCTCTTAACGTATGACATTCTAGTTGCTTTAGGATAGTCCCTGAAAATAGTCAAGGCAATCATCATATACATGAACTGGGGGGTCTCAAACACCTCACCAGAACTTCTATCCTGCACTAGATATTTATCCACAACCTGTCTAAGACCAGCATATGTGAACAGGAAATCCCTATCATGATCAATGAATGTGTCTGCTTTCTGAATCTCCTCTTTAGAATACTTTACAAATATATCCTTGTCATATAGATCATTATATGCTTTTTCTGTAATATGATCAATCAATGAGGGTAAGGTTCTCATTCTGCCATACATCTGCTTTCTAATAGCAAACAGGAGAAGTCTAGCTGCAACAAACTGATAGTTAGGATGTTCCAAATCAATTAGATCAGAAGCGCTCTTAATGAGAATTTCTTGAATCTCTCCAGTGGTAATACCATCATAAAATTGGATACCAGAAGTCATCTCCACTTGACTAGCAGAGACCCCTGAAAGACCCTTAGTTGCCTCTTCAACCATCAAGTGCATCTTATCTAGGTCAAGAGGTTCAACTCTACCATCTCTTTTTTTTACCTTAGTGCCATTACTCATATTTTTTTCCAGGTGTTGAATTTAAGTTTTGCTTGTAGACCTGTATATGTGTTTGATTCTACTACTTTTTGAACATTATGTCCAGCAAGAATCATATCATTTAGGTCTTTTTCATTAATATTAGAAGGCCAGATAACTACCTTCTCTCCTCTTTCAATAACATCACTGATCCTTCTTGTAATCTCTCTACTACGGGGTTCGTTATCAAATACCCAGCAGCAATCGCTAATACCCCAATCACGCTGAACAAGATCAGCTCCACACATAGCAATCGCATTAGAAAGGAACGTTGAGTCAAACGGTCCTTCAGTGATGTAGACAGTAGACTCTGAGTTAATATTGTCAAGTCCATAAATTTTGGGGGCATCTTCATCTAACATTATGGTTAAGTATTTAATAGGGTTAGAAGATAGTGCTCTTCCCTGAATCCCTATAAGTTGTTCATCCCTAATAAGAGGGATAACTATTCTTGGTTCACCAAATCTAGTGTCCTCAAATGTATTTGGTTTGATTGTGTTTACATCCTCCTGGAAGTTCTCAGCATAATAAAACTTACCATTAAAGATTGCTCTTGATTCAAGGTATCCCCTTGATTTTTCCACAGAATATGCTGATGGTAAGTCAATCATAGATTTTTTAAAAACAGGTTTTTTAGATAATCTCTTGAAGATATCCTCAGGTTTTTCTGCTTGAAAATTCTTTCCAGCGTGTCCTTCCTTAAACTTCTCAAAGACATAGTGCTTATGACTCTGAGGGTCAATCTGCTTTAAGAAGTTATTAAAGGACATATTGACACCACAATTATGACACTTGTAGTTGGTGTTATTCTTTATCCTATAAAGATAACCTCGTGCCTTATTCTTATTCTTCTGTGAGTCACCACATATGGGACACCTTAGATTATAAAGATGTGGTTTTACCTTTTTAAACTTCTGGAATCTTGATGATATCAGATTGATATATTTAATATCAATGAAATCCATTCAACTAACTACCAGCACCTCTCTGTATTGTAGGTGGTTCTGGTGCTGGTGTCAAGATCTTACTGACAATACCATTGTTATTAAAGACAAAAGTAAGAACAGCAAGACCACCCACTGCCATCCACACCCTCTTTTCTAATCCACGTAGTCTCTGCAACACACTGTCATGATCTGAGTCCATTTTATCACGGAGTTTGTCAATCTTTGCAAAGAGTACAGTGTCAATCTC
>MDTD01050354.1_pt1 | contig 21776 bp, 22 predicted proteins | sample 811221 | NCBI WGS metagenome assembly MDTD01 (sample SAMN05326646, study PRJNA326480) | marine metagenome | isolation source: seawater | place: Pacific Ocean: South West | collected 2011 | reverse complement strand
TTCCATCAAATGAAACTATTCCACAACCCTCCTGACCTCTATGTTGTAAAGCGTGTAAACCTAGGGCAACCAAGGCAGAGGCATCTTTATGATTTGATATACCAAAAATACCACACTCTTCTCTTAGTTTATCTGATTTAAATTTTCTCAATTTTTTCCTTTGTATCTATAAAATCTTCATTGGACGGAAACTCCTCAATTAATATTTCACTTCCTTTGTTGACTAGATTAAATGAGAACGCATCTTCTGCTGATATACCCCAATTTTGATAAGGATAAAACCAATTTGAAATAGAAAATACACAAATAATAACAATATATCCTTTGAAAAAACCAAAAATAAAACCGAATCCTTTATCTATAGATCCAACCCCAGTCCAAGTGACAGTTTTACTCAAAGTTTTTCCAATTAGAATAATTATAAAAAGACTAATAAAAAAAATACCTATACTTAAACCAATATTATTAACAAATTCCGAGTCCACGTATTCACTTACCACAGGTTGAAGTTTTGGTACTAATACAATAGTTATTATTGTTGAAAGTATCCATTTCATAAAAGAAATTAAACTTAAAGAAAAACCTTTTAGAAAACATTGAACGACATTATATAGTAATATAATTAAGCATATCATATCAAACATATGAACATTTCTGATTAAATTCTCAAAAATTTCACTCATTATTTAAAGCATTTGTTTCATTACCGAATGGTTTGAAAATGAGGATTAATTTTGGTAGCAAAGTTAAAACTGAAATCATAGCCAATAACATTGCTATACCAGTAAAAACTCCAAAATAAATTGTAGGAATAAAATTAGACAATACTAATATCGAAAAACCAAATACGATAGTAATAGAGGTATTAAGTATAGCAACTCCTACAGTGCTATGACATCTGTCAAGAGTTTTAATATAGTTGTTTATTTTTTTAAATTCCTCTTTAAATCTATAGATATAATGAATACTATTATCAACTGCTATACCGATTGTAATTGCTGCTATAGTTATCGTCATCATATCAAGCGGTATTTCCATTAAACCTATGATGCCTAAAATAAAAAAGGCAGCGATAAAATTTGGCACAATTCCTATTAAGGAAATTATAACATTTCTAAATAGTATAAAAAACATCAAAAATATTCCTATCATCACTACACCTAAAGTAAGAATTTGAGACTTAAATAAACTTTGTAGCAGATTATTAAAAAGAATAAGCACTCCTGCTAATTTATAATCATTTTTATCTAATCCTAATTTAGTATTTAATTCTAAATTAATCTTATTTATTAAATCATTTCTTCTCAAATCTTTTAATGAGTCTTTAATTCTTAAACTGATTCTAGCTTCGTCTTTTTCAACTGATATATATGGTGATACTATTTCTTTTTTGATTGACTCAGGAATTTTACTATATAAAACCGCTATTTCTAAACTTTGTAATTCTTTCTGGTTTAAATCTTCCGCTACTCTCAAAATGGAGCCAAATGAGAGAACTTTTCCGATTTCAGGCAAGGAGTCCAAATAATCATGAACTTTAATAATCTTATCCATCTTATCTCTTGTGAACCAGTATTTTGATTTGTCCTCATTTTTTTCATTTTCTTCTTCCCATTCATCAAACTCATCATTATCTGTTTTTACACTTTTTGATTTTCCAGGAAATTTCAAAATAACATTTAACGGAGTGGTTCCACCTAAATCATCGTCAATTTTTTTCATACCTTTATAAATTTCTGTCTCTTTATCAAAATAATTTATAAAACTATTTTCTACTTCCAGTTTAAATATTCCAATTATACTGAATAGAATTATTGTGGCAGTTAAACTAAAAATTAAAATTTTGCTTTTTTTAGCAAAAGAACCTAATGCTGATGTAATAAAAGATTTTTCAGTATCTTTTACATTGATTTCATTTTCTGATGAAAGAAGGTTAATCAACGATGGTAGCAATAAGAACGTGACTAGAAAAGAAACAATCAAGCCTAAAGTCATCATCCAACCAAAATCTATAATTGGTTTTATCCCACTAAAAACTAAAGATAAAAACGCACAAATTGTAGTAAGAACAGTGTAAAGTATTGGAAGCACCATTTTTTTACTTGCCTCTAATATTGCCTCTGTCTTATTCAACTGGGGTAATTCTTTCTTTAATTGAAGAAATCTTACAGTTATATGTATATTCATCGCCATGTTTAAAATAAGCATTAAAGCAATAAAGTTCGAAGAAATAACTGTTACTTTCCAACCTATAAAACCAAGCAAACCAATCATGAGAATTACTGAAGTAGCACAACCTAGTAAAGGCATCATAACCCATTTTAGGTTTTTAAAAATAAACCATAATGTTAAAACAATAAAAACAAACACTCCAATTCCGAAAACAACTATATCACTTTTGATATAGCTCATCATATCGTCTGCTATCATCGGAATACCACCAAGATGGATTTTCGCATTATCTCCATATTTACTTATTACATCTCTAATCTCAGTTATGTTTTGATGATTTCTTAAATTATATAAATTTTTATATTCCTCGTACTCTTTTAAAAATTTTTTATAATTATTTTTTTCCTCTTTAGATAAACCTGTTTCAATAGATTGATTAAAATATTTATCTTTAACTTTAATATATTCGGATAGTCTTTCATCTTTTTTTAAATAGACAACAATACCTGAAGTCTTACCATCTTTGCTTATTACATAATCTTTATAAATGGGACTGTTTAAAATTTCATCAAAACCTCTTTTTCTATCTATTTCAGGATAAGCTAAAGTTTTGTAATTTTTCAACCTCTCCATCAATCCTTCATCGGTGCTTTTTAAAAGAGGGACATCAATTACTGTTATTACACTATCAACCCAAGAAAGCTTTTCTATTTTTGATTTAAGTAATTGTAGGTTGAGAATAGTTTCTTTTTCGGTAAAGCTCGAAACTGGCGAATATGTCAATACAAGAAAATCTTTTGACCCATATGTTTCATTAACTTCTCTTAAATACTTAAGATCGGGATCTCCTTCAAGAAGCAGTGCGTCAGATGAGGCATCCAAATTAAAATTTCTAGTGTGGTAAAAAGAAAAAAGAATTAGAATTATTAAAGATAGAAGGGTAAACTTCGATAAATCAATTATAATTTTTTTATAAAGATTAGAAAACATGTGAATATTTCAGATATATCCTAATTTTTTTATAACAAAAGATAAAATTAAGGTTAATTCTTACTTAAATCTTTAAATTTCGTATAAATTCCCTCAAACTCTACTTTTACAGTTCCAGTTGGACCATGTCTCTGTTTACCTAAAATTATATCAGCTAGTCCATTTACATCGTTCATTTTTGATTGCCACTCAGCATGTTCAATTGATCCTAATTTCGGTTGTTTTCTCTCAAGGTAATAGGCCTCTCTATAAACAAACATCACTACGTCAGCATCCTGTTCTATTGATCCTGACTCTCTTAAATCAGCGAGTTGAGGTTGTTTGTCGTCTCTTTGCTCAACAGCTCTAGAAAGTTGTGAAAGAGCCAATACAGGAACAGAGAGTTCTTTAGCAAGAGCTTTTAGACCTTGGGTAATTTCAGAAATTTCTTGAACTCTTCCATCATTCCTATCAGAACTAGATCTCATAAGCTGAATATAATCTACTACTATTAAACTTAATCCGAATAATCTTTTTATTCTTCTTGCCCTATTGCTCAATGTGGCAATAGTGATTGCCGGAGTTTCATCTATATATAATGGCAAGTTATAAATATTTCTTGAAGTTTCTATATATCTATTTATTTCTTCTTCAGTAACTTTACCTCTTCTTATATCATCTGATCTAATTTTGGCCTGTTCAGATAAAATCCTAGTCGATAATTGTTCCGATGACATTTCTAAAGAAAAAAATGCTATAGATGATTTCTCTTGACGTTTTAAAATATGCTGAGCAGCATTATATGCTATATTTGTAGCTAATGCAGTTTTACCCATTGACGGTCTTCCAGCTAAAATAATTAAATCTGATTTATGCAATCCTCCTAATTTTTCATCTAAGTCTGTAAGACCAGTTGGCATGCCAACGATACCTTGATCATTTTGCATTGCTAAAGTGGCCATCTCTATAGTTTGATCTAAAGCTTGATTAAATTTGAGAAATGATTGAGAGAAGCTTCCTCGTTCTGCTAAATCAAAAAGAGATTTTTCCGTATTCTCAATTATTTTTTCAGCATTTTGCTCTTCAGAATTTGCATTAAAAGTTTCAGATGAAAGTTGATCAGAAATTTGTATAAGTTCTCTTCTTAAGTACATTTCATGAATTACTTTAGCATAGTCTACAGCTTGTTTTGGTGATCCTGAAAATCGTGTGAGTTTAACAAGATATTCAGTCCCACCGACATCATTCAACATATTATCTTTTTCAAAAAAGTTTTTAAGAGTTATTGGATTAGCTATCATTCCTTTATTATTTAATTTTTCTATTACTTCGTAGATTTTTATGTGAGCTGGATCGTAAAATATATTTGAAGTCATTATTGATGAAACTTCATCTATAATATCATTGTTCACTAAAATGGATCCAAGCAAAGCTTGTTCTGCTTCAATATTTGAAGGGCTTTTGATTTGTGATTGCTTATTACTTAATGATTTGATCTCTTCCACATCATCATCATATTTGATTGATTTGGCTGATAAAGTAAAAAGTTACACACTTATTGATTTGAACTGTGGAAAAGTTATTTAGACTGAATTCTGTCTATTTTTATAGAAATTTCTGCCTTTACTTCAGAATGAAAATTAATTGCTGCTTTGAATAAACCGATTTTATTTAATTCATCTTTTAGCGCAATTTGAGATGGATTGACTTCAGCTTTAGTTTTTTCTCTTATCAAGTTAGCAATTTCTTTAGGTTTTATTGATCCGTATAAATCTCCATTTTCTTTACTTTCTCTGTTAAATATAAACGTCTTATGATTTACGAGCTTAGCAGTTTCCTTAAATTTATTTTTAATTTCTGTATTTTTCTTTTTAAGTTCGTCTTTTTTCTTATTTACTAGTTCCTCGTTCTCTTTATTAAATCTTAAAGCTTTTCCTTGTTTCAATAAAAAGTTTCTTCCATAGCCGTTTTTAACTTTTACTTTGTCTCCTATACTTCCTAAATTTAAAATATTTTCTAGTAGTATAATTTCCATTTTATAACAATCCTAGAATTTTTGCTTTCTTGATTTCTCTTGATAATTTTTTTTGTTTACTAAAAGAAACAGATGTTATTTTCGATGATATAATCTTACCATTTTCAGAAACATATTTTTTAAGCAAGCTTATATTTTTGTAATCAACGATGGGAGCATTTTTTACTGATAATGGGCATTTTCTTGAAAATCGGCCACTATCGTTTTTCTGAAATAAACTTAGTTTATTTAAAGTATTTGTCCCTTTTTTTTGAAATTTTTTATTTTTTCTTTTCATTGATTTTAATTTTTTTTCTTAAAATATTCATTAGTTGTATCTAACTTTTTATATTTAACAGTAAGAAACCTTATTACTGAATTATCAATTTTTATCTTTTTATTAAATTCATCTAAAGTTTTTTTTTCACCCTCAAATTTAAAGTGGATATAAAAACCTTTTTTATAATTTTTAATTTTGTTAGCTAAATTTAACAATCCCCATTCTTCAATTTTAACTACTTTTCCTGAAGAATTAGTAATTATATCATTGTACTTTTCTCTGATTTTACTAATCTCTGACTCTGATAAATCTTGTTTTGCTACAATTGTATTTTCGTAATATGCCATATTTTATTGTAAATAAGATTTTATATTCATTTATAAAATGTGGGTTATACTATAATGAATAATTATAGCAATACTTATAATTATTGAGTAAAACATATAAAAAAATGAATTCTTTATTATTTCCAGGGCAGGGCTCACAGATCGTTGGTATGGGAGCAGAATTTTACAATAATTTTGATAGCGTCAAAAAGATTTTTAAGCAAGCAGATGAAAAATTAAATTATCCCTTGTCCAAGATTATTTTAGATGGACCAGAAGAAAATTTAAGATTAACAAAAAATACTCAACCAGCTATTCTAACTGTTAGTTACTCAATTTTTAGAATTTTAAAAGATGAATTCAATTATAATTTAAAATCATTAAAATTTTTAGCAGGACACTCTCTAGGAGAATATAGCGCATTGGTTTGCTCTGAGGCATTGGATTTTAGTGATGCTATTTATTTGTTACATGAAAGAGGTAAAGCAATGCAAGACGCTGTACCAGTTGGAAAAGGAAGCATGATAGCAGTTTTAGGTTTAAATTTAGAAGAACTAGAAAGCGAATTATTAGATTTTAAAAAAAATAATAATGGAATTTGTGAAGTAGCAAATGATAATGCAGAAGGCCAAATAATAATAAGTGGTGAAAAAAACTCTGTGGAGTCTTTTCAATCATATTTAAAAAAAAAAAAAAATTAAATCAATACCTCTTAAAGTAAGCGCGCCATTTCACTGTTCTCTTATGAAACCAGCAGCAGAAAAAATGAAAGATAAATTAAAAAGTATATCATTTAAAAATTCTCAAATTCCATTGATTTATAATGTGACCGCGAATCAAAAAGAGGATCAAGACAATGTAAAAAAATTACTAGTTGATCAGATTGTATCTACAGTCAGATGGAGAGAAAGTATTATTCTAATGTCTAATTTGGGGGTTGTTAATTTTATCGAAATTGGGCCTGGAAAAGTTTTATCTGGTATGGTTAAAAGAACTTTAAAAAACGCAAATTGCTTTTCAATTAATTCAATTGCTGATATTCAGAACTTAGAAGATGAATCTTAAAGATAAAAAAATTCTAATCACTGGAGCTACTGGAGGAATAGGTTTTTCTTTGGTAAAAACGTTCTCAGAATTAGGATCAAATATTTTAGCTAGCGGTACAAACGAGGAAAAATTAAATAATTTGATCAAACAATTTCCAAAAATTCAAATAATTAAATTTAAGTTAGACCAACACGACAAAATAGAAGAGTTTGTTGATCAAGCTGTCAAAAAATTAGATGGTTTAGATATTCTTGTAAATAATGCAGGAATAACTTTAGACAATTTATCTATTAGATTATCAGAAAATGACTGGAAAAAAGTTTTAGATATTAATTTAACATCAAGTTTTCTAATGTGTAAAAATGTAATAAAAAAAATGTTAAAAAAAAAATATGGTAAAATTATCAATATAACATCTATAGTTGGTCATACAGGAAACCTTGGACAAGCAAACTATGCAGCCTCTAAAGCTGGGATAATTGCTTTTTCAAAAAGTTTGGCTATCGAGTATGCTAAAAAGAATATCAATATTAATTGTGTATCACCTGGATTTATTAAAACTGAAATGACAGCAAAAATTAATGAAGAATTTAAAAAGATTTTAATTTCGAAGATACCTTCTGGGGAACTAGGTACAGGTGAAGATGTTTCAAATTGTGTAGCTTTTCTTGCCTCAGATATGGCAAAGTATATTAATGGGGAAACGATTCATGTTAATGGCGGAATGTATATGGCTTGACAATTTCAATTATTAATCTAATAAGAATTAAACACTTAAGAAAGGAATTCATGTCAGAAGATATAAAAGGAAAAATAAAAAAAATAGTTGCAGATCACTTAGGTATAGATGAAGAAAAGGTAACAGAAGAAGCTAGTTTTATAGACGATCTTGGAGCTGATAGCTTAGATACCGTGGAATTAGTTATGGCTTTTGAAGAAGAGTTTGGCTCAGAAATTTCTGATAGCGAAGCTGAAAAAATCTTAACAGTTGGTGATGCTATTAAATTTATAGAGAGTAAAGCAAGTTAATAAATTTAAATCAATGTCTCATGATGTAAAAAATATCATGATAATCTTATCTTCTCCCTCAGGAGTTGGAAAAACAACGATCACAAAAAAAATTCAACAAAAAAGACAGTCTTTTAAAATTTCAGTTTCGCATACTACCAGAACACCTAGATCGAACGAGGTTGATGGAGTAGATTACTTTTTTATCTCAAAATCTAAATTTGAAGAACTTATAAAGGAAAAAAAATTTTATGAGTACGCTAAAATTTTTGATAATTATTATGGAACTTTAAAAAAAAATGTTGATGAAACAATTATAAATAATGACATCATTTTTGATATTGATTGGCAAGGAACTAAACAACTTTCTAAATTTAAAAATTTAAATCTTATAAAAATTTATCTAATTACGGATAACAAAGAAGAATTAAAAAAAAGATTAATTAAAAGAAATCAGAATACTCCTGAGGAGATTGAAAAAAGATTTAATTCATTCGATGAAGATATTAAACATTGGAATGATTATGACTATATAATTATTAATAAAAATCTTGATGTTTGTTTTCAACAAATAGAAAAAATCATTGAGGAAAAAAAGTCTAAGATTTCTCGTAAAGTTCAGTAATTTTATAGTAAATTTCTGGTTTCAAATCTAATGGTCTATTATTTAATTTGAGATTTGAAATAAGTTTTATTTTCCTTTCATCTAAGATTTTTTTAATATTTTTATTAATCATCTTTCTTTTATTTGAAAAGAAAATATTGGTTATTTTTTCTAAATTAGTAATTTTTTTTATCTTTATATTACTTTTCTTTGGATGAAAGTGTATCACCATTGAGTTAACTTTTGGTTTAGGAAAAAAACAATTAGGGGAAACCAAAAAATTTTTAATTATTTCTAATTTGTAATTTCTAATGATTGATAACCTGCCATAATTAGCAGAGGGGTAATTGCCTATTATTTTATCACCTAACTCTTTTTGAAACATAAATATTAAGTCACTAAATTTACTTGATGCATTGTTAAATCTTATAAATTTTACTAAAATTTGAGAAGAAATATTATACGGGAGATTTCCAAAAATTATAAATTTTTTTGTATTAATTTTTTTTAAATCAAAATCTAAAATATCATCGCAAAAAACTTGGACCAATTTATTATTTTTATATTTATTTTCTAAATTCTTTGATAATTGAATATCTTTTTCTATTAAGATTAATGATTTAGGTTTTTTATTTAAAATTTCATTAGTAAGTGCTCCCTTACCAGGACCAATTTCAATTATATTTTTGTTTTTAATATTTTTTAGATTAACTATTTTTTTTATTATATTTTTATCAATTAAAAAATTTTGACCCAATGATTTTTTAGGAAAATTCATTTTTTAAAACGATTAAAAAAATAAATACACTCAATTAAACTTGTGGGATTTGCTTTATATTTTTTTACTAAATCTGTGGCTACTCCGTGATCAGGTGAAGCTCTTAAATATTTTAAACCTAAAGTTATATTCATTGCATTATATTTATACAAAGCTTTAAATGGAGTTAGCACTTGATCGTGATACATACCAACAATTACATCATATTTTTTGTAATTGTCTAAAAAAACTGTATCAGCTGCGATTGGACCACTTAAATAGACTCCTCTTTTTTTTAAAAAATTTATTGTAGGTAAAATAATCTTAAATTCTTCAGAGTCTTTCCTAAATTCAGCATTATGTGGGTTTAGACCAAGCATTGCTATTTTAGGTTTTTTTTTAAAATATCTTTTAAACCAATCGTTCAAAGTAAAAATTTTTCTTTTAATTAAATAAGCCGTAATTTTTTTAGAAACCTTATTTATATCCGTGTGGGTAGTTATTGGGACCACTGAAAGATTTTTATTTCTAATTAGCATTACTTCCGAATTATCTCTAACATTATTTTTTAATGCTAAATATTCAGTCACTCCATTCTTACCAGGAAGTATATTCTTATTAATCGGGCAATTAATAAATCCCTCAATAATTTTCTTTTCACAAAGCAAATGTGCCATATCGAGTGATCGCTTTACAAACTTTGCTGCAGAAACTCTTGAAACTTTAAAAGGATCTTGGAACTTAAAATCGATATTTATTATATTAATTTTTTTTTGATCTATTTTTTCTTTAATACTATTCAATTTTACTAATTTATTTGAATATCTTAATTTTTTTAATTGTTGTTTGATTAAATCATACGATCCAATAATATAAATTTTTTTTTTAATATTTTTACTTAATTTATTCCAGCTTTTAATAATTAATTCAGAATTGATACTGTTAGGATCACCTGCAATTATAACAATTTTTTTCATTATAAAAATTCTATTAAAGTAATATTTTTTATCTTTGATAAATGGCTATTTGAGTATAAATTTAATAATTCATTTTTTTTATTATTTTCTAAATTTTTTCTCATTTTATCGATATCCAATTCTTTTTTGACTTTAGAAATTTTTTTTTTATTTAATTTTATGAAAGTTAGTGTATTTCCTCTTTTTAAAGGTTCAGAAAATTGACCTTCCTTTAAATTTTTTATTTGAATGTATATATCATTTGAAATCTGATTAGAATTAATCCATCCCAACTGGCCGCCAGTTAAAGATGTAGAGGAGGTACTGTATTTTATCGCAGTTTTTTCAAAACCATTTTTTTTAATCTCTTCAATTATCTCAGCTTCTAATTGCTTTTCTTCATTTGAATTCTCAAATGTTACTTCAATTTCAGATAAATTATATTCTAAACTTATAGTCTCTTTTTTTTCATTCTTTAAAATTTTATTTAGTTCGGAATTTATTTGGCCATCATTAATTTTGATTTTATCTAAATATGTCTTTGCCACTAGTCTTTGCCATAAAAATTCCGTTTCTATGTCTTTTAAAAACTGATCATAATTTAAACCATAAGCTTGAAATTGAACAATCAAATCCATTTCGCTCATTTTTAAATTTTTTTTAACAGAATTAAGATATTGATTTATGGCTAAATCATTAGAACCAATATTATGTTTTTTTATCTCGTTGCTCTTTAATTTTAAATTTACCAAAGACTTTAAAGTAAAACTTTTAATTTTATCTACATTTTCTTGATTAATTTCTTCACCAGATAAAAATAGATTTGTTTTTATTTTATTTTCCACATCAAAATTGGTAATTATTTCATCTCCTATTTTCGCTATTATTTTTGTTTTATTTTCTGCATTTATACTATTGTTAAAAAAAATTAGACATAAAATAAAAATTGTTATCTTTATTTTAATTATTCTCATAATTATTGACTAAACGTAGGAGATGTTATTGAGCCAAATGAATTTAAAGTAATAGTAAACATTAATGAATTTTCTGGCTCTATTTCAGAATCGTTATAAAATTCTCTTCTATAAACAAGTCCAGCCCGCAAACAATCATTTATGTATTCGTAACTTAAATCGTAATACTCAGAAGAGTTTTTAACCAAATTTCTTTTATTGCTAAGTGTAAACAATCCGTTATTTCCATTTTTTACCTCTATTTCAGATTTTAAGTATTCGTTTGGGAGATTCCCTCTATTATCTTCAAGGTAATTAAAATTAAATTTGATATTATTTGTGTCATAGCTAGCTAAAATTTCGTTATAATTTGTTTCTTTAAAGTTTTGATCTACTAAATAATTGTAATCAATTTTAAAATTTTTATTATTCTCATATTTTACAGATCCTACAAGGTCTGAAAATCTTTTATCTAAACTCGACTTGTCGGGCATATTTTTATTATTATCTTTTTCATTTATAATTTGAGCAATTGAAAAATCTAATTTATTAAATTTGTTTATCTTCTCATAATCAATTCCTAGCGTTAAATTCGTACCACTCTCAAAATTGTCATTAGAATTCAATCTATTTAATGAAAAAATACTTGCTTCATTTAAATTCAAATCCTCATTTTCCTTCCTCATATGATTTGGCGAGTATTTAAGCAAGAATTTTGGTCTTAATATATGACTTGTTTCAGCTACTTTCTTGAATAAATCCACACTGGCTTGATAGCCTATACTACCAAAAAATTCATTAGTTGTATCTGTTTTGTAATTTTGAACATTTTTAATATCGTAGTTTACATTTTTTAGGCTTGTTAAAAATTTACTGTCGATAAAATTATTTGATCTATCTAATTCCCAATCAAAATTATTAACTAACAATTTTTCAGTTTTATTTGTATCATAATTGTGAACTTTAAAATTAGTTTGTAAATCCGCGTTTCCAAATTTTTCACTAAAAAGGTTTTTGCTTAAAGTAATATCTGGGAAGATGTACTCATATTTGTCATTATAACTATCTTTTAAAGTTCTGTAATTACTAGTTCTGAAGGCTAAAGATAAATTATTCTCATCATCGTAATGATTAAAATCAATAAAATTTTCTAAAGTTTCTGTTTCGTAATCAACAAAATTTGAGTCAATTTTATATAATTTTAAATATTTTTTATCTGAAACGTGCTGTAAATTAATCTCTAAATTATTTTCAGTCTGTTTATTTGTAATAAAACGTTTTGTAAAATTAGAAAAAAAATGTGATTTATCTCCAGCTTTTTTTGTTGAGGAAATTTTCTTGTACCCTTGAGTATGACCAAAATCGAAAACTAAATTTGAATTTTTAAATACCTGTCGATACTCACCAAGAAACAAAGGATGTTCTGTGGCAAACAATCTACTATTAATTGTCAAGTCCCTATCTTCATCTATAGCTAAAAAATATGGAACACTTAGACTAGAGCCTAAATTTTTCGTATCTGAGTAAGAAGGGTTCAAAAACCCCGACCTTCTATCTACAGAGGGATCTGGGTGAGCTAATTTAGGAAAATAAAAAATTGGAATATCATAAATTTTTATTATTGCATTATCGTAGAAAATAGTTTTACTTTTTTTGTCATGCGTCATCTCAGAGGCTGAAAGTTCCCAAGGTGGGCATTTGTCTTCTTTTCTATAATCACACATTGTAAATGAGCTCTTGATAAATTTTGATTTATTTTCTGAAATATTAATAGCATTCGAAAAAACTCTGGGTTTATTTTTGTCATCAAATTTAAAATCTTTTTGATTGATATATAATTTTGCATCAGTTCCAACAATTTCTTTATTTTGTTCATCTATATAAATTTGACTAAACTCATAAGAATTATTTAAATTATCGATTACTCTTATATTACCTACAGATTTAAAAATATTTTTTTTTGCTTGATATTCAAAATTTTCTAATTCAATTTTATTTTTTTGAAAATCTTTTATAATTGTTTTGTTTTTTGATAAGACATTTCCTTGTAAATTATTCAAAATTACGTTTTCTGTTTTAACAATAGTTCCTTTATTTGTAATAATAATAGTTTCTCCCACACTTTCAAATAGCTTTAGCTTTTCATTATATTTTGCAACGTTAGTTTTAAATATATTTCCATCTTCATCTGTAGCGATCACATTATTTTTTAAACCTATTAAATTTAATTTCTTATTATATTCAGCGTAATCACTTTGGATGACATTGTTTTTATTATCTTTAATTACAACTTCTTTTTCAAAAATTGTTGTCTCAGTTTTTTTGTCTACGAAAATAGTTTTGGATGTAATATTCAAATTTTCTGCAAAAGATGATTTGCTGAAAAAAACAATTAAAATAAAAATAAAAATTTTAAAAAAATTACTTTTCATTTACTTGAAGTATTCCTATTGAGCTAAATATACCAATTATTAAAATAGGCATCCATGTTGCTAAAACTAGAGAAATTCTATTAGTTTTTCCTAATGCAAGAGATAAATCTTTCAAATAGAAAACAATTACACATGTAATAATTCCCACAATAATCAATTTTACATTATTTGATTTTTTTAAGGTTCCAAAAGCCATTATCGAAGCTAAAGAGGTCATAATGAACAAAAAAAATGGCAACGAAAGCATCGAATGAAGACTATGATCTAAAAAGATCTTATTGTAACCTTTATTTATAAAATCTTTATAATTCACTATCAAATCTAAGAAAGATAATGTGTCAAAATTTTTAAAAAGGCTGGTAATTTTTTCGTAATCATAAATAGATGTAATAACCATTTCACTAGATTTTTTATTATTACTTATTCCATCATTTATTTCTAGAATAGTTACATCTTTCAAGATCCAATTTTTTTCTTTTATATTTGCTGAAGTTGAAAAAATTTTTTCTTTTAAAAGATAATTCTCATCAAAATTAAAAATTATTAAATTTTTTAATGTATTCATTTTATCGTTTGAGGCTGATATTATTCTCTGACCATCTTCCAAACTTTCCTTAATCCACAATCCATTCTTATTGAATGTAGCCAGATGATCGATATCTTTAGAATAATTTCCTTTAGTTTTTTCGTAATATTTTGTCATAATTGAAGTAATTGGATTCATAAAAAAAAGTATCATCCAGCCTAATAAAAAAGAGGTAAGGGCAAAAATAAAAAAAATTCTAAAATTAGAATAACCTAAAATTTTAAGTGTAAGTAAATCCTTATTATTTCGAATATCAACAATAAATTTTAAACTGGTAATAAAAATAATAAATGGCAGTAATTGTATTACCAATCCAGGTATATACAAACTAGTCAAAATTAGTGGTGTAAAGATAGATGCATCTGAGTCTTTAAAAAATTCTATTTCCTCAAATAAATTTAATATTATTCCAAAACAATAAAATAAAAGTAAAACTTTTATAAATGTTTTTAAATATCCCTTAAGTAAATAATTTATAATTATGTTATTCATTAACAACAAGTTCCTTAGAAAATTGATTTGATAAAAAATAATAAAGATAAGTCATAAGTAAAAATGGAGTAATCCAAAATAAATTAGCAATAAATTTGTTTATACCAGTGTATCTTATAATTAATTCAGCGTATAATAAAATTAGAAAACAATAAATAAAAACTGAAATTTTATTAAAAAAAATATTTTTTTTTGGTTTAACTAATAAAATTGAGGCGATTAAAGAAATTAACGGGATATAAAAAGCCAGACCTACTCGTCTATTCAATGTTGGTAAAATTTCTTGATTAAAATTTACATTACAATTTGATTTGTTAAAGTACTTAGTATTCAAGCAACTCAATAATTCAAATGTAGAAGTTTCTTGGATTTTGGGTGTTTTGATTGTGGTATTACTGAAATTATTTAAATCAATGTTTAGCTGCTGAAACTTGATTATATCATTTTCTGTATTATTTTTATTTGATGAAATTATTTGACCATTGAACAAAACTAATTTTTTGTCCTCAACTAAACCACTACCAGCTATTATTGTATTAGATTTATTTCTTATATTATTCGAGGATAGATTTTTGAGAACATTAGCATTGTCTTGTAAAAAAATATTTTTTATCTCATTACTTTTTTTTTCATCAACAATAAAAGTTACTCCCCTAAAAGAGTCGGAAAATTGTTGAACCTTTATAGTTGGCAAAAAAGAGGTTAAATCTTCACTGCTTAATAACTGCCTTGATTTATTTAAAGCTAGCGGAGTAATAAAAGAGGATAAAATTATATAAAATAAAGTAATAAATATTGAGAAAAATAAAAATAGATTAACTAAATGTATTTTTTTTACACCTGATGTCCATAAAATCACTAATTCGTTTTCTTGGATTTGTTTTAAAATAAATATTATAAGTGCGAGTAAAAATGATAATGGAATAAACTTAGGTACTATTCCAAAAATGTTTAAAAAAGAGTATTTAAAATATGTAATTAGTGGATATCCATTTTCTACAATTAAATCTAAAAAATTAACTGCACGCACTGTCCAGGCTATAATTGTAAGAGAAAACAATATAGTCATCAGTGTTTTTAAAATTTCAATAAGATAATTTTGATAAATTTTGTTTTGAAGCATAAGAATTTAATGTATAATTAATTCATCTTTGAACTAAATTCAATTAAAGGTTTAATTGTGATAAATTTATCGTTGAAATCTGTGATTTTTGATCATATATAGCTTTCAACCCAAATTGAAACATTAAAAATTATGTCTGTAAAAATCAGTTACTTAAATAAAACAATCAATAATCTAACAACAAATTTAGTCCTATTTTCTAACGAAAAATTTGACATTAAAAATTTAAAAAAAAACCTGTCTAATTTTGAGTTTTTGTACATAAATGATCTTCTTAAAACTAGTGATCTTAAAAAAAAATTTTTAGTTTTTGAATTAAATTCGAAAAGAAAAATAATATTAGTTTCAATTAAAAAGAATTTAAAAACTTCAGAAGTAGAAAGTTTAGGAGCAGAATTATATGTGCGTATAAACCATGGTAAAAACACAGTTTATACTATTAATTCCGATAGCTTAATCACGAAACAAAAAGAATTTATAAGCCATTTTCTTCATGGCTTTAGACTTAAATCTTATGAATTCAAAAAATATAAAACAAAAAAAGAAACAAGAATTATTTCTTTAAATGTTAGTGGAAATAAAAATAAACCTTCTGTTAAACACCAAACAAAGTTTAAAGCTTTAGAGGAGGGAACATTTTATGCAAGAGATTTGGTTTCTGAACCAGGTAATGTTCTTCATCCAGATGAGTATGCTAAAAGATTAAATTCTTTAAAAAAAGATGGATTAAAAATTAACATTTATGATAAAAAAAAATTAAAAAAACTTGGAATGAATGCTCTACTCGGAGTTGGCATGGGAAGCATTAGAGGTTCTTATCTAGTCACAATGGAATGGAACGGTGCCAAAAATAATTCAAAACCTTTAGCGTTTGTAGGAAAAGGAGTTACTTTTGATACTGGAGGTTATTCTTTAAAACCTGCAAGATTTATGGAAGATATGACGTATGATATGGCAGGTTCCGCTGCTGTAGTTGGTTTAATGAAGAGTTTAGCATTAAGAAAAGCAAAAGTTAATGCCGTTGGTGTAGTTGGGCTCGTAGAAAATATGGTTAGTGGTGTCGCGCAAAGACCAGGGGATATAGTAAAATCTTATAGTGGAAAAACCATTGAAGTATTAAATACAGATGCTGAAGGTAGACTAGTTTTAGCGGACGCTTTAAGCTTTACAGAAAAAAAATTTAAGCCAAAATTTATTGTAGATCTGGCCACTCTTACTGGTGCTATAATTGTTTGTTTAGGATCCGAGTATGCAGGTTTATTCTCAAATAACGATAATTTATCAAAACAAATTCTAGCTGCTGGAGAAAAAGTGGAGGAGAAATTGTGGAGGATGCCTCTTCACAAAAATTATGATAAGTTAATGAATTCTAAAAATGCTGACGTGCAAAATATAAATTATGTGGGTGGCGCAGGATCAACTACCGCAGCTCAATTTTTACAAAGGTTTATTCTAAATAAAACTCCTTGGGCTCACTTGGATATTGCAGGTATGGCTTTCTCAAAATATGGTGGCGCACTTAATTCAGGAGGTGCAACAGGGTTTGGAGTAAGATTATTGAATCAATTAATCGAAGAACATTATGAGTAATATTGAGCAAACTTTATCAATAATAAAACCAGATGCTGTTGATAGAAATCTATCGGACGAAATAAAAAGAATATTTAAAAAAAATAATTTGATTGTTAAAGAAAGTAAAAAAATTCATATTACTAAAGAGGAAGCGTCAGAATTTTATAAAGTACATCAATCGAAACCTTTTTATAACGATTTATGTGCATATTTATCTTCTGGACCTATAGTTGTAATGATTTTAGAAGGTAAAAACGCTGTGTTAGCAAATAGAAAATTGATGGGTGCAACTAATCCAAAAGAAGCTGAGGAAAATACGATAAGAAGATTATATGGAATTTCAATAGACAAAAACTCAGTGCATGGTTCTGATTCAGTAGAGAACGCAAAAAAAGAAATAGAATTTTTTTTTAATAACTAATAATTTCTAAAAATTTTGATTATGGCTTCAGGAAAGGCGTAGTATTCAAGTTTTTGAGTTTTTTTCTTTAAATCAAATTCATTATCATTAATTTTGATAAAAAACGATTTTTGAACAATAGGACTGCCACTATCTAATTTTTCATTAACATAATGTACTGTGCATCCTCCTTTGATTTCTTTATTTTTTAACATTCTTGAAAACGTATTAAGGCCTTTAAATTTTGGAAGCAGAGAAGGATGAACATTAATAATCTTTTTATTAAAATTTCTAATAAGATTACTTGAAATAATTTTCATGTAGCCAGCAAGACAAATAAAAGAAATTTTATATTTTTTCAAATTTAAAAAAATTTTATTTTCATAATTTAAATTAGAAGTATCAATAAATACATACGGTATTTTGAATTTTTTAGCATAGTTTATGCCATAAGCTTTTTTATTATTACTAATTATTAAACGAATATTAACAGGAAAACTGTTATCTCTTGACCGCACTATGAGATTTTTCAGATTAGAACCTTGACCAGATATAAAAACACAAGTGTTTTTTTTTACCATCTTAGAGAGTTAAATAGATTTACTTTTTTATTATTTTTAGAGATAAAACCTATTTCGTAAGGAGTATATTTTTTAGAGAAATTTTTCTTTATTTTTGGAACGTTTTTTTTTGAGACAATAATACAAAAACCAACTCCACAATTAAATGTTTGCATCATTTCTTTATCTGAAATATTTTTTTTCTTTAGCCACTTAAAAATTTTAGTAACTTTTATTTTAGATAGATCAATATTTAATGTTAAATTTTCAGGGACAGATCTGAGTAAGTTTTCAACTAAACCACCACCTGTTATATGAGCAGCTGAATTAATAAGATTTTTGTTTGTTAATTTTAGAATTTCTTTTGAATAAATTTTTGTCGGTTTAAGGATTTCTTTTTTTAAACTTGAAGGAAGTTTATTCCTTTTTAAAACTGATCTTACTAATGAGAACCCATTGGAATGTATTCCATTAGAGGGAATAGCCAAAACAATATCATTTTTTTTTACATTATATTTTTCTAAAATTTTTTTTTTTGAGACTATACCTACACTAAAGCCAGCCAAATCAAATTTACCCTTAGAGTATGTGCCCGGCATTTCAGCAGTTTCACCTCCGATCAATTTACAATCAGATAACTGACATCCTTTAAAAATACCTTTTAAAATTTTTTTAGTTTTATTGATTTCTAATTTACCAACAGCAATGTAATCTAAAAAAAATAATGGCTTTGCGCCTTGAACAATTAAGTCATTAATGCACATTGCAACTAAGTCGACCCCAATAGTATCAAATTTTTTAAATTTATTGGCCAATTCAACTTTAGTTCCTACCCCATCGGTGCACGACACAATAACCGGATCTTTTATACCTATATTGCTTATATCAAATAATGAACCGAACCCCCCAATTACATCTTTTTTTAATAAACCATTCGTTTTTTTGACATTTTCTCTAGATAATTTAGTTATATGTCTTACAAGTTTATTAGCTAACGGAATGTTAACACCACTTTTTTTATAACTATTTTCATTTTTTTTCATTTATAAATTGATAAATAATTTTTTATGAAATTGTATTTACAAATAATTCTTATTTTAATTGTTTTTTTTAAAACTGAAACCCTTTTATCTGAAAATAATCTTTTTAATGTTAATAATATAAAGTTAGATAAAAATGACAAAATTTCAAATGATACTTTAGCTGACAAAGCAATCAAAAAAGGCTTTCAAGAATTGATATCAAAAATCTTATTAAAAGAAGATATAAATAAGCTATCTAACTTAAATTTTTCTTCAATTAAAGAGCTCGTTACATATTATCAGGTATCTCAAATTCCAGATGAAAAGGACAACGGTGAATTAGCAAGTTTCAGTGTCACATTTGATAAAGATAAAATTCATGAATTATTTTATAATCAAGGTATTTTATATTCCGAAATTTTAGATAAAGAAATATTTATTTTACCTGTACTGATAAAAGAAACAGAAATTTATATCTTTAATAATAACTTCTTCTACAAATATTGGAACGAAATTTACACAGTTGACTTAATAGAATTTATATTACCAATAGAAAATATTGAGATAATTCAAAAGATAAATAAAAATAAAAAAAATTTAATAGATATTGAAATAGATAATCTGTTTAAAGAATACTCAAAAAAAAATTTGGCTTTAGTTTTAATAGAGGAAAATAAATCAAAAAATAATAGAGTGTATTTGAAAACAAAAATACAAGGTAAAAAAATATCAAAAAGTTTAAATATTAAAAAAGAGAATGAGGATGTAAAAAGCCAGTACGAACAAATAATAAAAATATCAAAAAATGAATTAACAAACTTAGTTAAATCAGAAAATTTGATTGATATTAGAACACCTTCTTTTTTAAACGTAAGGTTAGATTTGAATAAAACAACAAATTTAGTGGAATTTAATCTAAGAGTTAAAAATATAGATTTAGTAGAAAATGTTTATGTACAAGAATTTAATAAAGATTATTTAAAATTAAGGATAAAATATTTAGGAAAGTTAGAAAGAATCATCGATCAATTTAAAAAAGCTAAAATAAATTTAAAATTTATAAATGATCAGTGGTTTTTAAAATTTATATAATATGGACCAATTAATATTTAAATTTCCATTTTCAAAAAAATACTATGAACAAGACTTCTTTGTTTCAAGCAATAATTTTTCTGCATATAAGCTCATAGAAAGTTGGCCCGCTTGGCCGGGCAAGTGGCTTAATATTTTCGGAGCCTCTGGATCAGGAAAAACACATCTAGCAAATATTCTTGAAAAAAAAATTGATAAAATCAAAATAATAAATGCCAAAAATATTAATGATGAAACTGCAAAAGACATGAACAAAATTGATTGTTTGATTATCGACAGTTTTGAAAATGATATTGAAGAAAAGTTATTGTATTCAATTCTAAATCAATCTAAACAATTTGATAAATACGTATTAATAAATTCTATTATTTCTCTTAAAGATAATAAATTTAAACTTATTGATTTACAGTCAAGAATAAATAGTTTTTTATACATAGGAATAGAATTGCCTAATGATGAATTATTAAAAGTTATTATTTCTAAAAATTTATCAGACAAGCAAATTACCGTTAATCCTAAAATATTAGACTTCATAATAAATAATGTTGAGAGATCTTATGAAAAAATGTTTAAATTTCTCAAAGAACTTGACGAATTGTCTTTATCCACTGGAAAATCAATTAATATTAATCTAATAAAAAAAGTATTAGATCAATGAATAAATATAGAACTCATAACTGCTCAGAATTAAGTGAAAAAGAGATAAACAAAAACGTTTATCTCTCTGGATGGCTCCATAGAAAAAGAGACCACGGAAATCTTTTATTTATAGATTTAAGAGATCATTACGGAATTACTCAGTGTGTAATTGAAAATAAAAATAAGTTTTTTCCAGTTTTAGAAAAATCGAAACCTGAGTCTGTTTTAAAAATATCTGGGAAGGTAGTCAAAAGATCTAGTGAAACTGAAAATTTAGATTTAAAAACTGGAAAAATTGAAATATCAATTGAGTCAGTAGAAGTTTTGTCTAACGCAAAAGAGCTTCCTTTACCAGTTTTTGGTGAACAAGATTACCCTGAAGAGATTAGACTTAAATACAGATTTTTAGATCTAAGAAGAGAAGAGATGCACAAAAATATAATTTTAAGATCAAAAGTAATTTCTTTTATACGAGCTGAAATGCTAAAATTGGGTTTTCTAGAATATCAAACTCCAATTCTAACATCTTCAAGTCCAGAAGGAGCGAGAGATTTTTTAGTGCCAAGTAGATTAAATCCAGGAAAGTTTTATGCTTTACCACAAGCGCCACAACAATTTAAACAATTAATAATGGTTTCTGGTTTTGATAAATATTTCCAAATTGCGCCTTGTTTCAGGGACGAAGATGCAAGAGCTGACAGAAGCCCTGGAGAATTTTATCAACTAGATTTAGAAATGTCTTTTGTTGAACAAGAGGATATTTTTAATGTCG
>MDTD01020659.1_pt1 | contig 21784 bp, 16 predicted proteins | sample 811221 | NCBI WGS metagenome assembly MDTD01 (sample SAMN05326646, study PRJNA326480) | marine metagenome | isolation source: seawater | place: Pacific Ocean: South West | collected 2011 | reverse complement strand
TTTTTCGAGATATGCATTACTATCTTCAAAATAAATGATTAGCGATTTTATTTAGTTATGTCTGATTCTGCCCAGAAAAACAAGAACAATGAGGATGATGATCCTGTTGAAACTCAGGAGTGGTTGGACTCGTTGAATTCTGTTTTGGCCTCAAGTGGCGTGGAGCGCGCGCAGTATCTATTACGCGTGCTGGAACAAGCTGCCCAGAATAAAGGCATTGCCTTTTTGGAGAGGCCTTACTCTGCCTACAGAAATTCTATTGATGTTGAACATCAAGGGCCTTACCCAGGGAACCTTGAGCTAGAAGAGCGACTGACTGCCATAATGCGTTGGAACGCTTTGGCTATGGTAATGCGTGCCAACAGGGCATATGGGGCGCTTGGCGGACATATTGCAAGCTATGCTTCAGCAGCCGAGATCTTTGAGGTGGGGTTCCATCATTTTTTTCAGGCGTCTTCTCCTGGAGTGCCAGGTGATCTGGTCTATTTTCAGCCTCATTCGGCACCGGGAATTTATGCGCGGGCTTTCCTAGAAGGGAGATTGAGTGAAGCTATAATTGCTAATTATCGTCAGGAGGTTGGAGGCAATGGTTTGTGCTCCTACCCACACCCTCAGCTGATGCCCGAATTTTGGCAGTTTCCAACTGGATCAATGGGTGTCGGGCCGCTTGGTGCCATTTATCAGGCCAGATTTATGCGTTACCTCGAGCACCGAGGGCTTGCGGATACATCTAATCGGCATGTCTGGGGGGTTTTTGGTGATGGAGAGATGGACGAACCCGAGTCGCTAGCAGGATTGACGCTGGCTGCTCGTGAAGAGCTCGATAACGTTACTTTTATTATCAACTGTAACCTCCAGCGTCTCGATGGACCAGTTCGTGGCAATGGTCAAATTATTCAGGAGTTAGAAAGTCTATTCGTGGGCGCTGGATGGCATGTAATAAAGGTGCTCTGGGGTTCGGAGTGGGATAACTTATTTGCCCGTGATAAACAAATGGCGCTCCTTCGTCGATTTGCTGAAACGGTGGATGGCCAGTACCAGGATTTAGGGTCGAAAGATGGAGATTACAATAGGATTAAGTTTTTCGATACCGACTCAGCGACTAAAAAACTGGTGGAGCACATGACCGATTCGGAAATTAACTCCCTGAAGCGAGGAGGGCACGATTTTCGAAAGCTATATGCGGCCTTTTCAGCAGCTAAAACAAAGAAGGGCAAGCCTACGGTAATTTTAGCCAAAACCAAAAAAGGTTATGGAATGGGAAAAGCCGGCGAGAGCCGAATGGTGTCACATCAAGCAAAAAAACTTGATCTGGATAGTTTGAGAGAATTTCGGGATCGTTTCCAACTTCCGCTGAAAGATGCTGACCTAGAGGTTCTCAATTTTTATAAGCCAGCAGAGAGCAGCGACGAAATGTGTTACCTGCACGAGCGCCGAACATTACTTGGAGGATATATTCCGACCCGAATTTCTAAAGTACCTGAAGAGAGGAAAATACAGCTCCCTTCTCGAACTAGTTATGCCAAATTTGCAGAAAAACCCGGCGGTAAATCGATGTCTACTACTATGGCAGCTGTTCGAATGATGGGCTCGCTGTTGAAAGACAAACAGATTGGTCCAATTATTGTGCCCATAGTAGCCGATGAGGCACGCACATTTGGTATGGACGCTTTGTTCCGACCAATTGGAATCTATGCGCCAAAAGGGCAACTCTATAAACCTGAAGATTCCGGTTCAATAACATCATACAAAGAATCGGCAACGGGGCAATTGCTGCAGGAGGGAATCAACGAAGCTGGAGCCATTTCGTCTTGGACTGCTGCTGCCACCTCGTATTCCAACCATGAAAAATCGATGCTTCCGTTTTATATCTTCTACTCGATGTTTGGGTTTCAGCGAGTAGGAGATTTTATTTGGGCTGCGGCAGATCAGCGTGCTCGAGGATTTTTATTGGGGGCTACTGCGGGCAGGACGACACTTTCTGGAGAAGGCCTCCAACATCAAGATGGCACTAGTCACTTGATTGCGAGTGCGGTTCCAAATTGCATGGCATATGATCCAGCCTATGCGTATGAACTGTCTGTCATAGTATCTCATGGAATGACGAGGATGCTGGATCATGACGACGATGTTTTCTATTACATCACAATTATGAATGAAAATTATGAACAGCCAGATATGCCAGAGGATTGCATTGATGGAATAATCAGGGGTCTCTACAAGCTTGATAACAATATAGTCAATAAAAATGGAGTCAAAGCAAGGCTGCTTGGATCAGGAGCAATCCTTAATGAAGTGATTAAAGCTGCCGCCATTTTATACGACAAATACCAAATCGCTTGTGATGTATTCAGTGTTACCAGCTATTCAGAATTAGCACGAGATGCGCGTGAGACAGCAAGGGAAAATCGCTTGTCTGGACTTGATACTTATAATCATAGTTATCTTCAGTCTCAACTGGAGGGCGAGTTGCCAGTAATTGCGGTCACAGATTATGTGCGTGCTCTTCCGGATATGGTTGCACCTTACCTCGATTGCCCCTTCGTCTCTCTTGGCACAGATGGTTTTGGTAGAAGCGATAGGCGCGAAATTTTACGAGAGTTTTTTGAGGTTGACCACAAAAGTATTGTGATAGCCGCTACTGATATCCTGGCGCGGGAAGGCCTGATAACAATTGATTTGCATCGCCGAGCACTGGACGAGCTTTATATTGATCACAAGTCTCAGCCTTCTTGGGCGCCTCAGGCCTAAAAAATGTAATAGGCCAAAAAAACAATTGATATTAACTCGGTTCGATCAAATCTATTCTTAAGCCAGCAGGAGTGTAAATTGACCAGTGGACACCATCGCCAGCAAGGGTATTAAGCTTGCCTCTGCTGACTATCCTGCAAGGAAACGCTTGCCCTGAAATAACAATATTTTCTGCATTAGCAGTAATGAAGCACACAGAATGTAGACCACAGTTTGGTAAACATCCGCGACTGAAAAGGTTTTTTCCAACAACGCCGTCGTATTCAACCAATTCCAGTTGAGCGTTTCGCTGACCATGCGTCCCCCAAATACTGACATCCAATCCCGATCCCTCAGGTAGACCGATCATTCGCTCGATTTCGCTGCCATTGAAGTAGTTGTTGGACAGCATCTCAAGTTCAAGAACCTCTTTATAAAACTTTTTTTCCCGGACAACATCTGCTACTACACTAATTATCGGGCCAATTTGACCAAACCCCTTCGCATTAAATGGCATGGTTTCATTCATTAGCTCTAGAAGCACAAGGTTAATGTCGTCATGAATATGAAAGTGCATCTCTTTGAAGCGAGTGCCGTCTTCTGCCACGATCTCGCTTGGAAGGGCATTGCGGGAGGAGTAATTGGCAGATTGTAATTCTTTGCCTCGTGAGACTATGTCAGTCACATAAATATCTATATTTTTGGCACACTGGTCGAAAACAGCTGCTCCCATCCTAACGGATGGCCCAGAATGCGCTGTCTTGATGAGCAAAAGTCTACCATCTTGATTTTCTCCATGCTCCAGCAACACTTGCTCAATCACGGAACCGGCTGGAATATCCCATTGTTGTGCGAGTTGGTCGTCTCGTCCTTTTCGCGAAGCGACCGCCTTAAAGCCCATTAAGTCGACCCAGAGATGCAGCGCTTTCTCAAGATTTGCAACGCCTAAGGTAATTGTTTGCCATTTCTCTAACATAGGTCATATTTTAAAGAAAATCAGAAGATCTTTCTCGAGATCTCGAAAAATATTCATAAAATTAGTTAATGTTTCCCGGGAACCCGCTTTCTTTCGTCTATATATGAAAAAATAATCCTCTAGGTTTTTAGTTTCTTGGTTAGATGTCGATATGATAATTAGGTAGTTTCCTAAATTTAATTATGCTAACAAAGCAGTCTAAAAATGAGTTCGGGGATGATTAAGATATCGGCTCTCATGCTTTCTCTTGCGTTGCTTTCTGCTTGCAGCGATCTAGCGGAAGATCCTATTGTTCCAACCAGGGATTGGGAGAGTTCTAATTACGTGCAACAAAATGATGACACCGAGATGTCATATTTATATTGCCCTGTCTATGACAATGTGTTGGATACTTTCAAAACCCACCTTTTGGAGATTGAGAGGCTGACTCCCGCTAATATCGGAAAGTGGAGTTTTGTTGCTGTTACGAATCAAATGAACAGCCGGCACTTGATGGCACACGATTTATGGGATGTAACGCCGGTCTCTGCTAGCACAGGAAACTACTATGCTGGGTTGCTCGAATCGTCTGGCCTAGACTCCTACTCTGGTTGGGGCTACCTTGAACGTTCAAGCTTTTGTGGCATTGACCTTCTGGCACGCATTACTATAGACAGGAACTCGCTAGATCTTGAGGTGAAAACCGAGGTGGCGCGAGATATTAGTCGTGCAGAGAGCACCGATCGTGGCGAACATCACCCTCACTTTACATGTGATGATGTGGAGTGGCACTTTAGGACCATTGGGAAAGACGTGAACGCCGTTACTACCTGTAAGATAGTTCCAGATAAAGCTTCTTTTGATCAAGAGAAAAAATTGAGCCAAGCCGAGTCCATGGGACGCGCAGAGATAACACTGAAAATGAATGAAAGGCAGGCGATCAAAGTGTCATCTGAATCGAATACAAGGGCAAGCGATTTATCTGATGCAGCCAAAACACGTATTTAGCTATCGTTAATTTTCGAGTTTAAAACGTTTTCAAGAGCCGAGAGTTGTTTGTCAGTCAAGATTCGTCATCGACGTCTTGTCAAACTGCAGCGCAGAGAGGCGCCGGTAAAGTGGGCTTTGTGAAATAAGCTGTTCATGTGTGCCTTCACCAATCATCTGCCCATTATCAACTAATACTATCTTATCTGCGTGCATGACGGTTGCTAGACGATGGGCAATGATGAGCGTGGTCCTCCCCTTCATGAGCTTGGAAAGTGCTCTATTAATTCCATGCTCGCTTTCTGCATCTAAGGATGAGGTAGCCTCGTCAAGTAAAAGAATGTCAGGGTCTTTAAGAAATACTCGAGCGATTGCAATACGTTGGCACTGTCCACCGGACAAGGCGCCGCCTTGCTCTCCTATATCTGTTTTATAACCATTGGGTAATGAAGTAATAAAATCATGGGCCTGTGCAGCTTTGGCAGCTGCTTCGATCTCTTCCTGACTTGCAGATGGGAGGCCATATGCAATGTTATGTTGCACTGTGCCGCTAAAAATCGTCAACTGTTGACGGACGACTCCAATTCGCTGACGAAGGTCGTCAAGTTTAAAATCTTTCAGGCTCATGCCTCCAATAATTATTTCGCCAGAGCCTGGGTCATAAAAGCGCTGTATGAGGTCAAAAAGTGTGGATTTCCCTGCGCCCGATGGCCCTACAACTGCAACGACCTGACCAGGCTCGATTATCAGAGAGAAATTTTGGATTGCAGGGTTAGAGGGGGATGAGTCGTAATTAAACGTTACCCGTCGGAAGGCCAGCTTAGCGGAGCTCAAATCTATACTTGCGTTTTGGCTTAGTGGACCTGACCTTATCATATTCTGGGCGTGTAAAAGTTCGATTAATCGATCTGCTGCCCCAGCCGCTCGCTGCAGGTCTCCGAACACTTCGGATAGTGTCGCCACGGCCATCGCTATCAGCAGGGCATAGAATAAAAAGGCGCCCAAATCACCTGCGCTCATAGAACCGTCTATGACTGCCCCGCCTCCCATCCAGATCAAGGCTGACAGGGCGGCAAATAGAGCAAGAATGACGACGCCGTTTAGTAAAGAGCGTTGTCTAATTCGACCTAAAGCGATTTCAAAAGCCCGTTCGACCTCATGGCTGAAAGCAACTCTTTCATGAGTTTCTCTTGTGTAGCTCTGTACAACCTTTATTTCACGGATTATTTCTCCGGCGTAGTTACCCACGTCCGCAAGAGAATCCTGACTTTTTCTAGATAGCGTCCTTACTCTACGACCCAATATTACGACCGGTATTAATAGAGATGGGACAGCAACAAGTACAATTAATGCTAGTTTTGCGTCTGTTACTACCAGCATTATCAGTGCGCCAATAAAGGTTACTGAGCTTCTGAGGGCTAGCGATAAACCGCTTCCGATAATGGACTGAAGCAATGTCGTATCTGTTGTCAGTCTTGCCACAATGGTTCCGCTACCATGGGTTTCGAAAAATCCCGGATGTAAACCGACCACATGTTTGAAGACCGCCCTTCGAATATCTGCGCATACCCGTTCACCCAACCAAGAAATCATATAGAACCGTGTGTAGGTTGCCACGGCCATCAAAACAGCGAGACCGCAGCAGATTAGTATGGCGCCATTCAAATAATCCAGAGATTGTGCTACTAGACCTTCATCGATTAGATGCTTCAAACCCTGTCCCATCCCAATGGTGCATGTCGAGGTAATTAGCAATGCGATTAGAAAAATTATCATTTGAATTTTATATGGTAGAAGGAAACCAGAGAGTTCCTTAAGCATTGGATAGGGCGGTTGAGAAAGTTGTTTCATTTTATCCAACTAGTTTGTGCATTGAACTGTAAATGGTTCAATTTTTTAAAGGAGCACTGGTTGGTAGATCCAATGTCCTACGTTGCTCATTTGACCGTCTTAATTTAAGCAGAGTTGATTAATCTCAACTATATCAGTTACGATAATTATAGTTTATTGGCCTGACAAATGTTTGGTATAGATTGATTCCATGAGAAAAATTGCGACGATTGTAATGCAGTGCTGGTTTGCTTTGTTTGCTGTCGGTTGCGCCCAATTGGCACCAATTTCGGGAACAGAGATTGATCAAAAATATCCCAATCGACTTGATTTTCAGATGATACAAACAGAAAAACAATTTAGCGACAGATTTTGTTGTGCCGGTAGCGGCGATGTAATCATGGCAGACAAGCATTATTTCTTTCGCCGCTAGTATCTCTGGTAGACTTTAGGCCTGAAAAGACTGCTCTCATTCCCGATCTATAATGGATGCATTAATCGCTAACGATATTTCCCTATTGAGTTCCCAATTTGGTTGCTGAACCATTATAGCCACTGCTATGCCAGTCGTCGGCTCAGCCCATGTCAAGGTGCCTGTGGCGCCAGCCCAATATAGTGCGCCTCGACTCATCGGCACATGAGCAACTTCGGGATCAAGCACTACGGATACCGTATATCCAAACCCGAGGCCTGCTGATTTGCCTTTTGACTCTTTGCTCCAAAGATCGCCAACGTGGTTAGCTGACATCATTTCAAAAGAGCTCTCGTCTAAAATCTTACGACCCCTAAAGGTCCCTCGGTTGGCAAGCATTTGTTCAAAATGAAGAAGGTCTTTTGCCGTGGACGCAAGCCCTATTGAGGCTGAAAAATAAGAAGTATCTGTTTTGTTCCAACCCCCTTTATCGTTTGGGATGTCTAGAAGTCGTGGATATTCGTCTGAAGGAATATTCCAGTATGTATCTCGCATGTCCAGAGGATCAAAAATGTTTTCAATTACAAATTCGTTATAGGGTTGACCTGAGGTGATTTCGATTATTCTGCCTACGACGTCCAATCCGATAGTCCCGCTGTACATCCATCGAGTTCCAGGTTGGAAATCAAGAGGCCCCGAGGCGACCTCATCAATGAAAGAAGCAAGCGTTTTTTCGTGGAGCAGAACTTCATCATTCGGTCCGAGCATTGCTTTGTTCCAATCAGCAACAGCAGTCCCCAGTCCCATTGCTGCAAGCCCTGCTGTATGTGTCAAAAGGTCATGTATTGTAATTGGACGGTCGGCAGGGACTAGTCGATGCTCGGGCACATGCAAAATGAATCCATTTGTAAACCTAAACCAAATTCTGTCCAGCATACGAGTGAAAAAGCCTGAGTCATTATCCACAGGTGATGCCCAAACGTAAGCTGGGCTGATGTCTCTGGTTTGCGGTTCATCGAGCACCGCTACCGGAATGTTCTTAAAGCCGGGTATATATTTCTCCACTAAATCACTTGGTTTAAAGTATCCGCGCTCCATAGCTATCATGGCTGCTACGCCCGAAATGGGTTTTGTTGATGAAGCCAGATGGAAGAGAGCATCGGATTTTAAAACCTCCTGAGTATCTAAGTTAGAAAATCCTCGAGCTTCAAAGTAAACAGTTTGCTCATGACGGCTCACCGCCACCACGGCTCCTTGGATAGCTCCATCATCGACATGTTTCTCAATTATTTGGTTCAGTTGGGAAAGAGTTTCAGTGGACATTCCTACTACTTCCGGTTTTACAAGAATCGGACCATTCGGCTGTGCCACCAGGATTGGGCTAACCAGGAAAGCGATTCCAAAAACAAGAATTAAAAATTTCTGCATAAATGTAAACATATTGTTTCTCCAACAATAAACCATATACCTACAGAGAATGGGTTGGCCTGAGTGACTTTTTTGAACTCGACAGTGATGTGCAAACCAGCACGATAAGTTTTTTTGTCACAACGCGGGTGCATTAAATCTTTCTTTTCACCCATAACCCTCTCCTAGATATCCTGATAGGGGAATATATTAATTTTACTGAGCCCTTGGTGCGATTCATTAGGTTCGTTTACCATTAAATTCATATTCACCAGCACTTGTTCGATGGCGTCCTGTTGTTCTTCGGTTTGCCATTAGTAGACACCGCTGGTGTGCTTCAAAGAAGAGATGAATTTATCGTCTTTGAGATGTCTATAGGGAGTTCTTTTGTGGGTTGCTGGACCATTATCACGACTGCGAGACCCGTTTGTGGCTCGTTCCAAGAGATCGTGCCGGCAGCACCTGCCCAGCCAAAAGCACCCTTGCTTTTTGGAATTAGAGCCGCCTTTGGATCAAGGGTCACCGAAACGGCGTAACCAAAACCTTCACCTCCTGCTTTTCCTTTTCCAGCCGAGCTGAAGAGATCTCCCACATGATTGGTAGACATGAGATCTACCGAATCAACTGAGATCAACCTGTGACCGCGAAAAATGCCCTTGTTAAGCAACATCTGTTCAAAATGCAGAAAGTCTCGAGCAGTGCTTATCAATCCCACAGATCCAGAGTAGTATGAGGATTTTGCGGGTACACTTTTTGATTTGCCTTTTTTAGCCTTTCCCATGTCACTGATTACTACCACTCGGGAAAGTTTATCTGTTGGCGGTATGTTCCAGTGAGTATCTTGCATATCAAGAGGATCAAAAATATTTTTTTGCACAAATTCGTTGAAGGGTTGGCCTGATGTAAGTTCAATAATCCGTGCGACGACATCCAGCCCAATAAACGGGCTATACATCCAACGCGAGCCTGGCTGAAAGTCAAGAGGCCCATGCGCGACTTTATTAATGAGCGATTCAAGCGTCTCGTCAGCCATTGAGTCGACACTCTTGTTAGAAATTTCGGCTCCCCATTTTGACACTGCGAATCCCAGTCCGTATGTGCCTAATCCTGCAGTATGAGTGAGCAAATCATGTATTGTGACTGGACGATCGACTGGAACTGTCCTGTGCGCAGGCACGTGTCGAATGAATCCATCCGTAAAGCTGAACCAAATTCTATCGAACAATCGAGTAAAAAGTCCTACATCACTATTTTCTGGTGGCGCCCATACATACGCCGGGCTAATATTTCTATTTTTTGGTTCATCAAGCACGGCCACCTGAATCTCCTCAAAAGCCGGCAAATACTTGTGAACAGAATCGCTCGGTTTAAAGAGGCCGCGCTCCATCGCTATCATTGTGGCGACTCCAAGCACTGGCTTCGTTGATGACCACATCTGAAACATACTATCGCGTTGCATCTCTATTCCACTTGACCGATCAGAACTGCCATGTGCTCCGAAGTAAACTAACTCGCCATAACGACTCACAGCCACTACAGCGCCTTGAATTTTCTCATCGACAATGTATTTCTCGATCAGCGAGTCCAATTGAAATAATCTATCGCTCGACATATCAACCGCTTCAGGTGTTGAAAAGGCTATGTTATCTGTGTCTATAGGGAGTGACATCAGAATTGGACTCAGCATGGCAACGAGTGCGATTATAAAGGTTTTGTATGTGAGAGCGTTCAAGATCTTCCCTCAAAGTATAATAGGAATTTTTTTGTCTTTCAGAATGACGCGCTATCATTAAGGTACTTTAGATCACGTCGATCTTCTTAAGTTTAGGAGCGTTTATGAAATTTAGCATGGGGAGACGATTGTTAGAATAGTCAAGCATAACCAATTCGTTTTTTTCACCCAAAATTAGATCAGTGAGTTGATTGTCAGAGCAATCGAGCTCTCTCAGATCAGGCATATGCGAAACATCAAGCTCGTCAAGTAAGTTACCAGAACAGTGAAGTTTGCATATCGCAGCAGCATTCGATATTTCTATTGCTATCAGTTTATTGTTTCTACAATCTAACTCAGTAAGCACAGGCATTGTTGTAAGTTTTAATTCTGAAATCATATTTCCCCAACAAACAAGTTGCCTCAAGTTAGATAAATGAGAAACGTTGAGATTATGTAGGTTGTTTTTGGAGCACCAAAGGTACTCAAGTTTCGGAGTTGCTGATAAATCTAATGTGTTGATTTGATTATGATCGCAAAAAAGTGCGATCAGCTTTGGCGTATGACTTAGATCTAAAGTTTTTAGTTCATTGTGCTCGCAAACTAACTCCTCAAGATCTGGATAGGGAGATAAATCAAGCTCATGAAGCCCTTCGCCCGATACATCTAGCTTGTCAATGCTCAAATGCATATCCATCAGTCCTTAGTTGATGACATCCCGTTACCCTTCGCTGTCAGATTAGATGCTGCTGGTCTTTTCATGATTTCAGGTACCTTAAATGGCAGAAATTGACTCATAGCGCGCGCGAGGTAAAGTAAGATTTTATTTCTCCGGTACCAGCTTAGCATACCGAGTTCTCTGTAAGCCGCATCGTACCCGATAGAAAATAATTCGTCATAGCGTTCTGTATTATCTCTCAGACTAAAATCGCTTAGGTCCATGGCTATCAAAAGATTCGCATCCCTCAATTGATTCTTTGTATGCTGATTTATGGCGATCTCAAACGCATTTCTTATGATGTCGAGGACGTGACTTGGTTCGGATTGAGAATTAACACTGTATATATGGCTCGCTATGGTAAAATCTGCTCCCATCATTTTTAGTGGCTGAATTGGCACATTTTGCAATAATCCCCCGTCTACGAGCGTTCTACCCCCAATGCTGACGGGAATATATATGCCGGGTATGGCCGTCGATGCGCAGACCGCGTCGGCTAAGGATCCTCGCGTTAACGAAACGACCTCACCGGTTTTTATATCGGTTGTAACAATGGCGAGTGGGATGCTGGCATCCTCGATGTTAACTGGCCCAATTTGTTCCAGAAGCAGTTGCTTAAGTGAGTCTGTTGAAAAAAAACCCGTTTTCGCCAATTTAAAATTGGTTACCTTGGAAAAAGTTAGCCCCCTAGCCAATTGATCTATCGCATCTAGATCGAACCTAAATGCGTAAAGAGCAGCTGCTATTGCGCCTGCACTGGTTCCAGCGATGAAGTCGATGTCCACCTTAGCATCTTGGAGTGCTTTCAGCACGCCGACGTGCGCTATGCCTTTCGCTGCGCCGCCACCCAGAGCCAACCCAATCTTTGTTTTAAAAGCAATCATCTGGAGTCTTCGAGATCATCGATGACGAGGTTTAATTTCAAGTCATTCCAGCACGAATGCATTGGATTGTTATTTTTTTGATATTTTATCAAAACCCTTGGCCATTCAGTTGTGTAGATGGGCTTGCGAGGCACCTTCTTCGCAGTAGTAAACCTAAATTCAGATCATTTTAAGACGCTCTATATGGCTCAATATGCTCGATCATATTTTGAATGAGCTGATAGTGATCAGTTAACCCTAAAGTATGGTGTTCAAATATGATTCGATTTGATTTCTTCCGTCTTTTGGAGCAAAGCGTTTTATTAGTGTTCCCGATTTGTCTATCACGAACTTGGTAAAATTCCATTTTATTGCTTGTGTGCCCATAATGCCGGGAGATTTTTCTTTTAAGTACTTAAAGATGGGCGAAGCATTGGCACCATTAACATCCACCTTGTCGAATATCTTGAAAGTTACGTTGAAGTTTATATCACAAAAAGATTTGATATCGTCGTTGGAGCCTGGCTCCTGATTGGCGAATTGATTGCATGGAAATGCTAACACTTCGAGACCATGCTGCTTATAATCATCATACAATGATTGCAACTCTGAGTATTGAGGAGTAAAACCGCATTTGCTAGCCACGTTTACAATCAATAAAGTTTTGCCCTTATACTGATCTAGACGAACGGAGTTTAAATCGATATCGTTTACTTCTAGATCATAGAACCCTTTCATACAAAATGTCCTTATAAAAATTTAATGCTATAACGCATTATATTCCAAAATCGCCACGTGATAACTCCCAATCTTTTGGATCGGAGACATGAAATTAGAGTAGCGCCAATGAAAACAGCAATTGGTCAACAGAGTTACGGAGAACTGCATGATCGTCTTTAGATGGTGGTTTGTCGGAATTGGAATTTTTGTTTTGTCGGTCAATGTCTTTTTGCTTCTGGATGACCATATTAAACAAAACATTGCCGATGGGCTGCGGATGGAGGCAAATGCCCTGATTAATGAATTGTTGACTGAACCCGATTCCTTTTTATTGTCGGGCTTCAACTCAATTAATGGTTTTAAGGAACCCATCCATTTTGGCTTTGAACATGTTTCGGTGGACGAAAAAATTGAGAAATGGATTGTTAAAAGTGATACAGAAGCACTATTAATTTATAAAGAAGGAAGGATTTTGTATGAAACATATTCCCCGGAATCAGACAGAGGGAGATCTATTAATGGCATGTCAATGGTGAAAAATATTATCGCGATACTTATTGGTATAGCCATTGATGAAGGACGCATTTTATCAAAACACGATGATGTAAGACTGTACCTCCCCGAGGTCAACCTTAAAGATGGAGAGACACTTTCCATCAGGGACTTGCTCAATCATAAATCAGGGATCAAGGAAAACCCATTTTCCATTTATTCAACTCTGAAAGGTCAAACCCTAGAGGAGGGGATTGCCGCTTTTGTCTTTGCTAGTGACAGGGAATTCAGTTACAAAAATACAAATTATCATATTTTGAGTCTTGTGCTCACTCGTATATATCAGAAACCGCTTAGCAAAATAATTGAGGAGAAACTTTGGCAGCCCCTTCAGCTTTCGGAAGGGAGAATAATCGATAGCGCAGGATACTGTTGTTTGTTTGCCACGGCTCGCAGTTGGTTGGCTCTAGGTCAATTATACCTTGACGAGGGGCGCTATAAAGCCACCCAGATTGTATCGAATGAGTGGATCGATAACATGCTGACTGATAAAGAATATCCAGATCGATTCTTTGTTCAAGCCACTGGTAGAACAGTGGGAAACAGCTATGGGTATCATATCTATCATGGGCTCCAAGGGCATCCGGGCTATTTTTGGATAGAGGGAATGGGGTTGCAGGTACTACTGATTAACCCGGAAGCAAAAATAATTATCGTCCGGCTGGGAGGAATTCCTGCATGGTATCGTTCTACTAGTAATCGCAGTGATCAACACTTGTTGGCAGATCTTTTAAAAGTAGTTGCCGAGGGATAGTGCATTTGCACCCTTTTGTGGCAACATTTGGTTCATGCGAAGGTATACATTGACCATGCTTTTTAGGAGATTTTTCTCGTTTTAGGAAATTTTTTCTGTGACAATGATCCAGTTGTAAAGGGAAGTAAACTATGAATGAAGTGGAACCAAGCCCAGAGAAACACGACAACACCTTTCTGGGGCATCCAAGGGGCTTGTATGTCCTCTTCTTGACAGAGATGTGGGAGCGTTTTTCATATTATGGTATGCGCGGCCTGCTGGTCGTGTACCTTACGCAACATTTTTTATTTTCAGACGACAAATCCAGCTACCTATATGGCACCTACACCGCACTAGTCTATGTAATGACCGTCGTAGGCGGTGTATTGGCGGATCGCTATCTCGGGGCACGGAAAGCAGTTACTTTTGGCGCCATATTACTGACGCTAGGGCACTTAGGTATGGCATTTGAGGGAACTGGTTCAAGGCAGTTAGTAAATTATGGTGGAACCGACTATCAGATAATCCTAGATGGTCGAGGAGGAAACGCGCGTCAGCAGATTGTTACTGCTCAAGGCATGTCATACATCACATTTTCTGATAGCGAAATGAAAATCGAAGCTGCCGAAGTTGTTGGCTTGCCAGCTAGGATTGAACGGAATCAGCTAACGTTTCGAATTGAAACCGAATCGTTTTATCTAAATGCACTGTATTTGTCACTCGCGCTTATCATTGCGGGTGTAGGCTTTCTAAAAGCCAATATCTCAACCATTGTGGGTGCGCTCTATGATTTTGGTGACACCCGTCGAGACTCTGGTTTTACGATTTTTTACATGGGTATTAATCTTGGTGCATTCCTTGCGTCAATCTTTTGCGGTTACTTAGGAATTGTGCATGGTTGGCGATATGGCTTCGGCCTCGCTGGTATTGGAATGCTGCTTGGACTATTTATTTTTATTAGATATAACAGTATGTTGGAGGGTAAATCTGAACCACCTTCTGTAGAGAAGTTACGACAAACTGTTGTTTGGTTTTTAAATGTTGAGTGGCTTTGTTATCTATCAGGGATTGGTATAGTGGGCCTGTCAATGTTCCTGGTTATGAATGAAGAATTGGTTGGAGGGATACTAGGGCCGCTAGGTATCTTGATGCTCATCTTTATGGTGGGATACGCCTTAGTCTCATTGAAAGGCGTAGAGAGATCTCGAATGCTTGCCGCTATGTATTTTATTTTGGCTCAGATCCCGTTTTGGGCGCTTTTTGAGCAGGCTGGATCATCATTGAACTTGTTTACCGCTCGTTTAGTTGATCGAGTCATATTAGGCTGGTCCATTCCGGGACCGGTATTTCAATCTCTTAATGCGGGGTTCATATTCCTATTCGCACCCCTAATGGCATGGCTTTGGATCGGCTTAGCGAAAAAAAATCTAAATCCTTCTACGCCCGTAAAATTTTCGCTAGGTGTGGCAATGGCTGGACTTGGTTTTTTAGTTTTAGTGGCAGGTATGAAGGGATCAGGAACGGCTGCGCTGACCCCCGTATTGTTCATTTTTCTCATCTACTGGATTCACACCATAGGAGAATTGATGGTGTCACCCGTTGGTCTTTCCGTGGTCACCAAGTTGGCTCCTGCTAATATGGTGGGTATGACTATGGGGGCTTGGTTTTTATACAGCGGTATATCCAATTTCCTCGCCGGCATTATCGCCCGTTCTACTGGGGCCGAAACTATAGGAGGTCAGATTACAAACGTAGCAGTTGCAAAAGCTGGATATATCGAAGTCTACAGCCAAGTAGGATTTCTCGCTCTAGGAATTGCGGTTGCAATGCTGATAGTTTCTCCCATGGTTTCGAAAATGATGCATGGCGCAGATTAGTAAGATCTGAGCTGCGCCAAAATACTAAAAAATTGTAACCTCATCTAGACAAAACCGAACTTTGAGTGACTGGCCAACTGCTTTGTCGACGTCCGGTGATGTATCGCATACTACATTCTGCTGATCGGGTAACTCAAGGACATAACTTTGAGTCCTTCCATGAAAACTTTTTTCAACGATTTTCAACGTATGACTGCCGTCATCATCGCTAATAACCGAATTCGGTCGAAGTAATAATTTTACGCGTTGGCCAAATCTATCTGTTTCCAGATGTGCCGGAATTTTGCCTAGCCCTAATCCGAGGTTACCATCCGAATCAAGGTCTGCGCTGACCACACTGCCTAGGCCAAGAAACTCCGCCGCGAATATTGTGCTTGGATATTGAAAAAGTTTTTTTGGATTACCTTTTTCTTGAATTCTGCCGGAATTAACGAGTATGACCTCATCGCTCATGATAAAAGCTTCGTTTTGGTCATGCGTTACCATGAGAGTTGTAACATTGTTTTGCTTTAATAGTTTTCGCATTTCTCGGATTAGACGGTTTGTGTTCTCCATATCCAGACTCGCGAAGGGCTCATCTAGGAGAAGTATATTTGGGTTGGGTGCCAATGCACGTCCGAGGGCGACGCGCTGCTGCTGGCCAATAGACAGCTCATGGGGATACCTGTGCAAGACCTCTCGCAAGTTAACCAGATCGAGCATCTCCTCAATACGCTCCGTGCGTTTTTTAGTTGCCAGATGATGGAGGCCAAAATTGATATTGTCTCGGACGTTAAGATGGGGAAAAAGTGCAAAATCCTGAAATACCATTCCAACTGCTCTTTTTTCAGGAGGCAAACAGAACTGCTTTGTGCTGATTTTTTGGTCTTTAATCTGTATGTAGCCACTTGATACTCTGTTAAAACCGGCTATCGCCCGCAAAATAGTACTCTTCCCCGATGCAGATGGACCCAGAATGCAGGCTATCTCTCCCGGAGATAAAGCAAAGGTTATGTCATTGACGGCCAACGTTTTATCCCGATGTACGGTGACATTTTCAAGTATCAGCTGATTCTTCATTCGAAATCTGTTGTTTTTCTATGGTTCTAAGAATACATATTATCGGCAGGAGTCCAATTATTACAATGGTCAAGGCGGGGAGGGCAGCATCCATGAGTCTTTCATCGGAAGCAAGTTCGTATGTCCGAATGGCAAGCGTATTGAAATTGAATGGCCTTAGAATCAGTGTGGCTGGCAGTTCTTTGAGCACGTCCACGAATACTAGTATGAATGCTGTAACTAAACTAGATCTGAGCAGTGGCAAATGAATTTGCTTGGATACCCTCAATCGGGAAGCACCAAGACAGTATGCTGACTCATCGATATTCGGTTTGATCGAACTTAGCCCTGATTCAACTGTGTGAATCGATACAGACAAAAATCTAACGATGTATGCGAATATGAGCAAACTGAGACTGCCACTTACCACTAGGCCGATGGATTTTTGAAACCATGCTGAGGTTAAAAGATTTAGTTGATTGTCGATCCATCCAGCCGGAATGAGCGCTCCTACAGCAATGACAGCACCCGGGACGGCATAACCAAGTTTTGCAAATTCAACCTGTGCGTTTGAGAGCTTTGAATTTGAATTGCGGTTCATGATGGAAAGCAAAACAGCAACTATGACGCAAGACAGTGCGGAAACTGATGCCAGCAGAAAGCTGTTGGATGCAAGGTGAAGGAAAGAAGTCGTGATGTTGTCGCGCCAGTGGCCAGCAGCCCAAATCAGCAGTTGAAGGGAAGGCAGCAGGAAACCAATCATAACCACAAAGCAGCAATAAAAACATGCAAAAGCTGCTCTCGAGCGACGAAGTTCAATCCTTTTGGGTTTGTCACGAAACTCATTCTTGTAGAAGCGCAGCTTTCGTCTTGATTCCTTTTCAAGAAGGATGAGTGAAAATACAAAAAGCATCATTAATGCACTAAGCTGCGCTGCTGAGGTAAGATCTCCCAATCCATGCCATGTTCGGATAACACCAGTGGTAAGCGTATTTACCCCGAAGTAAGCAACTGTGCCAAAGTCTGCAAGGGTTTCCATCATCGCCAAAGTTATGCCAGCAAAAATGGCAGGCCGTGCCATTGGAAGTGATACAAAAATAAATGTGCGCCAGTGTCCATGACCAAGGTTTCTTGACGCTTCCAAAATCGCACCTGCTTGATTTTCAAATGACAACCTTGCTAACAAGTAGACGTAGGGGTAAAGAACTAGTGATAGCATGCATATTGCGCCCCCCAATGATCTAATCTGAGGAAAAAAATAATCCCCATAGGACCAATCAAACACCAATCTGAGGTGAGTTTGCACTGGTCCCGAGACATCGAGCAAACCGGTATAGGTATAGGCTATTATGTAAGCAGGCATTGCCATCGGCAGCAGAAGAACCCAAGTTAGGGTTTTTCGCCCTGGAAATTGACAATTAGTCACCAGCCAAGCTGAACTGACCCCTAAAATAAAGGTCCCTGCTGCAACGCCCAGCATCAAGCTCAAAGAGTTGGTGATATAGGTAAGGAGCACTGTGTCTAAAAGGTGAACCCAAATAGATCCAAATGGCTTGGATATGCTTGAGATCACGACTACGATTGGAAAGACTAGCAAGATCGAAATTAAACTAGTCCCTAAAGATATCCATCCGAATGAGCGCCAATAAGCTCGATTGCTATAAGTTTTTGAGGTTATTCCCAACCGGCACGGTCCATCGCAAGTATCGCGTCAGAATTATGAAGGCCCAATAGAGTCATATTTAGTTGATCGGCTTTGAATCCTCCCCACTTTTGCAGAACCTCATGTATGTCCGCTTCAGGTATAATTGGGTATTCGTTATTCACTTCGGCATACCATTGCTGACTATCAATTGTAGTTAGAAATTCAAGCAATCTAGCAGCGAGTTCTGGGTTTTTCGACGATTTGGTTACCCCAGCCCCGGAAATATTAATATGCGTACCCCTATCTTCTTGGTTTGGCCAGTGAAGAGCCACCTGGTTAGCGGCGTCTCTTTCCGTTGCATCTCTTGACCTGAGCATTCCAGCGAGATAATAGCTGTTGACAATAGCCACATCGCACTGGCCGGCTGAGACGGCTTTGATCTGATCTCTATCGCCACCGGATGGCTGCCTGGCGAAGTTATTTGTAAATGCCTTGAGCCACTCTTCAGTTTCCGATGGGCCTCGGGTCGCGAGCATGCTGGCAACAAGCGATTGGTTGTATATGTTTTCCGAGGACCTAATGCATATCCTGTCCTTCCATTCCGATGATGATAACGATTCATAGGTGTCTAGCTGGTCAGGGGTCACTCGGTCTTTTGCGTATATGATTACCCTGGCTCTGATACTCAGGCCAAACCATTCCTTTGTTGGGCTTCGAAGATGGCTTGGAATCGTTTGTTGAAGTATTTCCGATCTTACAGGCTGAAAGACGCCCATCTGCTGAGCTCTATGTAATCGACCTGCATCCACTGTGAGAAATATGTCAGCTGGTGAATTAACGCCCTCGGCTTTCAGACGAGCTAAAAGAGCATCGCCTTTAGCAGTAACTAGGTTAATTTTCACATTTGTTGTCTCACTAAAGCGATCAAGAAGAGGTTTTATAAGGTGCTCTTTTCTTGCCGAGTAGACGTTTAATTCATCCTCGGGAAGCACTTTTGAAGTGCCCATTGAATTAATATCTAGCGCTACAAGCGCGGTTAACAGGCATATCAAGTAAATAGGATTTTTCATCAGGAACCACGGCGCTTTGTTTTTGATAATGGTTATTATTATTATCTGAGTTAAAAAAGCAACTCTCACTTATAGTTACTAAATTTTTTTATCGCTACAATGACGACCGAGTGAAGAATAGTGCATCCAGTATTTGACCAGCAAGCTCGTTGCAATCATGAGTCTGTAACTATGCATTCCATCACTGAATGCTTACATTAGTATTTAAGATTGCATCGCCTATAGCTTTCCCATAGGGAATTGCTGTATGTGTCAATGATTGTTAATCGCAGAGATCTAGCGTTTCTATTATATGAAACCTTATTTTTAGATGTTACAGGGCATGTGGTTGTATCATGGATGTGGCTAGAGCCAGGTGTTGCCGCTTTCGTTGGAGAATCAAGGCAAATTACAAGATAAGAACTTCTATCCAGTAAATCTTTCTGCCATGGCTTTTTTTATCGTTATGAATTACCTAAAATAAAGGCGAAGCTTCATTTGGTTAATGGGCTTGATAATACGTGCTATAGTTTGTCCTTTGAACAGTATACCGGGCACTTATTTACAGATGCCATTTGCAGAACATCTCGGTCAGACCCGTAAGCTGAGTTTACTGATCATCTAAATAGTTTGCCCTGTATTTTTTGGGGGGGGAGTTTATCGAGGTTAAGGTTTATATTAGGGGGTCTGCATGTTGCCAAGAACTCTTTTGCTGTTTTTAATTTTCTTGATCTTGACCATTACTGCTTGTGCAGAAAAATCAAGCGATCCAAGCCCATCCAAAGAAGTGTCCAAGCTAAAATTGGATGAGACCGGATGTCAAAACAAAAATATTAACCGTGTCGCGCTTTTTGGGGATCTCCATGTCCATACGAGGTATTCATTTGATGCCGCCGCAAATAGCACGGGAGCTACTCCGGAAGATGCTCATCGTTATGCTAAAGGACAAGAGATACCTTTTTTTCCTTTAGATGAAGATGGGGTGGCAGTTGGACGGGCGAAGATCGATCGGCCGCTCGATTTTCTAGCTGTCACCGATCACGGCGAATTTTTGGGAGAGCGGGCATTATGTAGGAACGAAAATTCACCTCGGTATGACATTCCATTTTGCCGAGACTACAGGTCAGACTGGGCTCGGGGTGTAACTATGCTTGGGGCACAGGTGATCTCTGAGGACCCATTTAGGATTCCAGAACTCTGTGGTAAGGATGGTTCACTTTGCAGCGACTTTGCAAAATCTCCCTGGCATGAAATTCAGACCGCATCTAATAATGCAAATGAACCATGTGCCTTCACCAGTTTCATTGGTTATGAATACACTGGAACTCCGGGTGTTTCCAATTATCACCGTAACGTTATCTTCAGAAACGCGAATGTTCCTGACTTGCCGGTAAGTTATATTGATGCTCCGGTTGACAGTCAGCTTTGGTCATTACTTGATGATGTTTGTGACCGGGAGGATGGATGTGACTACCTTACGATCCCGCATAATTCTAATCTCTCGAATAGTCGCATGGCGCCCTATAGGCGAATAGCAGACACCGTTGAAGCTAAGCTAGACTACTCGACTCAGCGTTTAAAACGTGAGCCCATCATGGAGATCTTTCAGCACAAAGGGGCATCTGAGTGTATTAATGGGTTGAGTTCGGTTTTTGGCGCACCAGACGAGCTATGCAATATCGAGGCAGTACGAGAAATTGGTGCTGAGGAATTGTATTTAGTTTTTGACGAACGGGAAGGCGTGCAGTCAGCAAGACAAGTCAAAGAAACTACTAAAGAATGTGACGGCGACAAAGTGGGGAGTTATGGAATGTTTGGTGCCGGGTGCGTTGGTCTGACAGATTTCCAGCGGTCTGGGTTACTTGTGGGGCTTAGAGAGGAGCTTCGGATAGGAAAAAATCCGATTAAACTTGGCGTCATCGCTTCGACCGACACCCATTCGGCCAACGCTGGTGGGGTGAGCGAGGCTGAATGGGGCGGGGCTGTCGACAGCGAGGCTACACCTCTGGAGCGGTTAGATGAGCCTGCACTACTTACCAGTAATATTAACGGCAATCCTGGTGGTTTGGCGGGTGTTTGGGCTGAGGAGAACACTCGGGATTCTATTTTTGATGCGATGTTGCGTAGGGAGGTATTTGGGACATCTGGGCCTCGTATCCGTCCTCGTTTATTTGCGGGATGGGGGTTGCCGGATGATCTTTGTGATGCTGATGATATGATTGCCAAGGCATACGAGAAAGGTATTCCTATGGGTGGTGATTTGCTCTCTGTTGAGGATGTGGAGCAACAGCCCAAGTTTCTGGTTTATGCTACGAGGGACCCAATGGGTCGTAAGCTTGAGGCTCTTCAGCTGATTAAAGGCTGGATTGATTCGGCGGGTGGTATGCACAGTGAGGTAATACCGGTGATTGAAGATTTGGCTGGTGCGGATAGTCTGTGTTCGGTTTATAAGGATGAAGATTTTGATTCGTCACAGTCAGCCTATTATTATTTGCGAGTTGTTGAGCCGAGTTCTCCGCGCTGGCACACCTATGATTGTGCGAGGTTGGAAGAGGAC
>MDTD01044715.1_pt1 | contig 21785 bp, 16 predicted proteins | sample 811221 | NCBI WGS metagenome assembly MDTD01 (sample SAMN05326646, study PRJNA326480) | marine metagenome | isolation source: seawater | place: Pacific Ocean: South West | collected 2011 | reverse complement strand
TATGAACTACCAGAAAATTTGAAAGGTATTATTTGGAAAGGTAAATATAGAGGGCAAAAACAAAAATGGTTTATAGTAAGATTTAAAGGAGATGACAATGAAATAAATTTACAAACTAGTCATCCTGAATTTACAGAGTGGAAATGGACAGATATTGAAAATCTTCCAAAAATTATAGTGGAATTTAAAAAAGATGTTTATAAAAAAATTGTTAAAGAATTAAAATTATTTATTGATTAATATCTTTTAAAGCATTGAGTTTGTGAAAAAGAATATATTTCTTTTTATCTGACAAATCCTCTGCAGCCATTGAGTTTTCAGTTATCTTAATCATTTCTGAAATTTCAGAGTTATCAAAATTTTTCAAATTTTTTGCTGAAGTAGTTAAAACAAGCATTTTATTGTCTAAAAACTCTACTGTACCCTCTTCGATGAAAAATTTAATATTTTCATTACTGTTTTTTTCAATTTCAATAAACCCTGGTCTTAAAAAAGTAATTATAGGTATGTGTTCTTTTAAAATAGTCATTTGCCCCTCAAAAGATGGAATTATTACTTCTTTAACTTCTGATGAAAAAATTTTTTGGTCCGGGGCAATTATTTCCAAATTAAAATTATTTTCCATTACTTAAACATCTTTCTTCAATTTTTCTGCTTTTTCAACTGCCTCTTCTATAGAGCCTACCATGTAAAATGCTGCTTCAGGTAAATTATCGTATTCCCCTTTGCAAATTGCATCAAATCCTTTAATTGTTGACTCTAAGTCTACTAATTTACCTGGAGAACCTGTAAAAACTTCGGCAACGAAAAACGGCTGGGATAAAAATCTCTGGATTTTTCTTGCTCTAGCCACAGTTAGCTTGTCTTCCTCAGATAACTCATCCATCCCAAGAATAGCTATGATGTCTTGTAATGATTTATATGCTTGTAATATTTTTTGAACTTCTCGAGCAACTCTGTAATGTTCTTCACCAACAACTCTTGGATCTAAAATTCTAGAAGTTGAGTCTAAGGGATCGACAGCTGGATAGATTCCTAATTCAGCAATTTGTCTTGATAATACAGTAGTAGCATCTAAGTGGGAAAATGATGTTGCAGGTGCTGGATCTGTTAAATCATCGGCTGGAACGTAAATAGCTTGCACTGATGTTATTGATCCTTTGCCGGTAGACGTTATTCTCTCTTGAAGGTTTCCCATATCAGTAGCTAGCGTCGGCTGATATCCTACAGCAGATGGAATTCTACCTAATAACGCTGAAACCTCTGAACCTGCCTGAGTGAACCTAAATATATTGTCTACGAAAAATAAAACATCCTGACCTTCTTTATCTCTAAAATATTCAGCAACAGTTAACCCTGTTAAAGCAACTCTAGCTCTTGCTCCTGGCGGTTCATTCATTTGACCATACACTAAAGCTGCCTTTGAACCTTTTCCATCAGTTTTTATTACACCGGACTCTATCATTTCATGATATAAATCATTTCCTTCTCTTGTTCTTTCTCCAACGCCTGCGAAAACTGAGAAACCGCCATGAGCTTTTGCTATATTATTTATTAGCTCCATAATTGTAACTGTCTTTCCTACTCCTGCCCCTCCAAAAAGACCGATTTTTCCACCTTTTGCATAAGGCGCTAAAAGATCTATAACTTTTATCCCAGTAACCAAAATTTCAGTTTCAGTTGACTGGTCAGTAAATTTAGGGGCCTGACGATGAATAGGCCATTTTTCTTTTGTTTTCACCTCTCCCTTTTCATCTATTGGCTGACCTATAACATTAATTATTCTTCCTAAAGTTTCTGGTCCAACAGGAACACTTATTGGAGAATTAGTATTAATAACTTTGTCACCTCTTTTTAAACCTTCAGTAGAGTCCATCGCAATAGTTCTAACACTATTTTCTCCTAGGTGTTGGGCAACTTCCAAAACTAATTTCTGTCCACTATTATTAGCTTCTAAAGCAGTAAAAATTTCTGGTAACTCACCATTGAATTTTACATCAACTACAGCTCCTATAAGTTGCGTAATTACGCCTTCTTTGCTCAAACTCATAAACTTTCTGCTCCTGATATTATTTCTATTAGTTCTTTTGTTATTGATGCCTGACGGCTTCTATTGTAATTTATTGTTAATTTATCTACAAGTTCCCCTGCATTTCTGGTTGCATTATCCATTGCCGTCATCCTTGATCCTTGTTCGCTAGCTGCGTTTTCGAGAAAAGCTTTGAATATTTGTGTTGAAATATTTTTCGGTAACAATTCATCTAATATCTCATCCTCTTCTGGTTCAAATTCATAAAAATTCATATTGTCTATTTTATTTTCTTTTTCTATTACAGCTGGTATGATTTGCTGTTTTGTTGGAATTTGAGTGATCACATTTTTAAAATTATTGAAAAACAAAATACACTTGTCAAACTGACCTTCATTAAACAAATCTAGAATAGTTTTAGCTACTTCATCTGCTTCTTTAAAAGAAATCTTCTTCTTTTCCTTAAAACTTAAATTTTTTATAATATATTTATTATAAACTCTTTTTAACTGATCATACCCCTTTGAGCCGACTGTCATAATTTTAATTTTTTTTCCTTTTGCTAAGGCTTCTTGTAATTGAAATTTAGCAAGTTTACATATATTTGAATTAAAACCTCCACATAATCCCCTATCAGCTGTCATTACCACAAATAAATATACCTCATCTTTTCCTGTACCGGTAAGTAATCTTGGAGAATTAGATGGATCACTTATATTTTTAGTTAAATTTAGAATAATATTTTGAATTTTTTCACTATAAGGTCTGCCTTTTTCAGCGCTTTCTTGAGCCTTTCTCAATTTAGCTGCAGCCACCATTTTCATAGCTTTCGTTATTTTTTGAGTAGATTTTACACTTTTAATTCTTTTTTTTAAATCATCCAAACTTGGCATAACTTATTTTAAACTTTTTTTAAGATTTACTATTATACTTGACAATTTATTTTCTGTATCTTCATCAAGTTTTCCCTCTTTAGAAATACTATCAATAATTTCGCTATTATCATTTTTAATTTTTTCCAATAAAGTTAATTCAAATTTACCTATATCTTTAATTTCAACATCATCTAAGTATCCTTTAACACCTGCAAAGATTGTTATTACTTGCTCAGCAACTGTTAATGGGGAGTATTGATTTTGTTTAAGAAGTTCTGTTAATTTAGCTCCTCGATTTAAAAGCTTTTGAGTTGATGCATCTAAATCTGATCCAAATTGTGCGAAAGCTGCCATTTCCCTGTACTGAGCAAGTTCCAGCTTTATAGATCCAGCTACTTTTTTCATTGCTTTTGTCTGTGCAGCAGACCCTACTCTAGATACAGATAATCCAACATTTACCGCTGGTCTTATACCTTGATTAAATAGTTCTGTTTCTAAAAAAATTTGACCGTCTGTAATTGAAATTACATTTGTAGGAATATAAGCCGAGACATCTCCCGCTTGAGTTTCTATTATTGGTAGGGCTGTTAATGATCCACCTCCATTTTTATCACTTAACTTAGCTGCTCTCTCTAATAGTCGGCTATGTAAATAAAAAACGTCACCTGGGTATGCTTCTCTTCCAGGAGGTCGTCTTAATAAAAGGGACATCTGTCTATAAGCTACCGCTTGTTTTGATAGATCGTCATAGATTATTAAAGCATGCATTCCATTATCTCGGAAGTATTCGCCGATAGTACAACCTGTATATGGGGCTAGGAATTGTAGAGGCGCCGAGTCAGAAGCGGTTGCTGAAACTACAGTTGTATATTTCATCGCTCCCGCATCTTCTAATGTTTTAACTATTTGTGCAACTGTAGATCTTTTTTGTCCAATAGCTACATAAACACAATAAAGTTTTTTCTTTTCATCTTCTGAGTCATTAATTGTTTTTTGATTTATTATTGTGTCTATCGCTACAGCTGTTTTTCCTGTTTGTCGATCTCCGATTATTAATTCTCTTTGTCCTCTTCCAATAGGTATTAAACTATCTATAGCTTTTAAACCTGTTTGCATTGGCTGGTTAACAGACTGTCTTGGAATAATTCCTGGAGCTTTTACCTCAACTCTTTTTCTAGAAATCTTACTGGAAAAGTTTTCTTTTCCATCTATTGGATTACCTAATCCATCTACCACTCTTCCTAAAAGTTCTTTTCCAACAGGAACATCAACAATTGAATTAGTTCTTTTAACAGTGTCCCCCTCTTTAATATTTCTGTCATCTCCAAAAATAACTACTCCAACGTTATCACTTTCTAAATTTAATGCCATACCTTTTGAACCATCATCAAATTGAACCATTTCACCTGCTTGAACATTATCTAAACCATAAACTCTAGCAATACCATCTCCCACCGATAGTACCTTACCAATCTCGGAGACTTCTGCCTTCTCGCCAAAATTTTTAATTTGTTCTTTTAATAGTTTTGTTATTTCTGAAGGATTAATTTCCATTTTATCTTTCTAACATTATACTTTCGAGGTGTTTTAATTTATTTTTAATTGAGGAGTCTATCATAAGACTTCCGATCTGAACTTTAATACCTCCTATTAAACTTTCATCTATTTCGTAGTTTATGGTTATATCTTTATTAAGCGTTTCTGATAAATCTTTACTTATATTTTTAATTTCTACATTGCTTAGTTTTTTAGAAGAAGTAAGCTTAGCGCTCAATTTCCCTTTTTTTCTCAAAGTAAGATTAATAAAACTTTGAATTATTTTTTCTAAAAAAAAAATTCTTCTTTTTAAGACAAGTAACGACATAAAATTTTTAAAAGTTTTTGAAAATTTCATCGCTTCAGATATTTTATCAATAGCAAGTAACTGTGTTTCAGTTGTATATGTTGGATTTGTAATAAAGTTTTTTAAATCTTTATTTAAATTATACAAATTTAACATTTGCATTGTATTTTGTTCAATGGTTTCTAATTCAGATTTTTCATTCGATAGCTCATACAACGCAGCAGCATATCTGTCTGAAGTTTCGGATGAAAAAGATCTATTTTTGCTCAATTTTTTTCCTATTTGTGATTATTTTTTAGAAATAATGTGGTGTCGTACCATATGAAATTAATGTGTTCAAGATTTAGATTAAATTAAGCAAAATTTATTGGATCCACATCAACTGTAAGTTTAATTTTTCTCGAAATTTTAAGATTATTTAAAGTTTTTGCGAGAATTTTTTGCGCCATAAAATCTCTAAAAGACTTAATTAATAATCTAGTCCTATATTTTTTTCTAATTTTAAATATAGGCGAGTCTACAGGGCCCAAAATTTCTAGGCTACCAATCTTAAGTAATTTTTTCTTAATTTCTTGAGCCCCTTTAAAGCTATTCTCTTTTGATGATGATGAAATGATAATGGCTATCAGTTGTGAAAATGGAGGTAGTTTGTTTTTTTCTCTGAGGAGTAATTCATTTTTTAAGAATTCTTCAGAATTATTTGCAATCAAATTTTCTAGAGTATTATCTGACGGTGTAATAGTTTGGTAGATAACTGTTGAATTCTGTGAAAATCTTCCAGCACGTCCGCTTAACTGGTTGTATAGTTGTATATTTTTTTCTGTCGCTCTTAAATCATATCCTCTGCCTGAAAAATCTGCATCAACAACAATAATACAATTTAAGTAAGGAAAATTAAAACCTTTAGATATCATTTGTGTTCCTACAATAATGTTAATTTTATTATTTCTTATGTCTCTTAAGATATTTTTATTTTCTTTCTTTTTCGAAAGATAATCACTAGAAAAAATTTTAATTTTCTTATCTGGGAATTTTGCTTTCAATTCTTCAAATATTTTTTCTACACCTGGCCCGTATAAAGAAAATTCACATTCTTTATTTAAAGTTTTACAAAAATTTTTTTTTATTTTTGAGTGTCCACAATAGTGACAGACCATCTTATTAATAATCTTATGATAAGTAAGATAAATAGAACAATTTGGACAAAAATGTTTAAAGCCACAGTTTTTGCATACTAAGAAAGGAGCATATCCTCTTCGATTTAAAAAAAATAACACCTGATTATTTTTATCTAAATATTTTTTTGCTTCATTAATTGTCTCGTCAGATAAATAATTTTTTCCAATTCTTTTCAATTTCAGATCTATAATTTTAGCTTTCGGTAAAGGAAATTTATTGTACCTTTTAGAAATGTAAATATGATTATATTTTTTAATTCTAATATTGTTGTATGTTTCCAATGATGGAATTGATGTAATCAATTTAATTGGTATATTTTCAAAAGAAGCTCTTGTTATAGCCATGTCTCTGGCGTTATAAATTATTCCTTCTTCCTGCTTGTAAGAAGGATCGTGTTCCTCATCTACTATTATTAAACCTAATTTTTTAAAAGGCAAAAGTAGTGAAGATCTAGCCCCGATAAGAATTTGAATTTTGCCATTCATAATATTTTTCCAAATTAATCTTTTGTTCTTTTTTGTTATCTTTGAATGCCATATAGGTGGTTCAAATCCAAAAAAATCACTAAATCTTTCTTTAAATTGCTCTGTCAGAAAGATTTCTGGCAACAAAACAATTACTTGTTTTTTTTTCTTAATAAAATTTTCAATTAATTTGAAATATATAATAGTTTTGCCAGATCCGGTTACTCCTTGAAGAACTGAAACGCTAAAATTTTTCTCATATCTTTTTAATTTATCGAATGCATTTTTTTGATCTTCACTAAAGTGAAATTTTGATTTTTTTTTTTTATTAAATTTTAAATCAATTTTTTCATTTTTTAGTACATTATTTTCATCGCCAAGACACATTTTTAAAACTAAACCTTTTGGTGATAAATTATATGCGGAAAACCAATTAATAAATTTAATTAGATTTTGATTTAAAGTATATTCGAATTTTCTTTCGATGCTTTTCATTTTTAACCTTTTTGATGTTTTGTTAATTTTATCCCAAACCACGCCAATGATTTTTTTATTTCCAAAAGGCACTTCTACCAAATCACCAGCTTTTAATTTAATTTTTTTTTTATTTATATAGGTAAATGGAAAGTTAAATATTTTTGGCAATAAAACTGGGACAAGCATCTAAATGATTGTATTTGAAATTTTAAAAATTAAAAATGAATTGGTCTTTTATCAACAGCCAAAGCTGCTTCTTTAATGGCTTCAGTATGAGTTGGGTGTGCGTGGCAAGTTCTTGCTATATCTTCTGAACTAGCCCCAAATTCCATAGCAATTGCCATTTCCGCTATCATATCTCCACAGTGAGGACCGATAATATGTACTCCTAAAACTTTATCCGTCTCTGACTCTGCTAATATTTTAACAAAACCTTCCGTTTCATTATTTACCTTAGCCCTAGAGTTAGCTAAAAATGGAAATTTTCCAATTTTGTAATTTATATTTAAATTTTTTAATTCTTCTTCTGTTTTTCCAACACTCGCAACCTCTGGGGATGTGTATATCACTCCAGGGATTACATCATAATTAACGTGACCTGCCTGCCCGGCTATTATCTCAGCAACTGCTATCCCTTCCTCTTCAGCTTTATGTGCAAGCATTGGCCCTTTTATAACGTCCCCTATAGCATAGATGTTTTTTATTGAGGTTTGCAACTTTTCATTAACTTCTATACATCCCTTTTTATCCCTTTTAATACCTAGCTTAGTTAGGTTTAGACCTTCTGTGTAGGGCTTTCTCCCCACTGAAACTAGAACTTTATCACATTCTAATTGCTCTTTCTTATTAGAGGAATTGTTAATGAAGTCTATTAATACTTTATTATTTATCGTATTTTTAACTGAAATCACTTTAGAATTTAATTTGAAATTTATACCCTGTTTAGTAAGTATTTTTTGAAACTCCTTTGATATTTCTCTATCCATACCTGGAGTTATAAAATCTAAATATTCTACAACTGTAACCTTTGATCCTAACCGTGACCAAACTGAGCCCATTTCTAAACCGATATACCCTGCTCCAATAATAACAAGTTCTGTTGGAATTTTTGAAAAAGATAAAGCTCCTGTCGATGAAACAATATTTTTTTCGTCTATTATTAATCCTGGTAAAGATGTTGCTGAAGATCCAGTTGCTAAAACTATATTTTTTGTTTTATAAACATTTTTTTTTCCCTCTTCATAAACTACAACCTCATTGTTAGAAAATAATACGCCTTTACCTTTTAAATAAGTAACCTTATTTTTTTTAAATAAAAATTCAACACCTTTTGTCAAAACAGTAATAGACTTTTCTTTATTTGACATCATCTTGTTTATATTCAATTTGATATCACTTATTTCTATACCTTGATTATTAAAATCTTTTTTTGCCTTTCTATAATTTTCAGAAAGATTAAGTAGACTTTTCGAAGGTATACAGCCTACGTTTAAGCAAGTGCCACCTAGCTTACCTCTACTTTCGATACAAGCTGTTTTAAGTCCTAGTTGTGCAGCTCTTATTGCACAAACATATCCTCCGGGACCTCCGCCTATGACTATTAAATCAAAATTTTTTTCCATTTTATAAATTAAGAAACAATCTTTTTGGTTGTTCTAAGCTTTCTTTAACGATTTTTAAAAAAGAGACAGCTTCTTTGCCATCTATGATTCTATGATCATATGATAAAGCCAAGTACATCATCGGTCTTACTACCACATTGCCATCAATAACGACTGGCCTTTCAATAATATTATGCATTCCAAGCACTGCTGACTGAGGTGGGTTAAGAATTGGCGTTGAGAGCATCGACCCATATATGCCACCATTTGTAATCGTAAATGTACCACCTTGCAAATCCTCAATCGTAATTTTTCCATCTCTTGCTTTTCCTCCAAGCTCACCAATATTTTTTTCTATGTCTGCAAAAGACATTTCATCTGTATTTCTTAAAACAGGGACCACCAACCCTCTATCAGTCCCAACTGCAATACTGATATTATAATAATTTTTATAAACTATTTCATCATTCTGAATTTCAGCGTTTATTGCAGGATAGTTTTTAAGTCCAATTACACAAGCTTTTACAAAAAATGACATAAATCCTAATTTCACAGAATATTTATTTTGAAATTGTTCTTTATAAGAATTTTTCATTAAAATTACTTCATGCATATCTACTTCGTTAAACGTTGTTAACATCGCAGCGTTTTCTTGAGCTTCTTTAAGTCTTTTAGCTATAGTAATTCTTAATCTTGTCATTTTAATTCTCTCTTCAGGTCCATGCGAAACTTTTCTTTGAGAAGGTTTCGGTTTCACTCCCATTAAACTCATTACATCTTCTTTTAAAACAACTCCATTTTTGCCTGTTCCTTTTATGTTCGAAGTATCTATTTTTGACTCCTTCGCTAATTTCCTTGCTGCAGGTGAATAATTAATTTTTTTTTCTTTAGTTATTTTCTTGTGAACTATTTCTTTTTCCTCTTTAATATTATCCAAGATTAAAGGATCCTCTTGATCAGAAGATTTGCTTAAAATTAAAGGCTCTTCTTTCGACTCCTCCTCTGTAAAATTTGTTTGCTTAATTATTATTTTCTGATTATTTTTTTTCTCTTTTTTTTCTTGAGATATATTTTTTTCCTTTAAAGGTGGTTGATATTCTTTTTGATCGTCATCTGTGTCATCTTTATTTATTTTCTCAACTACAACACCTAATAATGTTCCTACGTTAACTGTTTCACCTGCTTTAACTGAGATGCTTTCTAATGTTCCATTTGAAGGTGACGGCACCTCAACATTGACCTTATCTGTTTCTAATTCCACTAAAGGTTCGTCAGAACTTACTTTATCACCTTGATTTTTAAGCCACTTTGCTACAGTCGCTTCTGTAACTGACTCTCCTAGGGTTGGTACTAATATTTTTTGTGACATCAATAATTCTAACTTATTACCTTTTCTAATATTTCCTTTTGTTGTGCAAGATGTTTGTTAAGATTTCCAGTCGCAGTTGAAGATGATGCATTTCTTCCAATATAACCAATATTCATGCTTTTTGAGTTAATTATTTTTAATACTCTGTTAATATAATTTCTAACGGTGTTCCAAGCGCCCATATTTTGTGGTTCTTCTTGACACCAAAAAATTTTAGCGTTTGAGTATCTTTTAAGTAGCTTAGCCAAGGTTTTTGCTGGAAAGGGGTATAATTGTTCGATTCTGATAAAAACAATTTCACTATTTTTATATTTTTCTCTCACTTCAAGTAAATCAAAATAAATTTTTCCAGAGCAAATTATAACTTTTTTAATCTTTTTATCTTTTTTTAATTCAATCAAATTGTTGTTTTTTAAATATGCATGATCTTCTAAAATTCTATGAAAACTATTTTTTTTTGTAAAGTCTTCAATGTTAGAAACACATCTTTTATGCCTTAACAGGGATTTTGGAGTCATTACAATCAAGGGTTTACGAAAATCTCTGTGCATCTGTCTCCTTAATGCATGAAAATAGTTTGCAGGAGTAGTACAATTAACTACTTGAATGTTATCACCAGCACACATTTGTAAAAATCTTTCAAGTCTAGCTGATGAATGTTCTGGTCCTTGTCCTTCATACCCATGTGGAAGTAACATAACCAAACCACTTGCTCTTCCCCATTTTGACTCACCTGATGTTATAAATTGGTCAATTATTATCTGTGCACCATTTGCAAAATCACCGAATTGTGCTTCCCAGATAACCAGGGTTTCAGGCTCAGATAATGAATAACCAAATTCAAATCCAAGTACTGCCAGTTCAGACAGAAGAGTGTCTATTACCTCAAATTTTTTTTGATTTTTTGTAATATTATTTAACGGAATATATCTGTCATGGTTATCTTGGTTTCTAAGCACAGAGTGTCTTTGACTAAATGTTCCTCGGCCTGAGTCTTGCCCAGAAAGTCTTACTGAAAAACCATCTTCCAGCAAAGAAGCCAAAGCTAATGTTTCTGCTGTAGACCAGTCTATTGGATTAAAGTTAGTAAACATTTTAAGCTTATTTTCATGTATCTTTATAAGTGTTTTGTGAATATTAAAATTCTTTGGAAGGGTTGAAATTTTTTTCCCTAAACTGATTATTCTTTTTTCATCGATACCACTAACACCTCTTTTATCTTTTCCTAGTCCTGGTTTAAACCTAGACCAAACACCCTCGAACCATTTTAATTCAGATTTATAATTTTTGGATATATCAAATTCTTTTTCAAGATAATTTTTAAATTCGCCTTTCATTTTTTTAATTTCATCTTCTGATATTAGTCCTTCACCAGAAACTTTTTTTCCGTACAGAGTTAATGTAGTAGGGTGTTTACTAATTTTTTTATACATTAAAGGTTGGGTAAAGGATGGTTCATCGCCTTCGTTGTGTCCAAATCTTCTATAACAAACCATATCAATTACAACGTCACGATTAAATTTTTGTCTGTATTCAGTGGCTATTTTTGCGCAGTGAACAACGGCTTCAGGATCATCGCCATTTACATGAAAAATTGGAGCTTGAGCAGTTTTAGCAACATCAGACGGATATGGAGATGACCTTGCAAATCTGGGAGCCGTTGTAAATCCAATCTGATTATTTACAATTATGTGTATCGTTCCCCCTATATTATGACCCGGCAGTCCTGACATTGCAAAACATTCAGCTACAATTCCCTGACCGGCGAATGCAGCATCTCCATGAATCAGGACTGGAATAACTTTTTTTCTTTCTGGATCTTTGTGAAAAAATTGTTTTGCTCTTACTTGCCCTAGTACTACGGGATTGACTGCCTCTAGGTGAGAAGGATTATCTGTCAAACTGATATGGACATTGTTTCCATCAAATTCTCGATTTGATGAAGCCCCTAAATGATATTTTACGTCTCCTTCATAATTTTTTTTAGAGGAGCTACTTTTTCCAAAAAACTCACTGAAAATAGCCTTGAAGGGTTTTCCCATCACATTAGCTAAAATGTTCAATCTTCCCCTATGGGGCATTCCTATTTTTATTTCTTTTGCACCTAAACTTCCACCTTTCTTTATTATTTGTTCTAATGCCGGTACTAATGACTCACCTCCATCTAAACCAAATCTTTTAGTTCCTATAAATTTAACATGAAGATACTTTTCAAAACCTTCCGCTTGAATTATTTTATTCAGAATTGCTTTTTTCCCATTAACTGTAAAATTGATATGTTTTTCTGGACCTTCAATTCGATTTCTTATCCAAGCTTTTTCTTCAGGATCACCTACGTGCATAAACTCATAGCCTATTGATGCAGAGTATGTTTTTTTTAAAATATCTAAAATTTGGTTTAGGTTGGCATACTGTAAGCCTAGAACTCCATCCAAAAATATTTTTCTGTTATAGTCTTTCGGCATAAATCCATAATTTTGAGGGTTTAATTCTGGGTGTTCATTTTTTTTTTGTAATTTTAACGGATCTAAATTTGCAATTAAATGTCCTCTAATCCTGTAAGCTCTTATAAGCATGATTGCTCTTACTGAATCTTTAGTTGCTTGATGAACTGTGTTTTCTTGATCATCAACAACTTCCTCTTTTTTTTGAACTAAATTATTTTTGTTTACTATTTTTACATTATCTTTTTTTGGTGACCAGCTAGGTCCCCTTATATCTTTTGAAATATTTGATTTATCCTCGTTCAGTCCCTCAAAAAACTTTTGCCAATCATAAGGTAAAAGCCTAGGGTCCTCCAAATAAGTTGCGTAATAGTCCTCTATATATGAAGAGTTAACACCAGATAAAAAAGAAGTTTTTTTGAAAATTAAATTATCTTTATTTGAAGACATTGAATTTTTATTTTAACATAAATTTACAAAAATCAACCATTAAGTTTGTTATAAAGCGTTTTTCCAATATCCGCAGGAGAGTTAGAAATAGTTATATCTGCAGATTTCATTGTTTCTATCTTGTCTTTTGCCCCACCTTTGCCACCAGATATTATAGCGCCAGCATGTCCCATTCTTCTTCCCTCAGGTGCTGTTAAACCAGCAATAAAGCCGACTGTTGGTTTTTTTATTTTTGACTTTTTTAAAAATTCTGCAGCTTCTTCCTCTGCTATTCCTCCAATTTCTCCTATCATAACAATGGATTCTGTTTCTTCGTCCCTCAAAAATAGTTCTAGGCAGTCTATAAAGTTTGTTCCATTTATTGGATCACCACCTATACCGATACAAGTAGACTGTCCTAATCCATTAGCTGTTGTTTGGGCAACTGCTTCATAGGTAAGCGTCCCAGATCTAGAGACAATGCCTACAGTTCCTTTTTTATGAATATTTCCGGGCATTATACCAATTTTACATTCATCAGGCGTTATTACGCCTGGGCAATTAGGTCCTATTAATCTACTTTTACTTTTTTTTAATTCTTGTTTAACTTTTATCATGTCAATCACTGGTATTCCCTCTGTGATACAAACTATAAGTTCAATTTTTGACTCGATAGCTTCAATTATTGCAGAAGAAGCAAATTTCGGAGGCACATATATCATTGTGGCATTAGCTTTAGTTTTTTCTTTTGCTTCAGCTACAGTTTCAAATACAGGAAGACCTAAATGTTTTTGACCGCCTTTTTTAGGCGTTACTCCGCCAACTAATTTTGTTCCATATTTTAATGCTTGTTCTGAATGAAAAGTCCCGTGAGTTCCTGTAAAACCTTGGCAAATTACTTTTGTTTCTTTATTTATTAAAATGGACATCTTTAATTTATTGCCTCTACTATTTTTTTTGCAGCGTCATTTAAGTCAGATGCTGACATTATTTTTAAATTTGATTTGTTTAAAATTTCTTGACCTTCTTTGAAATTAGTTCCTGCAAGTCTTACAACTAAGGGGACTTTAATTTTACTCTCTTTAGCTGCATCCACGACTCCTTGAGCTAAAACATCACATCTCATTATCCCACCAAATATATTTATTAAAATACCTTTTACATTTTTATCAGACAAAATTAATTTAAAAGCTGCTGAAACTTTTTCTTTAGACGCTCCACCACCAACATCTAAAAAATTAGCGGGCTCTTCACCATATAATTTAATGATATCCATAGTAGCCATAGCTAATCCTGCGCCATTAACCATACATCCAATGGATCCATCAAGTTTAATATATGCTAGGTCGTGTTCACTAGCTTTTATTTCTGTAGAGTCTTCCTCGTTTAAATCCCTGAGTAATTGGATATCTGGTCTACGATATAACGCATTATCGTCAAAATTCATTTTTGCATCTAAGCAGATAATTTTATTATCTTTTGTAATTATTAACGGATTAATCTCAATTAGTGATGCATCTTTTTCAATAATAATTTTAAATAATGCAATTATAATTTTTTTTGCCTGTTCAAATTGAGAGTTATTTAAATTGAATGGTTTTAAGATTTGTTTAATAGATATATCATCAATTTCTTTTTTTAATTCGAGTTTTGTAGTGATGATTTTCTGTGGATTATCTGATGCCACTTTCTCAATATCCATACCGCCTTCTGTACTGCTTATGAATGCTATTTTTGATGTTTCTCTATCTATCAAGCAAGATAAATATAATTCTTTTAAAATATCTGATGCTTCCTCAACATATAATCTTTTCACTTCTTTGCCGATTGCGCCAGTTTGATGAGTCACCAAAACCTTTCCAAACATATTATTAGCTTCTTTCAAAAGTTCAGTTTTATCTTTTACAACTTTAACCCCGCCTGCTTTACCTCGGCCACCTGCATGAATTTGAGCTTTAAGAACAAATTTTTTGTTTTCAACGTTCTTTATTTTTTCAGAAATTTCACTTTTAGAATAAATTACAAAACCTTTGGAAATTGGGGCTCCGTATTTTGCTAAAAGTTCTTTTGCTTGGTGTTCATGAATGTTCATTTTTTATACTTATAATTATTTTTTTAATATATACAATAAATCTAATTGCAATCACCAATTTTTATAACAACAAATTCATTCGACTTGTTCGTTAAATTTTCACAATTTTTTGAAATTAATGCAATTGCATCTTGAATTACACTCAAATGTTGCTCTTTAATGGGTTCGTGTAAATAAACTATTTTAATTTTTTTATTTACAATAATTCTTTTGATAAAATTTACATAATCATAATAATATTTATTTTCTTCGCTTGGGTGGGATATTTTAGTTGCATACCACCTATTGGGGGCATTTAAATCCTTTTCTAGTATAGCAGAAAAAAATTGGTAATTTCCAATGAACATTAAACTACTATTTTCATTATCAATAATTTTTAAAGAGTTTTTTAAAAATTTAACTTCTTTTTTTGGCTCATTAGGATAATGCATAGTAATCCATTTCAATCCTTTAAGTTTTTTATCTATAGTTTCTGCCTTTTCATAATTACTTATTTTAATCCCTTCTAGATTAATCATTTTCCTTTCCTCATTAAATCTAAGATGAAATTTTGTAGTTCCAACAACACATAATATTATCAATATATATCTTAAAATACTATTTTTAAAACTAAGAAAAATAAAATTCGAGTGCATTACTGCTGCAAGCAAAGGTACTAAAAAAAAAATATAAATAAAATTTAATGTAAGTAGTTGGTGAAAAATAAGTATCGAACTTAAAATAACAAAATTTAAATTTAAAAAAATTAAATATTTGTTTTCTTTTTTATTTAAAATATTTTTAATAGTTAATAAAAATAAAGGTAAAAGTAAAAAATGAATAAACTTAAAATCAAATATAATTCGCTTTAAAGTGAACTCTATTTTTTCCAATCTTAATTCGCCGATAGTAGAAGGGAAAAGAAAATACTGTAAGAAAAACTGTTTAAATTCAATTTGATATAACAATATTAAACATAAAAATATAATAATACAAATTATTGTTCCAAACAAAATAGGTTTTAGCCATTTAAAATTTTTATATAGTGAGCTAAATAAAATTAAATTGAAAACCATTAATATAAAAACATATCCAGATGGAGTTTGTTTACAAAAAAAACCAAGAAATAAAAAAATTGGAATTAAAAACCAAAAATAAAAATTGTCCTTTCTAATTGCAAAAATAAAACAAATTATACTCATCAATGAAAAGAAAGTTGAATAGTGATCTACAAAAGGAGCGCCCATTGATGGATTGGCTAAAATTGAAAAACATAGTGAATAAAAAAAGGAGTATTTAATTTCGATTTTAATTTCTCTAAGAAAAAAAAATAAGAAAATGGTTATAAATGAATTAATTATACTTCCATTCAAAGTATATGTTAACCAGCTTACGCCATACAAATTAAATAGGAAGGACTGAAAGATATCAATTAATGGACCGCTAGTTGTCCAATAGTCTTTAAAGGGAACTTCCCCTTTGGTTAATCTGAATCCCGTGTCGAAATGAGCAAATGAGTCTATTGGTAAAACCCCCTTGCTTGAATAGATAAAATTTATGAAAAAGGAAAAAGCAACTAATGTTAAAGGAATTATTAAAGATTTGATTTGTTGCATTTTTAAGTATTTTAACAAATTAGGTAGAAAATTAATATTTAATAAAGTATATCCTTTAATTATATAAATTTACACAAAACAATATGGAGTTAACACCCAATATATTAAAATAATTACTAACTTTTTAAAAAATTAGATTAATGGATTATCCTGGACAAGAATTAGAAAATTTTGACAAAGCAACTGTTTGGAGAAAATATGTCTATATCAATATTAAAAATTTTATCTCAGGAAAAGTTCTTGAAGTTGGTGCAGGTATTGGAAGTTTTACAAAAAACTATGTAGGTATTGCAGATCAATTAATCCTAAGTGAAATTGATCCAAAAAACTATGAAATAATAAAAAAAAAATTTCATGATCAAAAAATAACTTTTAGCAATAAAACAACATATGAAATAAAAGACACATTTAATACAATAATGTATTTAAATGTTCTTGAGCATATTAAAAATGATAAAGATGAAATTATTTATGCTTTTGAAAAATTAGAAAAAAACGGTCACTTAATAGTACTTGTGCCAGCTCACAAAGAATTATATTCTAAGTTTGACAAAGCAGTTGGTCATCATAAGAGGTACGATATAGATTTTTTTAAACAACTAGACCTCAAAAGTGGAAAATTAGTGCGATTAGTTTATTTGGATGCCATCGGATACTTTTTATACTATTTAAATAAAGTTTTTTTTAAAGAAGAAACATATCCATCTAAATTTAAAATTTTTTTGTGGGATAAATTTTTTACGCCTATAACTTATATTTTAGATAAATTATTATTCAATAAATTTGGAAAAAATATCCTTTACGTAGTTAAAAAATTATAAGCTCAAGCTTTTGTCTATTTTTATTGCTGCATCAAACAAATCTTTAACTGCATTAACCGATGCTTCAAAATTGGATTTTTCTTCTTTACTTAAATCTAATCGAATAATTTTTTCGACACCATTTTTGCCTATTATAACGGGTACTCCAGCATAAATATTTTTAAAACCGTACTCTCCATTCAAATGAACTGCACATGGTAGTTGTTTTTTTAAATCTTTTAAATAGCTCTCAGCCATTTCTACACCAGAAGCTGCTGGCGCATAAAATGCGGAACCTTTCTCTAAATATTTTACGATTTCTGCACCGCCTTTTTTAGTTCTATTAACAATTTCTTCTAATTTTTCTTTTTTAATTTTCCCATCACTAACTAGGTCAGATATTTTTTTTCCATCAACTGTTGTAAAGCCTAACATTGCAACCATACTATCTCCATGCCCTCCAAGTACAAACGATTTTATTTTATCAACAGGAAGCTTAAGTTCTTGCGACAAAAAATAAATAAAACGAGAAGAGTCTAAAATCCCAGCCATTCCAACTACTTTATGTTTAGGTAAGCCAGAATACTTTTGTAAGGCCATTACAATTACATCTAACGGGTTAGTTATACATATTACAAATGCATTAGGAGAAGACTTTTTAATCCCTTCAGCTACTTGCTTTATTATTTTTAAATTTATTCCAAGTAAATCATCCCTTGTCATTCCTGGTTTTCGCGGAACGCCTGCAGTTATAATAATTACATCAGAGTTTTTTGTATCTTCATAATTATTAGTTCCGGACAGTTTCACATTAAAACCATTTACTGGAGAAGATTGTGCAATATCTAAAGCTTTTCCTTTTGCTATACCAGCAACGACATCAAACAAAACAACGTCTCCAAGTTCTTTTAATGCTATTAAATGAGCTAAAGTACCTCCTATTTGACCCGCTCCAATTAATGTTATTTTTTTTCTCATTTATTTTTTATCTTATCATTTTAAAATGGGCATTACATATTCTGTATCGATTTTAGTTCCAGATGGCCATCTAGAGGTAACAGTTTTAAGTTTTGTATAAAATCTAACACCCTCAGGTCCATGCATATGTTGATCCCCAAACAAAGATCTTTTCCAGCCTCCAAAACTGTGAAAAGCCATAGGAACTGGAATTGGAATATTTATTCCTATCATTCCAATCTTTGCATTGCTTGAAAATGATCTTCCTGTATTTCCATCTCTGGTAAAAATACTTGCTCCATTACCAAATTCATGATCGTTAACTAAATTAAGTGCTTCTGAAAAATTTTTAACTCTAACAATTGATAAAACTGGACCAAAAATTTCCTCTTTATATATTCTCATATCTTTTTTTACATTATCAAACAAACATCCGCCAATATAATACCCTTTTTCATAACCTTGTAATTTTAAATCTCTACCGTCTACTATAAGATCAGCACCTTCTTTTACCCCAAGATCTACATAATTTTTTACTTTAGATAAATGTTCTTTTGTTACCAAAGGTCCCATTTCAGATTTTTTGTCCATACCCGGTCCTATTTTTAAAGTTTCAACTTTTTTTGCAAGATTTTTAACAAGATCATTTCCAATATTTCCAACTGCTACTGCAACTGATTGTGCCATACATCTTTCTCCAGCAGACCCGAAGGCTGCTCCCATTAACCCATTAACCGCTTGATCTAAATCACAATCAGGCATTATAACACAATGGTTTTTTGCTCCACCCAAGGCCTGAACTCTTTTTTCATTTTTTGCACAATTTTCATAAATATATTTTGCGACAGGGGTAGAGCCTACAAAACTGACTGCGTAAATATCTTTATTTTCAATTATTGAGTCGACGACTTCTTTACCTCCGTTAATTATATTTAAAACTCCATTAGGCAAACCAGCTTCACAAAAAAGTTCGGCGAGTCTTATTGAACATGAGGGATCTTTTTCTGATGGTTTTAAAATAAAAGTATTTCCGCAAGCTATGGCCATTGGAAACATCCACATTGGAACCATGGCTGGAAAGTTAAAAGGAGTAATGCCAGCACAAACCCCTAGTGGTTGTCTAAGAGACCAGCTATCAACATTTTTTCCTACATTTTCTGTAAACTCACCTTTAAGCATTTGAGGTATACCACAAGCAAATTCTACAACTTCGAGACCTCTTTTTAACGAACCTTTTGCATCCTCATAAACTTTTCCATGCTCAGAAACAATAATTTTAGTAAGTTCATCAGCATTTTTCTCTATTAAATCTTTATATTTAAAAAGTATCCTGGCTCTTTGAAGAGGAGATGTATTAGACCAACCATGAAAAGCATCTTTCGCATTAGCAACTGCTTTATTGAGATCGTCTGAATTACCTAATATTACTTTAGCAGTTTCTTCGCCTGTTGCTGGATTAAAAACAGATGATAAATTTTTCGAATTCCCTTGATATTTTTTTCCATCTACGAAATGTTCAATTATTTTCATAGCCTTTGAATAAATAAGGTTTTAGCTTGTTGCAAGCATTTTTTTAATAGAGCTGATTGCTTTTGCAGGATTAAGTCCTTTAGGGCAGGAATTTGTGCAGTTCATTATAGTATGGCATCTATATAATTTGAATTCATCAGCAACCTTTTTTAATCTTTCTTTTTTGTCTTCATCTCTACTGTCGCTTATCCATCTATATGCCTGAAGCAAAACTGCTGGTCCCAAATATTTTTCACCATTCCACCAATAACTAGGGCAAGAAGTAGAACAGCATGCACACAATATACATTCATAATAACCATCAAGTTTTGATCTATCATTTTGTGATTGGAAAATTTCTTTTTTTTCGGTGTCAGTTTTTGAGGTTTTTAACCAAGGTTGGATCGACTCATATTGCTTATAAAGATTGCTTAAATCTCCAATCAAATCTTTAATTACTTTTAAGTGTGGCAGCGGATAAATGTTTAATTCGCCTTTTATATCTTTATGAGATTTTATACACGACAAAGTATTAACCCCGTCTACATTCATAGCGCATGATCCACAAACACCGTGAGCACACGATCTTCTAAATGTTAAGGAAGAGTCAATTTCATTTTTTATTTTAAAAAGAATATCCAAAACTTTTGGTCCACAATTATCCATGTCGACTTCAAAAGTATCAATTCTTGGATTTTTTCCATCGTCTGGATTCCATCTGTAAACATTGACTTTTTTAAGATTTTTTGAACCAGTTTTATCTTTATAATATTCACCTTTAATAATTTTTGAGTTTTCAGGCAGAGTAAACTCTGTCATTTTAATATACCCGTTCCTTTGGTGGAAAATATTGTACATCGTTAGTTAAAGTTCTAGCATGTACATCTCTATATTTAACTTTAACCTGTTTTCCGTCTTGCCATGCTAAAGTATGTTTCATAAAATTTTTGTCATCTCTCTTAGAAAAGTCCTCTCTAGCGTGAGCTCCTCTGCTCTCTTTTCTATGATAAGCTGAGTCCATAGTGGTCATTGCTTGCCTTATTAAATTGTCAAATTCTAAAGACTCTACAAGATCAGTATTAAATAATAGAGACTTATCTTTAACTGAAATATTGTCTAACCCCGTAAAAGGTTTCCGAATTTCATCTACACCTTCTTTTAAAGTTTTCTCAGTACGAAAAACTGCACATTTACTTTGCATTGTTTTTTGCATTGATAGTCTGAGTTCTGAAGCTTTTGCTTCTCCTTTGGAATTTCTTATTTTGTCAAATCTGCTTAAGCATTTTTCTGTCTCACTTTCAGGTATTTCACTGTGAGGAGTATTTGGCTTCACTAATTCTGCGGCTCTTTTTGCTGCTGCTTTACCAAAAACTACTAAATCAATTAATGAATTTGAACCAAGTCTATTCGCTCCATGAACAGAAACACATGCAGCTTCTCCGATTGCCATTAGTCCAGGCACAGTTTTTTCTGATCCATTCAAAGTCAAAACTTCGGCTTTATAATTTGTTGGAATACCTCCCATATTATAATGAACTGTTGGAACAACTGGTATTGGTTCTTTTGTAACGTCAACTCCTGAAAAAGTTTTTGCGGATTCTGCTATACCTGGCAATCTTTCTTCTATTACTTTTTGATCTAAATGGTCCAAGTGTAAATGAACATGGTCTTTTTCTTTGCCAACACCTCTGCCCTCATTAATCTCTACAGCGATAGATCTGCTAACTACATCTCTTGAGGCAAGATCTTTAGCGTTTGGAGCGTATCTCTCCATAAACCTTTCCCCTTTTGAGTTTAAAAGAAAACCTCCTTCTCCTCTAACTCCCTCAGATATTAAGCATCCAACTCCATAAATCCCGGTTGGATGAAATTGTACAAATTCCATATCCTGCAAAGGCAAACCAGCTCTTAAAACCATTCCATTCCCATCACCTGTGCAAGTATGTGCAGATGTAGCAGAGTAATATATTTTTCCATATCCTCCAGTAGCTATAATTGTTATATGAGATTTAAATCTATGAATTGTACCATCATTTAAGTTCCAAGCTATTAAACCTTTGCACTCTCCATTTTTCATAATTAAATCTAATGCAAAATATTCAATAAAAAATTCTGTATTATG
>MDTD01063619.1_pt1 | contig 21786 bp, 18 predicted proteins | sample 811221 | NCBI WGS metagenome assembly MDTD01 (sample SAMN05326646, study PRJNA326480) | marine metagenome | isolation source: seawater | place: Pacific Ocean: South West | collected 2011 | reverse complement strand
TCTCCCTCGGATTCTCGATCGGGTGCCCAAGACGCAATTTATAGATCAATAATTTATTTAAATTAATTTATATATTTTTTTTAATTATATAATATCACTTAAAACCTTGTAAAAGCTGTTAAAAAATTGTTTTTTTACGGGTTTCCTAATCGTGTTTCTTTCGCATAATGGTTCTCTGGCAGCCATGTAAAGCACTGAAAAAGAACGTTTTTTTTAATTCCAAGCGTTGACCCGTCCGGCCTTCGACCCGTATAGTGGGAAATAGTGCAATAAAGTGGTGATATATTCCACTTTGTGGGTTTATTCGTTCTTAAGTGGGCGCGGCGTTATGTTTCGTGGAGTGCAACACATCAATCTGGATGCTAAGGGGCGTATGGCAGTGCCCTCGCGTCAGCGTGAGCTGCTATCTGTCATCAGCGAGGGCCACATGGTTCTGACTGTTGATACACAGGCGTCTTGCTTAGCGCTGTATGCCTTGCCTGAGTGGGAGCGGATTGAGGCTGATGTGCAGGCGTTACCCGCTCTAGATCCCGCCGTAAAGCGTTTCCAGCGCTTGGTGCTTGGTTACGCCAGCGATCTGCAGCTTGATGGCAGCGGCCGTATTCTCATCCCGCCTGCGCTGCGTGACTACGCGAAACTGGAAAAGCGCGCTGTACTGGTTGGCCAGGGGAACAAGCTGGAATTGTGGTCTGAGGACTTGTGGCAACAGGAGTGTGCAGCGGCATTGGCGGTGGATTCTGTTGAAGCGCTGCCGACGGAGCTGATGCGGCTAAAGCTTTGACGGCTCTTGGGCATCAACCGGTTCTTCTGGAGGAGGCGATAGCAAGTTTGATGGTTTCGATAGATGGCGCATACGTGGATGGCACGTTTGGTCGAGGCGGACACAGCACCCGTATTCTCGATGCACTATCTCCTCTTGGGACTCTGCTGGCGTTGGATCAGGATCCGGCCGCAGCGGAGGCTGCCCAGAACTTGAGTGAGCAGGATGCGCGCTTTCGTTTTCAGGCCTGTAATTTCAGATCGCTAAATGAGCACGTCGCACCTGCGAGCTTGCAAGGTGTTCTATTAGATCTCGGGGTGTCGTCGCCCCAACTTGATGATCCGGAACGGGGATTTAGTTTTTCAGCTGACGGCCCTCTAGATATGCGTATGAACCCAGCCGCAGGCCAATCAGCTCAGACCTGGTTGGCCACTGCGGATCAGGATGAGTTGGCGCAGGTGCTAAAGGATTTGGGTGAGGAGCGCTTCGCAAAGCGAATTGCCAGTGCCATTGTGAAATCCAGAGCAGAGGCACCCATTACACGCACATGTCAGCTAGCCGAAATTATCTCTGCGGCAAATCCGAGGTGGGAGGCATACAAGCATCCTGCCACGCGGAGTTTTCAAGCGATCAGGTTGTTTGTAAATAGTGAGCTCGAAGCACTAAAAAGCGTTTTGGCGTCTGCGGTGGAGGCGCTTGCACCAAGCGGGCGATTGGTGGTGATCAGCTTCCATTCACTGGAGGATCGCATTGTCAAACGTTTCATCCGACAGGCGACTAGAGGTATTCAACTGCCTCCTGGTGTACCGGTGCAATTCGAAGCGCGGGGTGTCAGCCTCAAGCAGATTGGTTCTGCGGTCAAGCCAACAGATGACGAAGTCGCCCACAATCCCAGAGCGCGTTCCGCCATCATGCGAATTGCGGAGCGCATATAAATGTGCCGTGTGCCTCTTTCAGTTTGGCTAATCCCGGCGCTTGGTGCTTGCATCATTAGTTCGGCGCTCGGCGTCATTGCATCAACCCACCATGTCCGTGAGGGCTACGCCCGTCTGCAGATGCTAGAGCTCGAGCGGTGGCGAAAGCAGGAGCATTACACTCGATTGTTGCTCGAGATTAACACTTGGGCTGCGCCGCATCGTCTCAGTCAAATCGCCGCAGCTGAATTGTCTATGCAGGCGCCTCATCTCAGCTTGTCCCAGGTGGTGACAGAGTGAGAGGGCGGCAACCGGCTGATGCGTTGGCTCGCTGGCGGTTCGCCATCGTCTCGATGGCTTTATTTGCTTTGGCCGTAACCCTGATTGCACGACTGGTTCATCTTCAGGTGACGGATGGTGGGCAGGGAGCGGCGTTTCTCAGGGAGCAGAGTGCCCTGCGCACTGTCAGGAGCGCTGAAATTCCAGTTTACAGAGGCCTGATTACCGACCGTAATGGAACACCCCTAGCAGTGAGTTCGCCGGTCGTTTCACTCTGGGCAAACCCACAGCAACTCAAAGACAGCTCTCGGTTGGGAGAGCTCTCTCAGCTGTTGGGACTGGACCCACATGCATTGCGGGAAAAGCTGGCCTTTTACGGTGACAAGCAGTTCATGTATCTGGCGCGGCATCAAACACCGGATTTCGCGAGAGGGGTGTTGCAGGAGCGCTTTCCCGGTGTTCGCGGAGAGCGTGAGTATCGACGCTATTACCCTGCGGGTGAGGTCACAGCGCAAGTTTTAGGCCTGACTAACGTCGATGGACGCGGCATTGCCGGCGTCGAATTGGCCTTTGAGGACTGGTTACAAGGTTCGCCAGGTAAGAAACGGTTTATCAAGGATCTCCACGGTGATGCGGTTCGAGACTTTGGCGTCATTGATGAGCCGCGACCTGGCAAAGCCTTGGCGTTGAGTATCGATTTGCGTCTCCAGTATGCCCAGCACCGTGAACTGCAGCGTGCGATGGAAGAGACGGGTGCGGAGGCGGGTTCCGCGGTGACCATCGATGCTTGGACTGGTGAGGTGCTCGCTGTAAGTAATTACCCTGTTTTTAACCCTAACAGCCGTGGCGCCCTCGATTTCAGCAGAGTAAGAAATCGCGCTTTAACCGACGCGTATGAGCCAGGCTCTACGATCAAAACGCTGACGTTGGTGGCTGCATTAGAGAGCGGTCAGTTCCACATCGACAGTCTCGTGGACACTGCGCCCGGCCACATCCAGGTAGGTACCAAGGTTCTTCGTGACCCGCGAAACTACGGCGAGATCTCAGTCTCGACGATTATAGAGAAATCCAGTCAAGTGGGTGCCACCAAGATCGCTCAAGCGGTTGGGCACGAGGCCATCCTTGACGTGCTGCACCGGTTTGGCCTGGGCGAGACGACTGGAACAGGATTCCCCGGTGAACGGATGGGTCAGTTACCTGACTTGGCCCATTGGAGTGATATCGAGAAGGTCACGTTGGCATTTGGTTACGGGCTGAGTGTAACGCCCATCCAATTGGCACGTGCCTACGGTGTGCTAGCGAATGGCGGTGTTCGGCTTCCACTTACCCTCTTGAAGCAGCAAGCGGATATGCCACTTATCGGTGACCGGGTGATGGAAGAGGAAATTGTCAAGGACGTAGTTCTAGTGCTGGATCGTGTCACAGAGCCCGGTGGCACGGCAACATTGGCGAAAGTGCCGGGATTTTCGGTAGGCGGCAAGACGGGAACCGTCCATAAGGTAGGAAAGGGGGGCTACCTCGACGATAAATATGTCGCACTGTTCGTCGGGATCGCGCCGATAGAGGCGCCTCGTTACGTTACCGCGATCCTGATTGATCAGCCTCGCGGGGATCACTACGGCGGGGGACTAGCGGCCGCACCTGTTTATTCGCGCGTTACCGAGGAAGTTTTGCGCATCCGCAATGCGCAGCCCGATCAGAACGCGTTGGGGGCATTTTTGCCCTCCGGAGAGGCGGGGCAATGACGGTGAATTTGCGCGTCTTGCTCAACGACACTTCGGTTCCTGATGTTGAGATTTCACAGCTAGTGCTGGACAGCCGAGAAATCACACCCGGTGACGCGTTTATTGCGGTCCCGGGCACGCTGCAGGATGGGCGCCAATTTATATCGGCAGCATTCTCTAAGGGCGCTGTTGCGGTTCTTTGTGAAGCGGGAGATGGGTCAATGCCGACAAACAGTCGGACGATCATGTTGCCAGCGCTGCGCTCAAGGCTGGGAGAGTTGGCTAATAGATTCTATGAATCGCCCTCGCGATCGCTAACGGTTATCGCTGCAACCGGGACCAACGGCAAGACTTCGGTGATCGACTTGACAGCACAATTGCTGCGGCAGACCCGCGGTGCGGCAGGATCTATCGGGACGCTGGGTGCACGCTTAAATCAGCAGCGTCAACCAGCCACGAATACCACGCCGGACTGTCTTGCGTTGCATCGTCAACTGGATCAGTGGCGCGCTGCGGGCGTTAGCTATGTCGCATTGGAGGCTTCCAGTCACGCGTTAGATCAAGGTCGGCTGGACGGATTGTCGATTGATGTCGGGGTCTTTACCAACCTTTCGCGCGACCATCTCGACTATCACGGATCCATGCAGGATTACTGCGACGCCAAATTGCGACTGTTCAGAGATTTCAGCCCTGCCACGCGTATTTACAACGCAGATGATCAGGTGATAACGGCGCATCCGGATATTTGGTGCGAAGGTGGTCTCGGTATCTCCTCGGATCCCTGCGCTGCAGAGGTTGCGTTTGAGGTGCTCCATACGGCGCCGCTGACACTTAAGATTTCGACACCTTGGGGCAATGGTGAAATTCAGACCGCGCTGGCCGGGCGCTTCAACGCTTTCAATATTGTTGCGGCCATATTGGTTGCTTTGTCGGTTGGTGTATCAATGGAGGAAGCGTTGACTGCCGCCGCCGCTGCATTACCCGTTGAAGGACGTTTGCAGGCTGTTGGTGACGGCAGCGATGTTGCCGTTGTCATTGATTACGCCCACACACCTGATGCACTGGAGCGCGCGCTGGCTGCGCTGGTTGAGTCAAAACAGGATGGCGCGGTCTGGGTAGTTTTTGGTTGCGGTGGCGACAGAGACAAAGGGAAACGGCCTGAAATGGGCAGGATTGCTAGCAGATTGGCTGACCGAGTCGTGATCACCAGCGACAACCCACGCTTCGAGGCGCCGCAATATATCGTTGACGAAATCCTGGATGGGTGCGAGGACGGCTCACCTCTGGTTGAAATCGACCGCGCTGCAGCAATTGCTCTGGCTATTGCGGAGGCGAAGCATGGGGATACCATACTGATTGCCGGCAAGGGCCACGAGGGATATCAGGAGATCGAGGGCGCGCGCCTGCCGTTCAGTGATCTGGCCCATGCGACGGAGAACCTGTCCTTGAGGCGCGCTGCTTGATGGTTTCGGTTGAGTTGGAAGCACTTGCTGAGGAGACGGGCGGCGAGCTTATTGGCGAGTCTGTCCCTTTAGGCAAGTTGGTTGTCGATAGTCGTCAGGTCGGCAAGGGCGATCTGTTCGCTGCCATCAATGGCATGAGGGTTGATGGTCATAGTTTTGCGCCTAACGCACTCCGCGCAGGTGCAGCGGCCCTGCTTACGGAGCGCAAACTGGACGGTTTGATGCCCCAACTCGTGGTGGGAGATATCACGGCAGCTTCTGGTCGGTTCGGTAAACTGAAGCGTAAGGCCTTTCACGGAACCATTGTTGCGATCACGGGCAGCGCAGGTAAAACCACGACCAAAAATCTGCTTTCTGCGGCGTTGACGCCTGCAGGTTCTGTGCACGCCACCGCCGGCAATCAGAATAACGAGCTAGGTGTCCCCATGACGCTCGCGGGGCTGTCTTCCGCGCATCAATTCGGTGTGGTCGAAATGGGCGCGGGTCGCCCTCGCGATATTGCTTACTTATGTGAGTTGGCGCGTCCAGATGTCGCTGTTTGCCTCAATGCTTCCGCGGCACACCTCGCCAATTACGACAATGTGGCGGCGATTGCATGCTCTAAGGGAGAGATCTTTGAGGGCTTGGGGGCGGCAGGGCTTGCTGTGCTCAACGCGGATGAGGTGTGGCTTTCTCAATGGCAGCAGCAGGCGAGCAAAGCGCGGCAGATCACTTTCGGGTTAGCGGAGTCTGCCGACTATCGTGCTGTGAATATCGAGCGCGATGGTGTGCATGGAACGCGCTTCTCGTTACGCGGGCCCATGGGCGAATTGTCGGTAACTTTAAGGTTGGCAGGGGATCAGCACGTAAGTAATGCGCTCGCGTCCTTAGCCGTGGCGATCGAGCTCGGGGTCGATCCTGCAGAGGCTGCCAACGCAGTTGCTCGTGTAGCGCCCGGGACCGGTCGTGGTTCGGTCTCTGCACGGCCTCGAGCAGGCCATGTCGTTGACGACAGCTACAACGCTAACCCCGCCGCCGTCAGAGCAGCAATTGATGTTTTGGCGCGCGAACCCGGCTACCGCGTCTTGGTATTAGGATCGATGCTGGAGCTTGGTGAAATGACCGCAGCGTTGCATTACGAAGTCGGCGCCTACGCCGCAGCATCGGGCATTGATCGACTGATTGCGGTGGGTGTTGAAGCAATGCCCGCTGCAGAGGCCTTTGGTGCCGGCGCTCTCTACTTTCCGGATCAGACGGCTATGCAAGCCGCGTTTCCCTCGATGCCAGTCGATCACGTGATCTGGGTGAAGGGTTCTCGTGCAGTGGGTCTTGAGAGCACAGTGGCCTGGCTGCTTGCTTCCGAGGAGGTGTCGCCGTGTTGATGTGGTTGAGCGAACGGCTTGTTTCCTTGGATCCAGGCTTCGCTGTCTTCCAGTATCTGACGCTCCGCGGCATTCTCGCTGCTTGTACGGCATTGGCTATGTCAATGATCGTGGGGCCGGTGGTGATCAAGAGGCTGAATCGCCTTCAAATAGGCCAAGCGATTCGACAGGAAGGGCCCCAGACTCACCTTCAGAAGTCGGGCACGCCGACGATGGGTGGCGCATTGATTTTAGTGACGGTACTCGGCGCGACGTTACTTTGGGCAGATCTCAGTAATCGTTACGTTTGGGTCGCCATCTTTACCACCACGATCTTTGGCGCGATTGGGTGCGTCGATGATTACCTTAAGGTCGTGCTCAAGGACACTCGCGGATTGCCTGCACGCTGGAAATACTTGTGGCAATCGTTGTGCGCCTTTGGCGTAACACTTTACCTATTCGACACTGCAGTGATCGCTGAGGAGACCACTCTGTATGTGCCATTTTTCAAGGACGTGGCATGGGTGATGGGCTGGTTGTTCGTTCCCTTTAGCTACTTCGTCATCGTAGGTTCGAGCAACGCGGTGAACTTGACCGATGGTCTGGATGGCCTCGCTATTTTGCCAACAGTGATGGTGGCGTCAGGTTTAGGTGTGATCGCGTACCTCGCAGGTCATATGGAGTTCGCGGAATACCTCAATATCGCCTACCTACCAGGGACCGGAGAGCTCATGGTGTTCTGCGGGGCGATCGCAGGTGCTGGTCTAGGTTTCCTGTGGTTTAACACCTACCCGGCGATGATCTTCATGGGCGATGTCGGGGCTTTGGCGCTCGGTGCCGCACTTGGCGTCGTAGCGGTCATGACACGTCATGAAATAGTGCTATTTATTATGGGCGGTATCTTTGTGCTCGAGACGCTGTCAGTCATTATTCAGGTCGGTTCTTTCAAGCTGACCGGGAAACGTGTGTTTCGCATGGCTCCCATTCATCATCACTTTGAACTCAAGGGTTGGCCCGAGCCTCGGGTGATTGTCCGCTTTTGGATTATCACCGTCATGCTCGTGCTGTTCGGCCTAGCCACGTTGAAGTTGAGGTGAGCTGATGTCTAGCGTGTCTGCCACCATTAACGCCACCGACAAACGTGTCGTTTTTGGCCTCGGTATTACGGGACAGTCCGTAGCGCGATGGTGGCAACAAAAGGGCATCAATTTCACTGCCATCGATACACGTGCCGACATGGTCTCCGACCCAGTTGTTCTGGAACATGTTAATTCGCAGACGGCGGTGTTCGGAGAGGTGGATACTGACATCATCGACGGTTGTACTGAAATGATCGTGAGTCCTGGAGTTGCCTTGGATCACCCCATAGTGACTCACGCTCGCAATCAGGGCTGCCGTATCCGCGGTGACATCGACCTCTTCATGGAGGCCGCGCAAGCACCCGTTGTCGGCATCACCGGCTCTAACGGCAAGTCAACCGTAACTGCGCTACTTGGGGAAATGCTGCGAGCCTGCGGGCTAAAAGTGTCTCTTGGTGGGAATCTGGGTAGGCCCGCATTGGACTTGCTGGCGGATGATCCTGAGCTATACGTGTTGGAGCTTTCCAGCTTTCAGTTGGAGCGTGCGCATGACCTTGGTCTGCGTCTAGCTACGGTGCTCAATATTAGTGCTGATCATCTAGATCGTTACGCAAACCTCGGCGAATATCATCGCGCTAAACACCTGATTTTTAGGCAGGTGACTCAGGTAGTAGCTAATCGTGATGATCCACTGACCATTCCGCTGATGCCTGAAACCTTGGAAACCGTGTGGTGGCGTTCTGGAGAGCCTGATTTCGACGAGTTTGGGTTGCGCGAGATCGATGGCGTTAACTGGATTTGCCATGGATTCAACCCACTCATTTCAGGAGACGCGCTGCAACTGCCAGGCCGGCACAATTTAGCTAACTTACTTGCGGCACTGGCACTTGGTTCGGCATTGGGTTTACCTACATCTGGCCTCCTGGAGGGGGCGAGGGAGTATCGAGGCTTGCCTCATCGTTGCCAGTTAGTTAGACAGATCGGCGGCGTGCGATTCATCGATGACAGCAAAGGCACCAACATCGGTGCCACCGTTGCCGCGCTCGAGGGTCTCGCCGGCGAAGGCGCGATCTGGTTGATCCTCGGAGGGCAGGGTAAGGGACAGGATTTTTCGCTTCTCAAAGAGACTGTTGCCCAGTGCTGCTCTGGGGTCGTGGTGCTTGGTGAAGCGACGGCCGATATCACTAAGCACCTGAGTCAGGTGATTACTATCCAATCGGTGGATACGATTGAGGAAGCAGTGGCTTGTGCCGCCGCGCAAGCACAGACCGGAGACACTGTGCTCCTCTCTCCCGCCTGCGCAAGTCTGGATATGTTTGCTAGCTATGTTGATCGCGGCCAGAAGTTTCACAATGCTGTCAACGCATTAGAGGTGGTGGCGTAATGCGGTGGTTGCGAGCAGAGGCTCTGCAGAGCGATCTCGTACTGCTGCTGCTAAGCGTGATGTTGATGGGTGTTGGGCTCATTGCCATTGCGTCTGCGTCGGTCGAATACGGAGATTTCCACTTTGGAAACCCCTGGCACCACACGCAACGTCACGCGCTTTATCTTATCATTGGAGTGGCGGCTGGGTGTGTGACATATATGTGTCCGACAGCCACGCTGGAAAAAATATCTCCCGCATTGTTGTTCCTCGCTTCTGCCCTCTTAATTCTGGTTCTAATGCCGGGCATCGGCCATGAGGTCAATGGTGCGCAACGCTGGCTGTCGTTGGGCTTGATTACGATACAGCCGTCGGAATTCGCCAAGCTGGCTTTGCTTCTCTACGCTGCGGGCTACCTGGTTCGTCAGGAAGATGCCGTTCGTCAGCACTGGACTGGGTTGGCGAGATTAACAACCATCCTCTCGGTAGTGGCGTTTCTGCTTCTGCTTGAGCCCGACTTCGGTACCACTGTGATCGCAATTGGCATGACCGTCGGCATGATGTTCCTAGCCGGTGCGCATCTGCTTTATGTCGTCATGATGGTCGGCGTTGCCGCGGTAGCCTTCACGGTTCTGGTGCTCAGCGCCCCTTATCGCCTTCAGCGATTCACCGCCTACCAAGATCCTTGGGCAGATCCCTTTGGGTCGGGCTTTCAACTTGTTCAATCCTTGATCGCATTTGGCCAGGGCGAATGGTGGGGCGTGGGACTGGGTAACAGTGTTCAGAAGCTGTTCTATTTGCCCGAGGCGCACACCGATTTCGTGTTTTCGATTTGGGCAGAGGAGACAGGGCTGGTTGGCGCATTAGCGGTTATTACGTTGTTCGCGCTGCTAGTTGCGAGAATTCTCCAGAATGGTTGGCGCGCGGCCGCTCAGGGGCAACGCTTTGAGGCATATCTTTGTTTCGGCGTTGCATTGATGTTTTCGGGTCAGGCGTTTATCAACATGGGGGCGAGCTCCGGTCTCTTACCGACCAAGGGACTGACTCTGCCATTTATCAGTTACGGCGGTTCTAGTCTGATTGTTAGCTGCGCGTTACTCGGCATGGTACTGCGAATTGCTCAACCGTTGGCGACAACAAAGCGATCCACCTTGAATACTTCAGCGAGGGTGGTGAGATGATAGATCTGCCTGCCCAAGCGGGCCGCGCACTTATTGCCGCAGGCGGAACTGGGGGACATGTCTACCCCGCGCTCGCTGTTGCCGGCCGTTTGCTCGATAGCGGTTGGTCCGTGGATTGGGTGGGCACAGAGCGGGGCATTGAGCGGCGGCTTGTCCCCGCGGCAGGGATACCGCTCCACCATCTCTCAGTGTCAGGTTTGCGAGGAAAAAATCCGCTCGCCAAGTGGTTGGGTATCTTCAAGCTTTTGTTAGCGGTTATTGAGTCACTCATGGTGATACGACGGGTGCAACCTGACTTGGTTCTGGGGATGGGTGGTTACGCGGCGGGACCCGCTGGCATGGCCGCTTGGTTGACGCGATGCCCCCTAGTGATCCATGAACAAAATGCGATAGCAGGAACGACGAATCGGTGGCTATCACCGCTCTCGAGGCGGGTGCTTTGCGGTTTTTCAGGACAATTTGCATCTTTGCAGCATGCAGAAGTGGTGGGTAACCCCGTGCGTGATGAGTTGCAGCCGGTAGATCGACAGGAGTTAGAGGTGCTCGATCGTTTCTCTGCGGGTCGTCCAATGCGTGTGTTGGTGCTTGGCGGCAGTCTTGGTGCGGCCCCCTTAAATGCCATGCTACCGCAGGTAGTTGAGGTCTTGCGGGGACGCGGATCAGATGAGTCACTCACTCTTTGGCAACAGTGCGGACAGCGTAATCGACCAGAGGCGGATAAAGCCTGGGCACTCTTACCGTTCCAGTATCTTCGCTGTGATGACTTTATTGATGATATGGCGTTGGCTTATGCATGGGCCGATGTCGTTATAAGCCGTGCAGGCGCTCTGACAATATCGGAGCTGGCCCATACTGGTACGGCTTCGATTCTCATTCCACTGCCCCACGCGATTGATGATCACCAAACCTTCAATGCTCGCGTTCTAGCGGAGTGTGGAGCAGCAGTATTGATGCCACAGAGAGCGGTTACGCCCGACGGGCTTGCCGACTTACTGGAGGAATGGATTTCGACACCCAGCACATTGGCCAATATGTCGATGGCAGCCAGTGCGGCGGCTCAGGCGGATGCCACGACGCGTGTGGTATCGGTGCTGACCGAGGTGCTTCATGCAGCGGCTTGAACCAGCTCCCATGGTGCCTGGCGGGATGGGCCGAATTCGTCGCATCTTTATGGTGGGCATCGGCGGCGCAGGTATGAGCGGCATTGCTGAGGTACTGGTTGGCCTGGGCTATACCGTGATGGGTTCGGACCAGACTGAGACGTCCGTTATTGGAAGGCTGCGCTCGGTGGGTGTGACCGTGCATATTGGTCATCGAGCGGAATATGTTGAGCAGGCAGATGTGCTTGTCGTCTCAGCGGCTGTGCCAAAGGACAACCCTGAGCGATTGGCGGCAGAGATGTTGCGAATACCGGTCGTCCCCAGAGCCGAAATGTTGGCAGAGCTGATGCGATATCGCTTTGGTGTTGCAGTGGCCGGGACGCATGGCAAGACAACAACCACGAGTATGATCGCTGCGATTCTAGGCGAGGCGGGGGAGGATCCCACCTTTGTCATTGGCGGACTATTGAATCAGGCCGGATCCAACGCCGTGTTAGGCGGTGGCCACTATCTGGTTGTGGAGGCTGACGAGAGCGACGCTTCATTTTTGCATCTGCAGCCCATAATGGCAGTGGTAACGAATGTCGAATCGGATCACATGGAGCATTACTCCGGTGACATTGCGCGTTATCGCGATGCCTTCGATGCTTTTTTGCACAACCTCCCGTTTTACGGATCTGCAGTCGTTTGCATCGATGATCCCGGTGCGCGAGGTCTCCTCTCCGGTTTGTCACGTCGCGTCGTAACATATGGGCGGCATGTGGACGCAGATTATCGGCTTGAGAATTATCGAGCGGACGTATTGAGTGGACACTTTGATCTGGTTCGATCGCAGGACGAATTACCACTTTCTCTAACGGTAAAAATGCCCGGATTACATAACGCGCTGAATGCCGCTGGCGCTGCAGCGTTATGTTGTGATTTACAGATAGATGATGACGCTATTACCCGCGGCCTCGCTGGATTCGGCGGCGTCGATCGTCGTTTCTCGGATCTTGGTGACGTACGTTGGGATGGCGGCTGTGCCAGGCTCATCGATGATTATGGACATCACCCGACTGAAGTCGCGGTGACCTTGCAGGCTGCGCGTGCCGCCTTCTCTGGCCGCCGGATTGTCATGGTTTACCAGCCACATCGCTACACCCGGACACGTGATCACTTTGACGACTTTGTCTCGGTGTTAAGCGAGGGTGGCTTGCTGATTCTGCTGGATGTCTATGCCGCGGGAGAGGCGCCTATTGATGGAGTTGATTCTCACACACTGGCGAATGCGATTCGTGCCCGCGGCGTGATGGAACTCGTCGTGGTATCTGATCAAGGCCAGTTGCCCACCGTGCTGATGGGCGTGCTTACAGACAATGACGTGTTGCTGATGCAGGGTGCAGGTGATATTGGCCGTCTGGCCGCGTCGCTCGCAGGGGCTGAATCGCTGGAGGCATTGCAGTGAGCGATAGTGTTTTCGAGAATAAGATGCTTGCCGTGATGCTGGGGGGCACTGCTGCAGAGCGCGAAATCTCAATTGAGAGCGGAGAAAACGTGGCGAGCGCACTGGAAAATGCGGGCGCTCTTGTGCTGCGAGTAGATCCAGCTAAGCAGGGCTGGACAAAACGTCTTGAGGGCGTGGAGTTTGTCTTCAATCTGCTCCATGGCCCGGGCGGCGAGGACGGTACAGTGCAGGGTCTGTTAGAGCTCATGAGTCTGCCCTACAGCGGGTGCGGAGTGCTGTCTTCTGCGCTGACCATGGACAAGATTCGCACCAAGCTGCTTTGGCAAGGCGCCGGGCTGATCACACCTCCGTCACGCGTGTTGACGTCTGATTGCGATTGGGAAGCGGTCATTGACGAGCTAGGTGCAGTGTTCGTGAAACCTGCCTTGGAAGGTTCCTCGTTGGGGATGAGTAAGGCGACCAATGCGCAGCAATTGGCCACGGCGCATGAACAGGCTGCGGGCTTTGGCGCACCCGTCATGGCGGAGCAGTGCGTCGCCGGGGCGGAGTACACGGTGGCCATATTAGGTGAGCGCACCTTGCCCAGCATCCGCATTGATGTCTCTGGGGACTTCTACGACTTCGATGCTAAGTACCGGTCTGACGATACCCGGTTTACCTGCCCCTCAGATCTCAGTGATGCCGACGAGAAGGCGCTTGCTGAAATCGCACTGGCGGCATTCCAAGCCGTGGGAGGAGAGGTCTGGGGCCGCGTAGATGTGATTCTCGACTCTGCAAAATGCTGGCAGCTTCTGGAGGTGAACACCATACCCGGGATGACATCGCACAGTTTGGTGCCTTTGGCGGCCAAGGTCGCAGGTCTCAGCCTGATGGACTTGTTGACTGAAATTTATGAACACAGCATGGAGACGCGCCATGCCGGGTAAAAAAGCAACTGGAGTGCGAGGCATGTCGCCGCAAGCCACACGCGGAGAGGCGCAACCAACCTCACGCGCAAGCCTCTGGCTCAATCGCATCGTCCTTGCTTCAGGCGTTACTCTGGTGGGTTTGGGTCTGTATCAGGGCAGTGCCACCATAAAAGCGCGACAGGTGGAGCGCTTAACGGTACGCGGCGATGTTCGCCATCTCGACAGTGAGGCGATTCAGGCTCGACTGGCTCCTCGGGTAGCTGATGGTTTTATGGCGGCTGACCTCAGTGGTGCTCGTCAAGAGCTCGAATCGTTGCCTTGGGTATACGAGGTGAATACGCGACGACGCTGGCCCGCCGAAATCGAGGTAACGCTCGTTGAACAGCGACCTCTAGCACGATGGGGAAAGAGCGGATATTTAAATCATGAGGGTGAATATTTCGCCGCAGACCTGGACCCGCTCTATGCCCACCTACCTATCCTGGCTGGACCAGCTGGCAAGGAAGTGTTTTTGATGAGGCTGTATCAAATGCTGGCCGACCGCTTGGACGGCACTGATTTATCCATTAAGGCGCTTTCGCTGGATGATTTGGAGCAAGTGGCGGTTCAGTTTGATAACGGTCTTTCACTTTTATTAGGTGCAAGGGATATGTCCCAGCGTCTGGCGCGTTTTGTCCGCCTCTGGGATTCAGCACTACCAACTGCAGCGGTGGCAAAAATCGATTTGCGTTACGAACACGGTGCCGCCGTGACCTTTCAAGATGAGGACTTGGTGATACAAGCAACTGTCAATGGAGGGAGGGATGATGGCCAACGCCGACAGTAAACAAATGATTGTTGGGCTGGATATTGGAACATCCAAAGTCGTGGCTGTTGTGGGTGAGATTGATCCAGATGGCGGCATTGAAGTGGTTGGCATTGGGACTCATCCCTCCCGAGGCATGAAAAAAGGTGTGGTCGTGAACATCGAGTCGACGGTGAACGCCATTCAGCGTGCGGTTGAGGAAGCGGAGCTGATGGCAGGGTGTCAAATTCACTCTGTCTACGTCGGTATCGCAGGCAGCCATATCCGCTCGGTCAACTCACACGGCATAGTGGCGATCCGTGATCAGGAAGTTTTTCAACAGGATGTCGACCGGGTCATTGATGCAGCACAGGCGGTGGCCATTCCAGCCGATCAAAAAGTGCTTCACGTTTTGCCGCAGGAATACGTCATCGACAATCAATCGGGGATCCGGGAGCCTCTCAGTATGTCGGGGGTTCGCCTTGAGGCCAAAGTGCATCTTGTGACCTGCGCTGTAAACGCCGCCCAGAACATCGAGAAATGCGTTGAGCGTTGTGGCTTGACAGTAGACGGCATTATTCTGGAGCAGTTGGCGTCGAGTTACTCCGTCATCACTGAGGACGAACGCGATCTGGGTGTTTGCCTGGTCGATATTGGTGGTGGTACCTCTGATATTGCGATCTTCACTGACGGCTCTATTCGGCACACTGGGGTGATTCCCATTGCCGGCGATCAGGTCACCAACGACATTGCCATGGCGCTGCGTACGCCGACGCAGCATGCGGAGGAGATCAAGATTCGATATGCCTGCGCACTGACGCAGCTTGCAGGCCCAGATGAAACGATCAAGGTGCCTAGCGTTGGCGATCGTCCTCCACGCGACTTGTCCAGACAATCATTAGCTGAGGTGGTCGAACCCCGATACGACGAGCTGTTTACGCTGATGCAGTCAGAGTTGAGGCGCTCTGGATATGAGGACTTGATACCTGCTGGCGTAGTGTTGACGGGTGGCACCTCAAAAATGGAGGGCGCTGTTGAGCTCGCTGAAGAGATTTTCCACATGCCGGTTCGCGTCGGCGCACCGCAGTATGCCCGAGGCCTTCACGACATCATCCGCAACCCGATTTACGCAACAGCAATAGGGTTATTGCTCTGTGGTGCTGAGGACTCGCTGGAGGGCAGAAAGTCCCATCAACGCAGTGATGGAGAGGGCGGCAGCTACACGACACGCGTCAAAGAATGGTTTGCGAGACACTTTTAGAGAAGTTGTTTTTTAACGAACCTCAGCGGTAAGAGGTGTTTTTAGAAAGGGGAGAAAGCAATGTTTGAACTAGTTGATAGTGCACCACAAAGTGCCGTAATCAAGGTGGTTGGTGTCGGTGGTGGTGGCGGCAATGCCGTTCGGCACATGATTGATCATGAGGTCGAGGGAGTGGATTTCATTTGTGCAAACACCGACGCGCAAGCCTTATCCGATATCCACTCTAAGACCGTGCTGCAGTTGGGCGCGAGCATCACAAAGGGTCTTGGCGCAGGTGCTAACCCTGAGGTGGGTCGTGCGGCAGCGCTTGAGGATAAAGATCGGATCGCTGACGCGCTGCATGGTGCAGACATGATCTTCGTTACAGCCGGCATGGGAGGCGGCACGGGGACTGGCGCGGCGCCGATTGTTGCCGAGGTAGCGCGCGATATGGACATCCTGACGGTAGCAGTCGTGACGCGACCTTTCAGTTTTGAGGGCAAGAAGCGCCTCGGCACCGCGGATGAGGGCCTGAAAGAAATTGCCCAACACTGCGATTCGTTGATCACCATACCCAACGAAAAACTGCTTGAAGTCCTTGGTTCCAACACCACGCTGCTCGATGCATTTAAGGAGGCAAACGACGTGCTGCTTGGTGCGGTGCAAGGTATTGCTGATCTCATCATCCGACCGGGTTTAGTGAACGTTGACTTCGCCGACGTGCGCACTGTCATGTCGGAAATGGGATCTGCCATGATGGGCACAGGCACAGCGAGTGGTGAGGGACGAGCGCGAGACGCTGCAGAACGGGCGATTAACAGCCCGCTTTTGGATGACATCGACTTAAGCGGTGCTCGCGGAATCTTGGTGAATATCACCGCGGGGCTTGATTTGTCTCTGGGGGAGTTTTCCGAGGTAGGCGCCACCATCTACGACATAGCGTCAGAAGATGCGACGGTTGTCATAGGGACTGTGATTGATCCCGAGATGACAGACAGCCTCAAAGTCACTGTCGTTGCGACTGGTCTGCGCAATGCTGAGGCGCGGCCAACGCTGACTACAGTCGAACCGACTGCGACCGCCAAGCAGGGGACTGTTGGAACCGATTACAACGACTACGACCTACCACCCGCAAAGCGGCAGCAGGCTACTGGGCCAATTGATGGGCAGGCAGCGTCGAAAGTGGATGCGGATCTAGATGAGCAATTGTTTGATGTGCCCGCATTCCTCCGTCGCCAAGCTGACTGACCCAAGCTGTGATGCTGTGTCAATTTGCCTCAATGGCAAAAACTGTCCAGCCCTGAAAGTGGTGAATAGTCGGGATGGCAGAACTGGCATGACTTACGCTGCCCTAGTAAGGTTTCCGCTTGAGAAAGGGGAATTCCATGCTGAAGCAGCGCACCCTGAAAGAGTCGATAAAGTCGACGGGCGTAGGGCTACACTCGGGTAGTAAGGTGGCGATGATGCTCGGTCCTGCGCCGGCGGATACTGGCATTGTCTTCCGCCGCACCGACCTCAGTCCGGTCTGGGAAATCCCCGCCCGGGCAGACTGGGTCGATGAGACCGACCTTTCTACCAGTTTGGGCCGTGGTAACCATCAAGTCACCACTGTCGAACATTTGCTGTCAGCTTTGTGTGGTTTGGGCATCGATAACGCTTACATTGAAGTGGATTCGCCCGAGGTTCCGATCATGGATGGATCGGCGGGTCCATTTGTCTATCTGCTACAGGCGGCGGGTATTCAGGAACAGTCAGCGCCGAAGCAGTTTATCCGTGTAACGCGGGAAATTACTGTTCAGGACGGCGATAAATCTGCGACCCTAAGACCGTATGACGGCTTTCGGGTCGCCTTTGCCATTGATTTCGATCACCCTGTTTTCAAGGGACAGGTCGGTTACGCAGCATTGGACCTAAGTGCGGAGGCTTTTGTGCGTGAGATCAGCCGCGCGCGAACTTTTGGTTTTGTGCATGAGTTTGAGTACCTGCGTTCAAGAGGTCTCGCGCGAGGTGGCAGCGTTGATAACGCGATCGTCATCGATGACTACCGGATTCTCAATGACGGAGGTCTGCGCTACGACGATGAGTTTGTTAAGCACAAGATGTTGGACGCGATTGGCGATCTGTACTTAGCGGGGCACCATTTATTGGCCGAGTATGAGGGCGTTAAATCTGGTCATGCACTCAATAATCGGCTCGTTCGGGCGCTATTTGATAGCCCCGATTGCTGGGAGTGGGTAACTTTTGAGAATCCCGCTGATGCCCCTGTCGATTGGGCGTTTTTGGGTGAGGAGCAATTGGTCTAATAGATTTCGAAGGTGCCAAATCACCGCATTTGGCTGCGAATCGAGGTTTTCCTTGGTAGCCGAAAATGGCATAGTCTCTTTCGTTCTAGATTCGACAATTAGCATTGAAAATAATACTGCTCAATGATCGAGCCGCCTCGCGCACCCTTGAGCTGGGTAAGGTGTCGTGGGCGCTGATTTCGGCCTGTTTCATCGGGTTGCCGTTTGCGCTGTCGACAGTTAGTTATCAAGCGGGGTTTAGTTCGGGTCTGGTGTCTGAACAGGCGACGCGCCTGTCAGCTCAGGAGCAGCACGCGATGGAGCAAGCTGAATCGCTGGCGCAACTCGGTGTTGAAGCACGATCAAGAATGGCTGCGATGACTAGACGACTTGCAAGCTTGCAGGCTCATGTCACCCGTCTTGATGCGTTAGGTCTGCATTTGACCGATCTGGCAGGTCTCGACTTGGAAGAGTTTGATTTTTCAGGGGCGCCTGCTCTCGGTGGGCCATCAATACCGGCTCCCTATGAGGGTCTGCCGACATCCGCACCGCACGATAGTTCACCATCTGTTCGAAAGGTCGAAACGCAGTTTGGTTTGCTTGATCAGCTTTTTGCCGAGCGGGAGGCCCAGTTTGATGTGTTAGCGGGTCTCCTATCGTCTGAGCAATTGCGGGCTGAATCTGCGCCGTCAGGAAGGCCCATTATCTCAGGTTGGCAATCATCTCCTTACGGTTATCGAATTGACCCAATTTCTGGGCAGCGTGCCTGGCACGACGGGGTAGATTTTGCTGGTAAGGAAGGGGCTGAAATCCTCGCTGTTGCTAGTGGCGTAGTGAGTTGGAGTGGCTCCCGATCAGGTTATGGCCAGATGGTAGAGGTCGCTCATGGTGATGGACTCAGCACACGTTACGCTCACAACAGGGAAAATATGGTCGAGGTTGGAGACTTAGTCCGACGAGGCGACGTTATCGCTCTGATGGGAAGCACTGGGCGATCCACAGGTCCCCATGTTCACTTCGAAGTTTTCAAACACGGTCGAGCCGTCGATCCCGCCACTTACATTAGTCGAACGCATCAATGACAAGATAATTCTGACGCTCTCGGATCTTCGCAGTACCCAAAGGATTTCTTGTGACTCAACAATGAGTTTTTTATGTTGACATCTACGATAAAAAAGCTTTTTGGCACCCGTAATGACCGGGAGCTAAAGCGGATGGGCAAGATTGTTGCGCGCATCAACGCGCTGGAAGAGGGCATGGGGGCCCTCGATGATGATGCACTTCGTGCCAAAACGGCCGAGTTCCGCGGACTGCTGGATGAGGGCGCAACGCTTGAGCAGCTGTTGCCAGAGGCCTTCGCAGTTGTCAGAGAAGCGGGTGTGCGTGCCCTGGGTATGCGCCATTTTGACGTGCAGTTGATCGGCGGTATTGCGCTTCATGACGGCAAGATCGCTGAAATGCGCACGGGCGAGGGTAAAACGCTTGTGGCAACACTCCCTGCGTATCTCAATGCACTACCTGATCACAGCGTGCATCTGGTGACGGTAAATGATTATTTAGCGAGCCGTGATGCCGCCTGGATGGGCCCGCTGTACAAATTCCTTGGGTTGTCAGTCGGGGTCGTGCGATCGGGCCAGAGCTCGGAAGAAAAGAAGTCCGCCTACAGCTGTGACGTGGTGTACGGAACCAACAACGAGTTCGGCTTCGATTACTTGCGCGATAACATGGCGTTCAGCATGGGGGACAAAAGTCAGGGGACGCTGGCCTTTGCCATTGTGGATGAGGTGGACTCGATTCTGATCGATGAGGCTCGGACGCCCCTCATCATTTCCGGTGCTGCCGATGACAGCTCTGAACTCTACAAAACCGTGAATCGACTGATCCCCAAGCTTTCACCCGAGCTGGAAGCGGAGGAGGGTGACTTTACGCTCGATGAGAAGCAGCGCAGCATTGAATTAACCGAGCAGGGGCATGAAAAGGTTGAGGGTATGTTGATAGAGGCGGGCCTTCTGCAGGAGGAGGACTCTCTATACGCCGCGACCAATTTGGGCTTACTCCATCATGTCCACTCGGGCTTGCGAGCCCATGTGTTGTTCCAGCGCGATGTGGAGTACATCGTTCAGGAAGGGCAGGTCGTTCTGATTGATGAACACACCGGGCGCACCATGCCCGGCCGCCGCCTGTCTGAAGGCCTGCATCAGGCGATTGAGGCAAAAGAGGGCGTCAAAATTCAAAGTGAAAGCCAAACTCTGGCTTCGACGACCTTCCAGAACTTTTTCCGTCTCTACAACAAGCTGGCGGGCATGACGGGTACTGCTGACACAGAGGCCTTTGAATTCCGCCAGATCTACGGCCTGGAATGTATTGTGATTCCGACCAATGTACCGATGAAGCGGGATGACCTGAACGACCTGGTCTATCTGACCCGCGAAGAGAAGTTTGAGGCCATTATTGAGGACGTCCGGTCCTGCATTGAGAGTGGTGCGCCGGTTTTGGTCGGTACTGCCTCGGTTGAGACGTCGGAGGAGTTATCCCACGCGTTTCAAAAGCAAAAAATTGAGCATAAAGTGCTGAACGCCAAGTATCACGAGCAAGAAGCTGAGATTATCGCGCAGGCCGGGCGGCCCGGTGTCGTCACCATTGCGACGAACATGGCAGGCCGCGGGACCGACATCGTGCTGGGCGGCAATCTGGAAGCCGAGCTGATGGCTCAGGGCGAATCGCTAGGTGACGCAACGCGCGAGGCGCTGACCGCCGAATGGCAGACCCGCCATGACGCGGTGATCGAGGCGGGTGGTTTACACATTCTCGGGACTGAGCGCCACGAATCGCGGCGCATCGATAACCAACTGCGCGGGCGGTCTGGCAGACAAGGTGATCCTGGTGTATCCCGTTTTTACCTTTCCCTTGAAGACAACCTCATGCGCATCTTCGCGTCAGAACGGGTGAAGAGCTTTATGCAGGCGCTTGGTATGGAGCGAGGCGAGGCCATTGAGCATCGGATGGTTACGAATGCCATTGAGAAAGCGCAGCGCAAGGTCGAGGGGCGAAACTTCGATATTCGGAAGCAGCTGCTTGAATACGATGACGTCGCCAACGATCAGCGCCAGATTATCTACCGGCAGCGAGATGAATTGCTGTCTGACGATGAGATCGGAGAGACCATTACTGCCATTCGACACGATGTGGTTAATGACGTCATTGATGGTTATATCCCACTTATGAGTGTTGAAGAGCAATGGGATATCTCTGGGCTTGAAAAGCAGTTGGAAGGTGAGTTTGGTCTGACTTTACCGATTTCACAGTGGCTGGATGAGGACGATTCTCTTCATGAGGAAACCCTCCGCGAGCAGATCGTGACCTCAGTACAAACCGCTTACGAAGAGAAGGCCGCCAGCATCGGGCCGGGTATGCGGCAGCTTGAGAAGCAGATCATGTTGCAGGTGCTGGACACGCTTTGGAAAGAACACCTTCAAGTGATGGATCAGTTGCGACAGGGAATTCATTTGCGCGCCTATGCGAACAAGAACCCTAAGCAAGAATACAAGCGCGAATCTTTTGCCTTATTCGAGGGCCTGCTGCAGCGGCTCAAATATGAGGTCGTGAGATTTTTAAGTAACGTCCAGGTCCAGCGGTCGGACGCAGCAGCGGCCATGGAGCAGCAACGTCGAGAGGCCGCGGCGAGACAGAAGATGGCGTTCGAACACGCAGATGCGCACTCAGCCATCACTGAAACGCGCGAGGCGGCTCAACCGGCGCAGGCGCCTCAGCCCTTTACGAGGGCCCAACCCAAAGTGGGCCGCAACGATCCCTGTCCCTGTGGCAGCGGGAAAAAATACAAGCAGTGCCATGGCGCGTTAAGTTGAATTTGTCTCGACTAACTGATTATTTATCCGTCCGTGTTCAGTGCCCCTGTGGTCCT
>MDTD01032693.1_pt1 | contig 21787 bp, 20 predicted proteins | sample 811221 | NCBI WGS metagenome assembly MDTD01 (sample SAMN05326646, study PRJNA326480) | marine metagenome | isolation source: seawater | place: Pacific Ocean: South West | collected 2011 | reverse complement strand
TTTCGCCCTTCAACGAACATCGAGCCCAGTAGTATGTTTGCTATGTCAGTCCAAGTCCTATTGTTTCGATAGAGCATATCCGGTGAGAATGATGGAGGAAATTGCATGGAGTTTGCATCCAGTTTTATCTTGGATATCCCCGGTGGTACCAAACACAGTGCCAGCAAAATTAATAAACAAGCCAGGGAAAGCAAAGTCAAAATGCTGGCTATAAGAAAGTACTGGCTGAATTGAAAGAGGAGCAAGCTGAAACATAGGATGGCCAGTGAGCAGACCGAGTAGATTCCCAGGTTCTTCCTCGGCATAGGGCTGTAGAGAAGCTCAAAGGACTCGGCACCGGATTCCGGCTGCTTGATATCTTTCGCTTGCTCCGGCAAATTCATCAGTCAGTAAGAGAACATAATCAACTTGCCGCGCTCAAGAAGCTCTTTTGCGGCAGAGGAGACTGTGTATTCCATGATTTCACAGCCGCTCTGTATCTCCAGTCCATCTTTGTTCTTTAACAAACCTTCCAGTATCGGTTTTGCCGCCTCCGGGAAGTGATGTTTTATCAGCATGGCCAGGTAAATTTTTCCCGCCGGCGAGGCCGATTCAATCTGAGCGGTGAGGGCAGGCAAGCGCACCTCCCTGTCCTTGAGTGCCCTGGCGAAAATTGCATAGTTCTTGGAATATTCTCCCCCTTCACCTATTTGAATATCGGTGACCCGGGTGGCTTTTATCAATGGTTCTATATATGATGGCACGGATTTTTCTGATTTCTTCTTTGGAATGGTTTTGGGGTTGGTCTGCGATCTAGTTGCTGATCTGGTCTGTGTTGCCTTTTGTGATCCAGTTTGTGATCTGGTAGGTTTTCCCTTCTCCAACCCAGTCGGTGTTTGAGAAGTGGCAACTCCTGTGTTTCGGCTCAGCATGCGTTTTATGTCTGCGAATACGACTTCCTTGGGTTGGAACTCTCTCCTGAATCCGTTATTAGATCCGTCAAACCACTTTATCTTTCCGTCTTCAACGGGCATGCAGGACAGCCCCCAGTTGTTTCTTGTGTAAAAGCCACCTTCTTCCTTCTTGAGAAATACAAGGCAACTACCTTTTGTGAACTTGACCTGGGCGCATTCAAAACTTTCATCTCCAAGAAGACGCAGGCTTGTTTTTGCAGTTCTCTTTTTGGCTTTGTCGGATTTTTTTACGGCTTTCAAGATTTTTATCGGTCTAGCCCGGGCCTCCTGCTGATAAGTCCAGGTTTTTCCTTTTATCTTCACCGGCTTGACACTGACAATATCCACCAGAGCGATGAAGTCTGCGCTTTGCACCATCTCCTTTTTAGATTTAAAAGCCGCTTTAGCATAGGCTTTTTCAACGGCGGTACTATGGAAGGTGAGCGATGTCAAAAGTAGGATCCAGATAAATCCCGTGCATTTAAGCACGGTTTTGCATCTGGCGACAGAGATTAGGTCTTTCAATACCATCCGAATCTTATGCTTCTTTCGGCTCAAGGCGCATGAAGACAGGTCCGGTATTTCTCACCTTTGCTCCAGGCTTCAACATGTCGAACATATCATCGTCTTTACGGTCCCCGATAACACCGATGTCATCATCGTTACCGAGCTGGTGCCAGATCTTCTGGGCTAGCTCGGGAGTAAATGGATATATGTGCATGGCGGTTCTTCTCAAAACTTCCATACAGGTAAATAGAACTTCCTCCCCTTCTTTGCTCTTGCCTTCTTTGAAAAGGGTCCAGGGTTTTTCGTCGTTCATGTACTTGTTGGCCTGGTCTACTAGAGCAAAGAGAGCATCAATCGCTTTTGCAAACTCAAGTTTTTCCATGTGCTTATCAAAGACAACATGGATTTCATTGGCTTGTTTTCTGAGGATATGTTCCGGGTCTTGATTGGGCACCACCCCGCCGCAGTGTTTTTCCACCAGGGTTAATGTTCTATTTAAAAGATTGCCGAGATTGTTGGCGAGTTCCGCGTTGACCCGTTTTATGAAGTCGTCGATGCTGAAATCCCCGTCGTTGTCAAAAGGAGTTGCCGCCATCAGGTAGTAGCGAACCGCATCGGCACCGTATTCATCCACCAGGGCGTTAGGGTCTATGACATTACCCAGAGACTTGCTCAGCTTTTTACCGTTGACCGTGATGAAGCCGTGGGCGAAGACTTGCCTGGGGGGCTCGATGCCCGAAGCCATTAAGAGTGCCGGCCAGAATATAGAGTGGAATTTGTTGATGTCTTTTCCGATCAGATGAAGGTCAGCCGGCCAGTAGCGGTTGAATTGTTCCATGTCATGGGGATAACCGATACCAGTTATGTAATTGCTCAGGGCATCAATCCAGACATAGATGACTTGCTCGCTGTCACCGGGAACGGGTACGCCCCAGGTTAGTGAATGGCGCGCTCTGGTGACGCTGAAGTCACCAAGTTCAGGATCATTTAGTTGATTGAGAATCTCTTTCTTGCGTCCTTCCGGTTTGACGCTATCCGCATTGCTCTCAATCCAATTTTTGACCTTATCTTTATAGTTGGTCAGTTTAAAAAAGTAGTTGTTCTCTTCCAGCTTCTTAGGCGGTTTCAAGTGGTTGGGGCAATTACCCTCTTCGTCCAGATCCCTTTCACGAACAAAGTCTTCGCAGCCCTCGCAGTAGAGTCCTTCATATGTGCCTTTGTATATGTCACCCTGCTCCAGAAGCTTTTTAAATATCCCCTGTACTGAAGCTTCGTGGGGCGCATCCGTGGTTCTAATAAAGTGATCGTTGGAGAGATTCAGCTTCTTCCAGGCTGCTTCAAATTTTGATGACATTTCATCACAGAACTCTTTCGGATTCTTGCCTGCTTCTCCTGCCGATTTTTCTACTTTGGAGCCATGTTCATCAACACCGGTCAGAAAAAAAACGTCAGCACCCCGCATTCGGTGATAACGGGCGACAATGTCGGCGGCAATTTTTTCATAGGCATGACCTATGTGAGGGGTGGCGTTTACGTAGTCAATAGCAGTAGTTACATAGAACTTATTCATCGAATAGAAACCTTATTGATATTCTGTTATAAGCGCTTGTTAAGCAGTCAAGCGGATTTTTCCCGGTAGCCTAAAATCCCGAGAAGAATCATAATAATACAGGGAAGTGCATTTGGGTTTTTAAAGTTATGAAAAGTAAGGGACCGACAAAAGAGTCGAAACACAAGAAGAAGCCGGCGACAAAGGGTAAATCAGAATCCTTTGAAAAGTTTGCTCCTCTGGAAGACAAGACCATCATCCTTGGCGTCTCCGGCGGGATTGCCGCCTATAAAGCCTGCGATGTGGCATCGATGTTAAGGCGCGCCGGAGCAGATGTGCATGCGGTGCTCACACCGAACGCCAAAGAGTTCATCACGCCTTTAAGTCTCACTACGATGACCCGCAATCCTACTCATTGTGAGCAATACGAGCAGTCGGCCAACTGGAAGCCGGAACATATAGAACTTGCCAAGAAAGCGGATCTGATCCTCATCGCTCCTGCGACCGCTGATATTCTTGCCAAATTGGCCGGTGGTATATGCGATGACCTTTTGACCAGTATGGTGCTTGCCTCCCAGGCCAAGGTCGTGGTGGCACCGGCCATGAATCCGACCATGTACGGACATCCTGCCACCAGAAGGAACCTCGACATTCTTCAGAACACTTTCCGCTACGACGTAATCGCTCCGGAGTTCGGGGAGGTAGCCTGTGGAGATGTGGGTTCCGGCAAGATGGCATCGGTCGAATCTATAACCGCCGCCGTAGCTTCAAGATTGCTTGCCCATAAGACTTTGATGGGCAAGAAAGTGATGGTCACTGCTGGTGGTACCAGAGAGCCCATCGACCCGGTTCGTTTCATCGGAAATAGAAGCTCGGGCAAAATGGGAATAGCAATGGCAGATGCCCTGGCCGGGCGCGGTGCCGATGTCACCCTGGTCTCCACGGTGGCGGTCAATCGCTCATACTCCGTTCTGGTGGTGGAGACTGCCCATGACATGCAGGAGACTGTGGAAGCAGAGTTCGACAACTGTGACGCCCTGGTAATGACGGCAGCGGTGGCTGATTTCCGTCCTCTGAGGGTCTCTTCCCACAAGATTAAGAAGTCTGAGTCCGAGGATATTGTGCTTGAATTGACGCAAAATCCTGACATCCTCGATCTGCTTGGCAGGGTGAAACGTAAAGATCAGGTAGTGATCGGTTTCGCGGCCGAATCGGAGGGGCTACTTACCCATGCTGCCGATAAGCTCCAACGAAAAAATCTCGATATGATTGTCGGAAACGATATTACCGTTCCCGACATAGGCTTCGGCAGCGATGACAATGCTGTCATTATTCTTGGTTCCGACGGTATAAGAGAGAATCTGCCCCGGATGCCCAAACGTGCCATCGCTGAGCATCTATGCGACCACCTGGTGGAGCTCCTCGGTCAAATAAGCGAGGATGAGGATGAAGCTGATCAAGATTGAGCCGGATTTTATATATATCTAGAATGAAACAAATATTTGAAGGATCTAAGCTTCGGCGACAAAATTTGGTAAAGTATGGCATGTCTCACATCAGGTGATACCTGCTTGAAAAACTACTGGAGAAGTTAGATGAGCAAGAAATCCAGCGAAAAGAACTCTGACTCCGGCCTCTTATTTTGGTTGGCTGGTCTCTTTTTGGGAGCTGCCGGCGGTGCTACCGTAGCCTTTTTAGTCGCTCCAAAATCCGGCAACGAAGTGCGGGGTGAGATCCGCAAAACAGCCAAGGATATGCCTGAGAAGATGGGCGAGATTGTGGACGATTCTCTCGACCTCTATGCTTCCACCCTCAATTACTGTCAACTTCTTGTGGAAGAGCAAACCTCAAGGATGAAACGCGCGGTTGCCGCAGGTAAAATGGCTGCTGCTAAGAAGCGCGAAGAGATTGAGCTGGGCGGCGGTGCTACCGTATTTCCTTTACAGCACAAGTAAACGAGTTTTCCCTGGCTGAACCCAGTTCAGGTTGAACCGTGCGTGATTTCACACAGACTATTAATTAAGGGGCGATATTCGTGGACGCAGCCACAATGAGTAGTAACATCGATCTGGTAATTGGATTTTGTTTCCTGGTACTGGTGGTTCTCGGAGTTTTCCTGGCCATACCCTTATGGCGCCTCCTGGACCAGTCCACTCGAACTCTAGGTGCGACCGAGAACTTGATCAACACTCTGGATCAAGAGCTAGGTCCCACTATCAAAGAGGTTGACAACGTCCTGGTTACCGTTAATGAGTTTCGATCCATAGCCCAGCGTGGGATAACTGATGTAGGAACCAGAGTGGACGATGTCACCGGCAACATTGGAAAAGTGGCGGATCAGGCCAAGAATGAAACGAAAGTATTCGGAACAGGTCTGTTTGCTGGTATAACCGCCTATTTTTCTGGCAAACATGATCATGAGGGGTCTTCATCTTCCAGCTAAGGTTTGACCTCGGGGTGCAAAAATCAGAAATTGTTAAGGAGAGGATAATGGCGAACAACACAGGAAGGTTTTTTGAAGGGTTAGTAGTCGGTGGATTGCTTGGCTTCGTTTTCGGATTATTGTCTGCTCCAAAGTCAGGTGCCGAGCTAAGACGTCAAATTGCCGATGGCTCCGAAGACCTTTATAAACAAGCCAGTGATTCTATCGATGACATGAAGTCAAACGCCGGTCATCGAATCACCGAGATCAAAGACAAGACCGAGACAGCTATCGGGGATATCAGAGGCAAGAGCACCGATGTGTTGAAGAAAGCTGGTGACAGTGTTCAACATACCAAAGACGAATTCGCCAATAAGCTCCAGGAGATGGCTGGAAAGTCCACCAAAGTGCTGGTGGATGATGTCGAGTCCGCTACCTCTGGGAACTAGTTCTTAAAAGCAATCTTTTAGAAGCCCTGCTGAGTCGGTACTTGTGACCGGCATCTACAGGGCTTTTTCTTTTGATTTCTGAAAGTAGATTGACTTCAATCTACCTATATAGAGGTATCCTAGGGGGGGTTGCTAGAATTCCTGATTAAGGGTACTTGCCGTTGGATGATTCGCTTGGGCAATACTTACCTGACCGCTATAGCCTGGAAGAGTGTCTGGGTCAAGGCGGTATGGGGTCCGTCTATAGAGCCCGAGATGCCTATCTCGCAATAGATGTGGCCATAAAAATTGTCCGGCTTCATGATCTTGAGCCCGAGTCCATCGCGCGTTTTCAGCGGGAGGCGAAGCTATCTTCTCGGCTTAGCCATCCCAACATAGTGACAATTCTAGATTTTGGCGTTCTGGAAAGTCGGTTTCCCTATATGGTTCTCGAATATATTCCCGGAGAAAACCTGGAGGATATTCTTTCGTCCCAGGGACCCTTCGAGGTTGAGAATGCCCTGGAGATTATGCGTCAGGTGGCTGCGGCACTTGCCCACGCGCACAAAGAAGGCGTGCTGCACCGGGATCTAAAGCCGGCAAATATTCTTGTCTTTGAGGATGAAAAAGGTATCACGCAGGTAAAGCTGCTGGATTTTGGAATCGCCAGATCTTTAGGTGATGATTCTTCCGCGGAAGTGCAAAATTCAACCTTAACCAGGCCTGGAATGATTGTGGGAAGTCCTCTCTATATGAGTCCCGAGCAAGTGCGAGCCGATAAACAGATTGACCAGCGCTCGGATATCTATTCCTTCGGTTCTGTGTTTTTTAAAATGTTGACTGGTAAGGCACCATTTCTGGGTGATTCGGCCCTGGAGACTATGTCTTTGAAGTTGGAACAAAAGGCGCCAAGTCTGGCGGAGACCGGGATGCCAGGAAGAGAAGACCTGGAAGCCTTTCTAAGTAAGTGCCTGGATTCCGATCCGGATGGAAGGTTTGCCACCATGGAAGAGCTGGAGACTGCTTTAGACTTATTGTTGGAGCATGAGCAGGAGCAAGATCTTGAAGGTGCTTCTCTGGTAGAGCCCCCTGGCTCATCTTCCTTCTCTGAATCCTCCAGGGCTTCAAAGTCTTTTCATGTCCCTTTGATAATTGTCCTTTGTTTTGGAGTGGTTTTGTTTGGAGCGTGCTTCTTGGGATATCTTGCTTTATTCGATGGGAAAAGCAAGCTGCCTTCTGGGGGACTGAAAAGTGAAGCGCATCCGAATAAATCTGCTGGTCAAGATAGTCTTGATTCAAAAGCCTTGAATTCTTATGCTAACAGTTCTTCCGCTATTCCCGTAGATGTTCCCGCAGATGTTCCTACAACTGTTCTCGCAGATGTATCTTCACCAATTCCTTCTCAGATTAGTATTTCCGGCGGTACTGATTTTGGCCTCGGTCCTATCAATAGCTATGCCGGATATGATCAGAAAAAACTCCTGGACTACAATCCAAAACGCCGGACATGGATTGTTAGAGCCGAAGCCACTTCAAGCGACTTTAAACAGATCGCATCTCGAAAGAACATTAGCTCACTAACCTTTTTGTTTCCCAGGGGCAATCCTGTCGACTACAAACTTTTGCGGGACATGAGGCTTCAAAGGTTGGAACTGGAAGCCATTCGAAAGATTGATAGCGAATTGGTTGCGGCCCTAAGCACTCTGGAAACGGTGGAAGAGCTGCACTTCAAGACCTGTACATTTGTGGGCGCCGATGTTCTGGATCCTCTAAAAAAAATGCCCAGGCTTAAGCGTTTGTCTCTGGAAAAGAGCTCCCTGGAAGAGAAGGCGCGGTCTCCGGAGGATCACAAACTGAAGCCGTTTCCTGCGGCAGTATTAGATATAGTGTCGCGCCTTCCGGGTTTAAAAGATCTGGTGCTTTCCGGAAGTGACGTGGAAAGAGGATTTTTGAAAGGCCTCCCTGTCGGTTCTCAATTCCGCCAGCTCCAGCTCGGGGAGCTACATTTTGATGAAGAGCAGCTGAAGCCTTTGTTGACGATAAAAGTTCAGCATCTGAGTATAAAAGGAAATTCGTTTAGTCGCCGGTTTGTTCAGCGCGTAATAGAGAAGACCGGGCTTGAGACGATCAATTTGACACCAGTTTTTGAACTGGACGGTGAAGCCTCTTTGACTGGGCGCGATGTTCAGGCTCTCAGCCGGAAGAATCCAGGTATAACATTTCACTATTTCCACACCAATTACAGGGACGGAGATATTGTGCAATAGGCATAGATTTTAGTGGAACAGGAGCCGTTAAATCATGGGTGAATTTGTGTCGATGAAGAGATGTCTGGTCTGGGCCATATTTCTCTCTTTCATTTTCCTTTCTTCGTTTTTCTGTGCCCGGGCATGGTCAAATGAGTCTGTTCTTACAAAAGGGGTAATCGGAGATAGGATTGCCAGTCAGGAGACAGCGGCTCTTGAAGCCCTTGCCGAGGCCCGAGAGAGTTATAAGAAAAGCAAGAATCTGGTCCCGCTTTTAAAAGCCATGCACCGTCTTGCCTTTATTGAATCCGCTCTGGGTAAGAATGCGGAATCAAATAAATTGTGCAGAGAGGCTATCGGGATGGTTAAAAGTGTCTACGGAGAATCTAATGTCTGGGAAGGTGAGTTCCTTAAGTACATGGGGCGAAATTTTTCCAGGTTTTCCAGATTCAAAGAGGCTCTAGATTGCTATCGCAAAGAGCTTGCCATCTACAAGAAAGTTTTTGGAGAAGACAGTCCGAAACTGGTAGGAGTAATGTCAAGCATCGGATCGCTTTTTGCCATGCAGGGTCGATACAAAGAGGCCGAGCCATGGCTGAGGCAGGCGATGCAAGCATCCGGAAAGCTCAAGGACCAAGGATCTGTAGCCGCAATCGGTGCTTCTTCTGATATGGCTCTTCTTCTTCTGACTCAAGGTCGGCTCGATGAGTCTGAGAGGCTCTTTAGCAAAGTGCGAGATGCCATCATGGATAGTTATGGAAAGCAAGACCCACGCTACGCGATGTGCATGAATAGTCTGGGAGAGATTTATTTAAAAAAAGGAAACTATAGAAAGTCTGAAAAAGCCCAGGAAGAAGCTCTGGCGGCAGCGAAAGCCAGTCTTGGCGAATCAAGCCATCTTGCGGCCCAGTGCCTGAACGGTCTTGCCAATGTCTATATGACAGAAGCAATGGATGAGGCACGACTGCGTCAAAGAGAGCATTTTCAGGTGACAGGAAAGAAGCAGATTCGCGTCAACCTGGTCAATGTCAGGAATCTTCTCATTGAAAAAGCCGAACCTCTGTACTTGCGTTCTCTTCGCATAGATGAAGCGGCCATGGGAAAAGACAGTCCTGAATTGATTAGCATGCTAAATAATTTAGCCGTGCTAAACGTTCACAAAAAACAGATTGCGAATGCCAGGGACTATTATCAAAAAGCGCTAGACATCGCAATAAAGACTTATGGTGAGCAGAGCACCCATGCTGCGCTCTGTTATATCAACCTTGCTGAAGTTCTATCCGAGTCCGGGGATTATAGAAAGGCAAGAGAGTATCTCGGCAATGCTTTGAGGATCTACCAGGGGCAATTCGGATCCAGCCACCCGCATATGGCAATTATCTATTTCAACTATGCTGCCTGTCTTGCCCGGGAAAAGGACTATGAAAAGAGCGAGTTCTACTATCGAAAGGCTATTTCTACCACTGAAAAGATCGGTGGCAGTAACCGACGAAGTTTGGCCAAAGCATATCTTGAATTGGCTCAGTGTCTGGCCAAGCGCAATAAGACGGAAGAGTCTCATGAATATTTTAAGAAAGCGCTTCAGCTCTTTCACCAGTCTTTTGGTCCAGAGCACCTGGAGACAGCTGTCTGCCTAGAGAGATACGCGGAATTTCTCAGAGATAGTAAGAGATTGACCGAAGCAGAGCTTCTCGATGCTCGGGCCAAAACAATTCGAAAGTCCATTTCGTCCAGGTGAATAGATTGAATTCGATACCGAAACCGAAATTGAAATCGAAACCAGCACTGATACTAAATATGGTGCGGCTAATGCCCGGGTCCATGGAAGCTTTTTGTTTGTTGGTGAGCGGCAGAGAAGAAGGCAGCCTATAAATTTAGTTGACTATGCTCAATGGAGCTTATTTAAGCCAAGCTGATAACTCAGTTAACCCTCCGTTTACGCTGATCTATTAATATATTTCTATGCGTATAAATAGAGCTCTGGCTCTCACCGGGTATTGCTCCCGGAGAAAAGCCGATCAGTTAATCGAAGCAGGACGGGTCCGGGTCAACGGCGTGATTGTGGAAGACTACAGTCTGGACGTCGACCTTGAGATGGATGCGATTCTTGTGGATGAAGAGCCTCTCAGATCTCGGGCCTATCAATACATAGTGGTCCACAAACCGAAAGATGTTATTACCACCTGCGATGATCCCCAGGGACGGCGCACAATTCTTGATATCTTGCCGGAAAACTTAAGGCATCTGAAACCGGTGGGGCGTCTTGACCGGCAGTCGGAAGGACTCTTGATAATGACTAACGATGGCGATCTTTCCCAGAGTCTGGCGCATCCGTCTACCCATATCTGGAAAACCTACAAGGTGACCGTGAAAGGCCACCTGGAAGACAGGGACCTTAAAGCTATGGAACAAGGGGTTGAGTTGTCAGTGGGTAAGACTCTTCCTGCAAAAGTTGAAATCCATGAAAGAGAGCAGGAAAAGTCCTGTTTTTCAATATCCATCAGGGAAGGAAAGAATAGACAAATAAGAAGAATGTGTGCTCAACTTGGATATCCTGTTATTCGTTTGGTCAGAGTTGCCATTGGTAGGTTACAATTAAAACCGATGGCTCCCGGTCAATGGCAAGTTTTTTCGAGAGATGAGATCGAAAAACTCTGTGGAGTCCGGAGGTAAAACAGGTGAGTGTTTTCGAACAAATTGGTCAGAAGCTGAAATCCGCCCGGGAGAGCCGGGGGCTTTCTATCGGTCAAATTTATGACCGCACTAAGATTTCCGTGGCAAATTTAGAAGCCATAGAAAGTGGTGATATTGATCAGCTTCCTGAACCCGTCTATGTATCCGGTTTTATCAAGCGCTACGCCGACTGTGTCGGATTGAACGGGCAGAATTTGGTGGCTGAATTCCGCCAGGCTTGCGATGACCATGATGACCGTAACGAGCAGAGTGGTTTTGGTGGATTTCGCAGCCGCGGTGTGGCTGTGAAACAAGCTCCCATGGTTCAGCCGAGTTTAAGTCGCGCCAAGTTAGCGCCACCCAAACCTAGTTTTGCCAAGCTCATTTTTTATCCGGCTTTTCTCATCGTGATCGTTCTCGGTTTAATCAGCTATCTGTTTTATTACCAGCAGCAACAATTCAAAGCCCAGCGAGATCCTTCAATCGTCGCTCTGGAGCAGACGACTTCTCGCTATTCTCCCGGTTCCGTGGCGGACTCCTCCTCTAACGAGGATAAGTCTGCAACCTCAGATGAAAAGGCTAACAAAGACGATTCCGGTGACTCTCGTATTTCACTTACCGCCAGCCGTCATGTCTGGGTGGAAGTTAAATCAATGGACACCGGCAATTCCCTGTTTACAGGATTTTTAGAAGCAGGTGATAGAAGAGACTTTCAAGATTCCCAGGGTCTGAAAGTGCGAGCCGGAAATGGTGGCAGCCTCAATGTCTCCTTCAAAGGCAAGCATGAGACATTTGGTAAGAACGGCCAGAGAGTGGATAGGGTTTTTGAAGCCAGGGCTGGAGCTACGGATACTGCCAGCTCCGAGAGCTCTGATCGTACCGAGGGTGAAGCGGCTAAACCGGCACCCAAGCCTGTGGCCGCCACAAAGCCAGCACCTAAGAAGGTGGTGAAAACACCTACTAAGCCGAAGGCAAGATCTCAATACCGTGCCATTCCCAGTACTCCATCACGTTACATTCCTGGTGAGTCTTTGGGTGGAACTCGATCAATTGGAGTACCTTACAGGTATACTGAAGGACGTCTTGACAGCGAGTAGAGTCCTTTTCGATTAAGTCGGTCTAATCTGGTCCCTGTCAAAGTTTTTTCTATATTCGATTCACTTTGAGTGCACGGGGCTTTTAGCTATGCGTAATCCCAAACTTGGCGTTGTCTCCCTTGGTTGTCCGAAAAACACCACGGATACGGAAGTAATGCTCGGTCTTCTAAAAGACTCCGGTATCGAAATAACCTTCGATAACGATCAGGCGGATATGTGTCTGGTTAACACCTGTTCTTTCATCGGTGATGCTCGTAAAGAATCGGTGCGTACCCTGGTGGAGCTTGCCGATCAAGGTAAAGAGCTGATAATAGCCGGCTGTCTGGCTCAGCATTTCAAAGAAGAGTTGCTGGAAGAGATTCCGGAAGCACGGGCCGTGGTGGGCACCGGCGATATTCATAAGATAGTCGATGTAGTCGAAGCTGTCTCCAAAGATTCCAAATTGCGAGTCATGGAGGTGAGCGAGATCCCCAATGACTATTCGGATGAAGTATTGCCCAGGATGATGACCGGGGTTGGTGCTTCCGCTTATTTGAAAATAGCCGAAGGCTGTGACCATAGTTGTAGCTTTTGTATCATCCCGATGCTGAGGGGCAAGTTCCGTTCTCGTTCTATCGAATCTCTGGTCAAAGAAGCAAGAGTGCTGGTCAAAGCCGGAGTTCGGGAACTTATTTTGGTATCCCAGGACTCCACCTACTATGGTCTCGATTTATACGGCAGACTGGCCCTTCCTGAGTTGTTGGCCGCGCTCAATGAGATAGAAGGGTTGGAATGGATTAGAGTCATGTACGCTTATCCGACCGAAGCAACCGAAGAGATTCTCACTTCCATAAATTCATTGTCTAAGGTAGTTAAGTACATAGACATTCCGCTTCAACACAGTCATCCTGAGGTTTTGAAAGCGATGGCCAGACCGCTGCATCCCGAGCGCGTGGTAAAACGGATACGCGAACTGATACCGGATGTGAAGATACGGTCCACGTTTATTGTCGGCTTCCCCGGTGAAACGGAAGAGCATTTTGAGCATCTTCTTCAATTCATTGAAGAGTCTCGATTCGACCGACTGGGTGTCTTTGGATACTCAAAACAAACTGAGGTTCCAAGCGGTAATATGCCCGGCCAGATTACCCAGAAAGAGAAGAAGAGAAGACGCAGTGAAGTGATGAAACTGCAGCATGGAATATCCACAGAGTTGAACGAAGCCATGGTCGGCAAAGAGATCGATGTTCTTGTTGAGAGTTACGACGATAGAAAAGGTGTCTACATCGGTCGCAGCCAGTGGGATGCTCCGGATATCGATAACCTTGTCTATCTGGAAGATCCTGAAGATGCTTTTGTGGACATGGGTGAAATTGTCAGAGTTCGTATCGATGAAGCCAGACCGTATGATTTGATCGGAACGGCTGTGGGCAGTACTTTTGATCGGGATTCTGATATGGGGGCGAACAAAAGTAAAACAGGACCGGTTGATGTCATATCGGTTACAGAGCCTTCTTCGAAGAAAGACTCAAACCAAAAAACAAGTAAAGACACCAGTGAAAATGCCAGCAAGAAATCCGGTCGCAAGCAAGGCAAGAAAGCTGTAAGCACCGCAGTTATTGCTGACTAGAATCAGGTAGAATGGTTGCTCCGGCGCCTCCAAAGTCATAACCGGTTCTGATATCTATTTTTTATGGCAGATTCCCAAAAGTACATCTCCAAAAGGTCTATAAAAGCTGTTAAAAGTGGTCTGGGCTATTGGGGGACATTAGGATTCGTAGCATGGTTGCTTGCCGGAGCACTGATTTCCAGAATCTTCGTGATAGGCGATCTTACCTGCCAGGTTCTGGTGTTTCTCTTCGGATTCATCTGGGCTATCTTCGGACCGTTCTCTCTCTCATTGTTTCTGGTGGAGGCCGGAGGAAGAGCGCTGTACAACTGTGATTACAAGTTGGCCAACTTGATTGCCCGGGCCGGTGTAGCTTCAGATAGGGCAATTTTGCCCCTGGTGAATGTGATAGGAATTTACGATACACCGCTGGCGGTGCTGAATTTGTTGAATCTTGCCAACTCCCAGATCATGCTATCCAAGTTTAAAGAAGCCAGCACCAACCTTGAAGCTGCCCTGGATAAGTCTCAGGCCACATTCGGCTGGGAGAACCATCTTACTCAGCTTGTTCTGGGTTTTCTCTCTAATTCATATCTCTATCAATCGCGTTATATCGAGGCTGAGTCTTATCTTAAAAAGTCAATCGCCGCTAAAAGCAAACAGCTTAAGGAACAAGATGAGGAAGACCAGGAATTTGAAGTGCTCTACACCATCTCTTCTCTTGCCATGGATCAATTTGGATATGCTCAGATTCTTGCCAAAAAGGGTCTGATTGAGGAGGCTGAGGAGACATACAGAGAAGCGATAACGACAATTCTTGGTAATACCGAATATGACACCGACATGCTTGCCAATCATATGAATGCTCTGGGTGAGATCCTTGTCGAAAAAGGAGAGTTGGAAGAAGCTGAGCCATTATTGTTAAGGGCTGAGGAAATTCGCGTCGGTGTCTTCGGAAAGCAGCACTATGTGCTGAGCAGCTCTTATCTGGCCCTGGGATATCTGAATCTCAAAAAGGACTTACTAGATATGGCGGAAGAGAATTTCACTGAAGGCTTCGCTATTCGAGAAGCTGCCGGTTTAAGACCCCATGTGGACGGGGCAGAATTTTTGCGCGCCCTGGGAGAACTTAACCTGGCAAGGGGTAACCATGACCAGGCCAGAAGCTATTTTGATGAAGCTATCGATATATACGAGAAGACGGTGGGAGAAGACTATGTCGACCTTGCCAGAGTGCTTGCCCCTTATTGCAAACTACTGGAAGAGACCGGAGAGAATGATAAAGCTATTGCCCTGAAGCAGAGAGAAGGGAGGATCAGGGCAGATCTGGCTTAATTAGATCTTGGTCAAATTGAGCGCTACTTTTGAATGTTCGATGGCAATTTTGAAGAGATTGTCTGCCATGGAGAGATGGTCATAGTCGAAGTTTAAAAGGAATAGATTTAACTCGTCCAATCCATCGGATGCCTGGGCTATGGAATGTCTCATCCATTGCACCGCCGGCCCCAGAGAATCGGGGGCGGGATTTTCTGTGTATTTATTGGAAGCCTTTAATAGGGTACCTTCCAGATTTTCAACATAGTAAGAGAAGTCATCTATCAGGACATCGTCGTAGATATCCTGGGAGAGTTCCGAGAGTTTCTTGGTGTAGTCTTTTAATGCCCTAACCACTGATCTTCTCACCGGATTGAAGATCTTCTTCAAGTATTTCTCCCGCTCTGCATCGGAATCCAGCCTGGTGGAGCGGCCACGTCCCATGGAGGTAATGGTGCGTCCACGCGCTCCGATCTTGAAGTCGTAGTCCAACCTTTTGTCTTTATCCATCAATGTTTCATAGGCTTCATTGATGGTCTGCATTCTTTTATGGGACCGGTTTCTCTCTTGTTTGGATTGCTGTTTATATTGAATATCGGGATGGCATTCTTTGACCAGCTTTCGATAGGCGACCTTGATCTCCCTGGCCGAGACAGTCGGTTCCAGTCCGAGGATTTCGTATAAAGTTGGCTTTCTCTCTTGCATTTACTTACAGCTAGGATCCAGAAGAAGAGATTTTAATTTAGAAGCTAATCTACTTCACAATAGTATTTTGCCATCTTGCTCTTGCTTTTTGAACTTTACGCAGCGAGATTATCTGCTGCGGTCTTGGTTCCGGCGTTCTATAATCTAAGGTATGTTCTGCCCATATTGCGAGAAGAAAGACAGTCGCGTTCTAGAGTCCCGGGTGACCGGCGAAAGAGCGATCCGTCGAAGGCGTGAATGCGAGTCTTGCGGAAAACGTTTCACCACCTATGAAAGGGTGGAAGTTATGCAGATCCTTGTGGTCAAGCGCTCCGGCGGTAGAGAGCCCTATCTCAGAGATAAGCTCAGAGCCGGAATTTCTCGAGCTTGCGCCAAGACGCTTGTCTCGGCAGAAGAGATTGACGACCTTGTCGATTCTGTGGAAAACGAAATGGCTACCCTGGGGAAAAGAGAGATTCCTGCAGCCACCATGGGTGAGCTTGCCCTGAAACGTCTTAGCAAGCTGGACGAAGTAGCTTATGTAAGATTCGCGTCGGTTTACCGGCAGTTCCAATCTATAGAAGATTTTGTCAGCGAGCTGGGTAACTTAAAAGACAAACAGACTGTTCATCCCTCTTCCTGAACAGCACGGGAGCTTCTTTTCTTGTTCTTTGCTTTTTTCTGAGTCTGGTTTAATGTCAGTATATGAACCTTTTTGAATTGCTGAAAGCAAAGGAATTGTATAGTTTCCAGGTTTACGTGATAGAATTTTGAACCGCTTTGCATAAGAGATCAGTTCACTGGTAAGAGAAAATGAACCAGACAATTAGAGATATCGAAAGTACCTACCTCAAAGAAGACATGCCTGAGCTAAACGTTGGCGACACGGTCAAAGTCTTTGTCAAAATCAAAGAGGGCGGTAAAGAGCGCACCCAGGGCTACGAGGGTGTGATCATCAAAAGACGTGGTTCCGGCATCGGCGCCACAGTTACCGTTAGAAGAGTATTTCAGGGAATTGGAATTGAGAGAGTATTTCCCCTCAACTCCCCCCGTATAGAGAAGATCAAAGTTCAAAGACGTGGATCTGTCAGACGCTCCAAGCTCTACTATCTCCGTAAGAGAACCGGTAAGGCTACAAGAATCAAAGAGAAAGTGGTTGCCAGAAAAGGCAAAGAGACTGCTGCTGGTTCTAAAGCTAAAGCTCCTGTCAAGAAAGAAGCTAGCAAGGAAGTCAAATCCTGATCTTTTGATCGGTTGATTTGATTTGCCTGATTAGATAGTTCTGGCCATGGCTGGTTCGCGCTCCTACGGTAAGAGGACAGAGAAGCAAGCCGGTAAGTCCGGCTCGTCCGGGTCTGCCTCCTCGTCTGGAAGAGGAAACTCTTCCGGATCTTCCAGGATGTCAAAAGGCGCTGGGCGAAAAAGCAAGGGTAAAGGGCAAGAGCCTCGCACTCCTTATCAACATATCCAGAAACTGGTCAAATGGGTTGATCTGATAGTAGAAGTTCTGGACGGTCGACTTCCTGATTCCACCAGGCATCCCAACGCAGAGTCTATCTTTGGTCATAAGCCGAGATTGTTTATTCTGACCAAAGAAGACCTTGCCGATACTGATTCGGTGCGGATAATGACTGAACGGTTGGAGAAGGAGACCGGAAGAGATTCGGTATTGGTCTCGCTCAAGCGCGCATCGGGTAGAGAGAAAATCATCAATCTTGCCATCGATGCCACTAAAGAGCAGCAGGACGCCCTGGCGCGAAAGGGTATTCTTCCCAGACCGATGAGAATCTGTGTGGTCGGTCTGCCCAATGTAGGTAAATCATCTTTAATAAACTGGTTGATCGGTCGCAAGAAAGCTAAAACAGGAAACAAACCAGGCATAACCCAGGGGACACAATGGGTGAGGGTGCATCCCAAGCTTGAACTTCTCGATACCCCGGGTATATTGCCACCCACCGGATTTGATCATCAGACCAGCGTCAAGCTTGCCGCTCTCAATCTTTTACCCCAGTCAAATTACGAGATTGAGTCCGTGGCTGAAGAGGTTCTTGAGCTGATGAAGATCAAATATCCTGATCTTTTAAGTCGCTATTTAGAAGAGCTGGATGAAGCGCCGGATGGATTTGACCTTATCGCCAGACGGAAAAATCTTCTCGGAGCCGGCGCCACCCCTGATCGATTGAGGGCATGCACCCTCTTTTTATCCGATCTGCGAGATGGCAAAGTTGGCAGAATTACTCTGGACTGACGAAGAGTGGCAAAAATCAAAAGAATTGAACAGTTGCTTGCCTTCGACAGGTGCACCATAGACAGTGGCAAGATCGCTGCCGGTGATGTGCCAGGGTTGGCTAATCAGCTGAATTTATTTGAGCAAAAAATCAAAGCTGTGGTGGGAGTCGACGAAGTTGGTCGTGGTTGTCTTGCCGGTCCGGTGGTTGCTGCCGCGGTGATGTTCAAAGTTGATGGACTTAATCCACGATTTGTAGAAGACATATCCGAGCTGGATGATTCGAAGAAACTGACTCTGGAGCAAAGAGAGAGACTATCCGCGCACATTGGTGACGGCGCCTATTCAGCCGTTGCCGAGTGCTCAAATGTCGAGATAGATGAATTGAATATTCTGCGTGCCAGTCTATTGGCTATGAAAAGAGCTGTGCAGAAGTTACTTCGAAAAACTCCTTATAACTTGTCCGAGGTGATTCTTCTCGTGGATGGCAATAAGCGTATTGATTACCGTGGTGCTAATCAGATTACGGTGATAAAGGGTGACAGTAATTCCGCTTCAATAGCTGCTGCCTCGGTAGTTGCCAAAGTATATAGAGACCGGCTGATGAAAACACTGGCTGAGCAGCATCCCCATTATCACTGGCATTCTAATAAAGGCTATCCAAGCAAAGCCCATAAAGAAGCGATTGCTCTTTATGGCTTGACCGAATGGCATCGCCAGACTTTTCGTTGGCAAAAGACAGAGAGCTAAACAGAAGCCGGCTCTCTGGATCTATGTCCTGGCCGGCAGATTGGGTCCGGATGGATTGATCGGTTTGACCCGGGAAACTTTTTTCTCAGTCTCACTAACACCATCGAGAATTTGAGTTTTGGAGAGCTGATCCACGATGTAGTCAACGCCGTTGGCGGTGATCATAAAGAGTCTCTCGCCCATCTCCACATATCCTTTCTCTCGCAAGTACCAGACTGCGAATTCAACACCTTTCATATCATCGGTGCCCAGGCAGTCCATGATGATTTTCGGGTTGGCGCCGCCGGTCTTGGGTCTTTGTTTTCTAGCGTCCAGAAGGATTTGCAGAATGGCAAGACGTAATTCAATTTCGTTCCAGGAGACACCGGACTTGGGAATTTTAGGCAATCCTTTACCAAGTCCGCTGGGACCGCTTTTGGGAGCGCTGCTGCCTCCGGCGCCGCTGCCGCCGCTGCCGCCAGCTCCTTCCGGAGGTAGTGAGAGGTCATAAGCCGCCCGCTTTCCTTCGTCGGATAATGTTCTGAAAGCTTCGGTAATGGTTCTGAACTTGTCAGCGTCACCGGTTTCCGCGTTATCCGGGTGATACATGGCGGCGAGAAAACGGTATGCATATCTGATGATTGTGCCGTGGGCCTGGCGATTCACCTGGAGGAGTTGGTAGTAATCCAGGTTGCTCCAGTCGTCATCCGAAGCACCGTTGCCCTGATGGGGAGGCATCTGTGCCTGGCCCTGGGGGACACCCTGGTTTGGCGCGCCTCCGTGACCGCCGGCTCCGGGTTGAGCTTGTCTAGGTTGTTGCGGCTGTGGCTGCCCTTGACCCTGGGGACCGCCTGCGCCTGGTCTGGGTGGGGGAGGGGGTGGTTGCCAGTTCATGCTTTACTTTCCTTTTAATAAATTGCTAGCTATTACCAATCTCTGAATCTCTGAGGTTCCTTCATAGATTTCAGTGATTTTCGCGTCACGCATATAACGCTCGGCCGGGTAATCAGTAACATACCCATATCCACCAAAAATCTGAACACATTTCACGGTGGAACGCATGGCAACTTCCGAAGCATACAGTTTCGCCTGGGCTGCTTCCTGGGAGAAGCGTTCGCCTCTGTCCTGGGCCACGCTTGCGTGGTAGGTGAGTAAGCGAGCGGCGTCTATTTCAGTTTGCATTTCAGCAAACATATGTTTGATTGCCTGGAAATCGTTAACCGGTTTTCCGAAAGCCTCTCTCTCTTTCGAATACTTCAAGGCATGATCAAGAGCACCCTGGGCAATACCCACGGCCTGGGAAGCAATTCCGATTCTGCCACCATCCAGGGTGACCATGGCTACTTTGAAGCCTTCTCCGATTTGACCAAGCATGTTCGCTTTAGGAACCGGAGTGTCCTCAAAAATAGTCTGGCAAGTGGATGAACCTTTGATTCCAAGTTTGTCTTCGAGTTTTCCGAAAGTAAATCCTTCCGAGCCTTTCTCGACAATCAAAGCGACCAGCCCTTTGTGTCTCAAACTTGTGTCGCTCTGGGCTATGACTAGATAATAGTCCGCCTCAATACCGTTGGTAATCCAGTTTTTAGAGCCGTTAAGGATGAAGTGGTCACCTTTGTCTTCGGCCATGCATACCGCTGCTGCCGAATCCGAACCGGAGCCAGGCTCCGAAAGACAGAAAGCGCCAAGCTTCTCTCCACGATTCATAGGAACAAGAAATTTTTTCTTCTGTTCATCTGTTCCGAATATGTCTATCGGGCAGGAAGTGAGAGACACATGGGCCGAATACATAACCGACGTTGTGGCGCATGCTTTGGCTAACTCTTCGACCACGATGGCATAGCAAACATGGTCCAGTCCGGCACCTTCATACTCTTCGGAGAAAGGCAGTCCGCAAAGATCTGAACCGGCTAGAAGTTCCCAGTTTTCCCTGGGGAAGCGGTGGTTCTTGTCTATCTCCGCTGCTTTGGGAGCGAATTCTTTCTGGGCAATCTCTCGAATCATCTGCTGGATGAGAACTTGCTCTTCGTTTAGTTTGAAGCTGATTGGTGTGTTATCTGTTTTTGTGGTTGTTTGCATAGCTTTTTCCGATGCCCTGACTGAAGTGGTTGGCAAGTGTTGCAGTCATATAAATATCAGCCTCCAATGATATCACTAGGTAAAACTCTCTTGAATTTGCCTGGGGGTTGGGTGGATTACGGCTAACAAGAATGGAAATACCCTGTAAAATGCTAGAAGTAAGTTCAGGTTTAAATAAGTAATGGCTGAAACCAAGGTAATTTTAGTAGCGGATCCCGGCACTGCTCCCTGGGACAGGAAAACTCTGAAAAGTATTGATGGAGTGCGCTATGTCCAGTGCGACGGCGCATTTGATGCCCTTGACGAGTTGGTCTCGGATGGTGCCGATGCAGTGGTCTGTGCGACCGATTTGCCGGATATGAACGGCTATCAGTTCTGCACGTTTATCAAGACTTCTCTGGGGTTGATGTCCCTGCCCATCGGGCTGGTGCAAAATGACGAGTCGAATGGAGCAAGTGAGTTCTGGGCTAATGCTGCAATGCCCGACGAATTAGCTGATGCCGAGACTTTCAAAAAAGAAGAAGATGCTCTTGCTGGAATGGTTTCAAGCCTCATAGCTCTTTCTCAGGAGATGGGTTGGGATCCGGAAAATGCCAGCGGTTATTTCGAAGACGACCTGGCTTCAAAGAATGTTTTAAGCAGTTACGGTTCACTCCTTGACGATCTCTTGACAGCGCGACTGGTGACAGGTGTTATTCGGATGTTGTCCGTGGCCACCACCTCCCGTAGAGAGTTCATGGATAGCTTCTTCCGTCTGGCAGAGGCTCTGGCTCCTGTCGATGCGGTCGGAATTATTTTGAATAGCGCCTCTCCCTGGGGCGTTTTAAAAGTCAGTGACGACGTAAAAGCCACTAAGTTAGATACTATCGAAGCTTCCATCATGGAAGATATCGTTATCAATGGGGAGTTGGATTTTTCTATCGCTTCTAATGCGGATAGTAAAGGTCGCAAAGGACTTGAAAATGTCGAGGTATTCCCACTCTATTCTTCAGAGGGTTTTCTCGGCGCGCTTGTGATAGGGACTTGCGATAAGTCAGGATTCGAACCCAACCTTCTGAGATTCTATGAGGGCCTGGGCAACGACCTTGCAAACATTTATTCGCTTCTGATCGCCAAAGAGAGGATAGCGGAGCTGGAGAAACAAGCTAGCTTCAGTGCTTCTGCTGATTCTCTGACTGGTTTGTATAATCTTGAATTCTTGATCGGTTTTCTTCAGCAGCAGCTTTTGTTCTCCTTCCGGCAACGCTTGCCGGTCGGTCTAGCCATAGTTGATATAGACGGTCTGGCGAAAATCAATGAAGAGTTTGGTACTGAT
>MDTD01128932.1_pt1 | contig 21788 bp, 19 predicted proteins | sample 811221 | NCBI WGS metagenome assembly MDTD01 (sample SAMN05326646, study PRJNA326480) | marine metagenome | isolation source: seawater | place: Pacific Ocean: South West | collected 2011 | reverse complement strand
TTGCTTCCATTGTTGGTTGGACAGGCCCTTACGTGGTATATTCATCATTAAACCTCCGTCCGGGCCGAGTAATTTAAGCGTTAGAGGGCCCGGGGGGAGGGGGTTTTAGCACAATCGGTAGTTTGCAGACACGCCCTAAACAAGGAGTATATCTTATGGATAAAGCCGCTCTTGAATCATACTATAAAGCCAATCATGACCGATTTCTCGAAGAATGGAAGACATTCTTGGCCTTCGAGAGTATCAGCACAGACTCTGCGTACAACGACAAATGCACAGAGTGTGCGCAATGGCTCGTTACGCACCTCGAAGGCATGGGCTTACACGCCGAACTGTTAGAGACGAGCACGAAGCCTGTCGTCCACGCCTACAAAAAAGGCAAAGATGGCGCTTCTACAGTTGTTTACTACGGTCACTACGATGTTCAGCCTGTCGACCCACTTGATCTCTGGGATACACCTCCTTTTGAACCGACTCTACGAGGAAGCCGACTCTACGCTCGTGGCGCACAGGACAACAAGGGTCAGACCTTTTACTTCTTGAAAGCCCTCGAAACACTCCTCGCAAACGATGCCCTCGACAACACCATCAAGATCTTCATCGAAGGTGAAGAAGAGACCGGTAGCTATGGCATCACCGAATCGATTCCCAAGTGGAAGGACAAGCTACAAGGGGATGTGTTGATGGTGTGTGACACTGGCGCGGTCGCAAAAGGTGTCCCGACTGTCACAATGGGACTTCGTGGGATCAACCACCTCGAAGTCTATATGGGTGGTATCAAACACGATCTTCACTCAGGTAGCCACGGTGGCATGGTGAAGAACCCCGCGATGGAGATGGCGCGCTTGATGGCGACACTCCACGACGAGAGCGGGCGCATCGCAGTTGAAGGCTATTACGATGACGTGGCCAATGTCAGTGAACAGGATAAAGAGCTCGCCAACGCCGGCCCCTTCACTGAAGAAGGGTACAAAGAGCAGATCGGTGTGCTCCCTACTGGTGGCGAAGATGGCTTCACAGCTGTTGAACGCAAAGGATTTCGTCCGACGATTGAGATCAATGGTATCCATTCAGGGTATGGTGGAGAAGGTAACAAGACGATCATCCCCTCCGAAGCGATCGCGAAGGTCTCCTGTCGTCTCGTCGGCAACCAGGACCCACAAAAGAGTCTGGAGCAACTTGTCGCTCACCTCGAAAAGCACGCTCCCAAAGACCTCGACTTTGAGATCCGACACAAGACGATTGGTGGGCCTGCGCTGCTCGTAAGTTCGACATCTCCTGTGATCCAAAAGGCAGCAGCGGTCCTCGATCAGCTGTCCGATGAGAAGCCTGTCTATTCATGGGAAGGTGGTTCGATCCCTGTTGTCGCCGAGCTGGCAAAAGTCTCTGGTGCAGAGCCGTTGTTGATTGGGTTTGGACTCGAAGAAGATCGTATCCACGCGCCCAACGAATCTTTCGATGTCGATCAGTTTGCCCTCGGTTTCCTCTACGCTTCCCTCATGCTCCAAGCCCTCTAAGACACAAATCCCCTCTCCCCTCACACATGACTACTGCAAAATCCCAGCCTCTGGACTCTCTAAAGCTGCGAGGACTTCTGGGCTCAGCTTCTGTTTGAGCTGTGTCACAGACAGTCGAGAACCGGAGTAGTGGTGATGATCTGCCTCGCGTACACCACCGACTGTGCTGAGGGGGATCTCGGGGAGGTTGTATGCCTTCAAGAACTCCGACCAAACAGCGCGGTCGCGGTAACCTGCGTCCGTGTTAAGTGATTGTGACGCCAGGACAAGGCTGTGCAGGATGTTGTCGGTCTTGTTGTGCAGCGGCCAGTTTGACTCTGTCGATTTAAACTGGCTGTACTCAAAGGCCGACGCCATACGCAAGCTCTCTTCGGACATGTGGGCATAGTTGGCGTTCATCGACATGTTCACGATGTCCCCTTCACGCTCAAAGCGGAAGAGTCCACTCTCACCCTCAACAGGCTCGTGATATCCGCCTGGAGTGACTTCTGCGTCGCCATTTCGGTGATTGAGGAATTCGTTGTACACGGAGACTCTGTTGGTGCTCTGTGCGGCGAAGTGGATCTTTGTGCCGACCAACATATCTGCATCGCGTCCCGGTGGGATGGCTTCGAACTCGCGCGCCGTGTCGGTCTGGACATCAAAGGAGTTGAAGTTCACCATTCTGTCGAAGACGTCAGCCTGTCCATCGTGGTCTGCGTCGAGCACCTGACGTCGTGTTTTGACGTCCGAGGGGAAGATGAAGTTGTTATCAATACCTTCTTCACGTCGGTGCTCGTAGCTCCAGGGGTTTGCCTCTCTGGCGTTCTCTGCGATGTCTTCGTAGCCTCTTCTCTCGGCGATCCCTTGGAAGAATTCGTCCATGACAAAGTGAGATTCAGCGGTCCCACCCTGGCGGAAGTATTCGGAGTTGAAGGTCGTGATCATCTGGGCGTTAGGGAACTTGTCCTTCATCTGTTGTAGCTCACCCTTTCCGACACACAGGTTGGTCATGATGACCTTTCCGTCACCGTCTCCTTGGGAGATGCGTTCGAGGGATTTACGGACGTTGCGTCCCCAACTGGAGTGACCTGAGTAGATCGCCATGTCAAAGTCTTCTTCGTCGACTTTGTTGAACATGTCTGTGCGGTTGTGGCGGAAGTGAAGCTCGATGTTTGTCTCCACACCGTTCTCCATGTAGGTCTTACGAAGGACGGGCATCTTGTCTGTACCACCGACCTTTTCGAAGCCTCTCCCCTCGAAGAACTTAATGTTGTCCTCGACAAAGCCCTCTCCCATCCCGTTGGAGAAGTCGACCTTGACGGTGTTATCACCATCGGAGAACCACTTTTCATAGGGAGGTTTGGTCGGCGCATTCGCTTCTACGAGGGCATCTGCTTTGTCACGGAGTGCAGAGGGCAGGTTGCCTGCGAGGCGGTCGAGGTTGAAGAGCATGGAGTCTTTGAGGAGCGGATTGGTCTCTTCTTGTGCGGCTTTTGTGTAGGCTTCGAAGGCTTTTGTCTTGAAGTCATTGCTGACCTGATTTTTACTCGTCATCAACTCAAGCAAGACTGTCGCCGAAGACGAACGCATCTGGAGCGTCTGTGTGTCATCGAGGCCTTCGGGGTTGGTCTGTCCTGGAGCGACGGAGTCGAGAGTGCTGATCACGTTGTCGAGCATCTTCTCTTTTAATGATGCTGGTGCTTGGATGTCGTCAAACATATTTCCTTTGACATCGTCGATCAGGCTCGCTGCGCGGAACAAACCATCACCCATCTCTTTGGGGGTTTGTGGATCGCGTCCTTCTGGGGTCGCGATGTTTCCGTTGGGGGTCAATTGTACGGGGCGACGACTGCCCGTGGGATCGAGATTGGGGCTGACTGCCTGAAGTTCACCTGCTGCGTCAGTTTTGAGGACTTCGAGGTTGCTTAATTCGCGTCCACTCAACGCATTGAAGACGCTGAGGTTGGCCGAACGTGGGTCTTCGAGCGCGCGTTTGAGGGCCTGAGCGTCTTGTGAGGAGAGATCGGAGGTGTCCACGCCCATGTGGCGGTGATACTTCCAGTAGTAACGCTCTTCGCTGACCATGACATCGACAGTTCCGTCGACTTTACTGTCGTCAAAGTTGGCCTCTGCCGTGTCTTTTCGCCAAGAACCTTCGACTTGCTTGGCATCTACTTCGACATTGCGTCCTGTTTGTTGGTCGCGAAAACGTATCTTAAAATCAGACATCCGAACACTCCTCAAAATGACAGTCTCTAGAAGACGTGGTACAACACCACAACTCACAACAAAAAGATGGAGATGGAAGAGAATGACAGAACATGTCCCCTCCTGTCAATGAAGATCTCGTAGACTTTCGCAAAAGGGACACGTTGAATCGAGACGCAGACGGAGAGAAAGGTGTGGCTTGTGATGGAGAGATGAGGCCCCTCTTCTTTGTGAAATGCTTACAAAAGCCGGGAGATACATCGAGATGATAGATGCGCTCAAGAAGAAAGAGATCTCAGTTGAGGAAGCGATTGAATCAGGTGATCTGCCTGAGAAGGTTCTTCACATGTTTGCTTGTGATTGTATCGAGCGGGCGATTCAGAGGCGAGAGAGGCAGGGGGTCGTCATTCATGAGCGGACCAGAGAAGCCCTCCATATCAAAAGAAAATGGCTCGAAGGTCGTGTGGACAATCAGGTCTATCTCAGTGTCTGGGTCAATGCGTGGTCCATCGCTTCGGACAATTGGAGACCACATCGTGATCATCAAGATGCGGTCTTGCCTGAGAGACCAAAAGACGCTCTGTACGAAGGCATCGCGTGGGCGCTTACGAGACAAGGACAGAACGCCGCGAACGTTATCGGCTTCACAGATGAAGTCGATCGAGATTGGCAGAGAGCGCGATTTATCTGGTTGTTGGAGTGTTATCAGTGGGCTGGTGAGAGGATGACCTTTTTGATCCCTGAGGGGCGTATCCCTGAACCTGAAGACCTGAGGGTCGATGCATTCGATGATGAGCGAACTGGTGAGGATGAATAGAGGGAGATCAGGGATCTCGTTGGCGTAATTCTTTGCTCATCGCCCAGCATACGGAGAAGAAGCGTTCGATGTACTGCTTGAGCAGAGATGATGAGGTCTTTGAAGAGAGCAGACGCACCATCTCCGACTCGCGTTGCGAGTCGGTGAGTGGTGCGTCTGTCCCCTTCACCTCGGAGATCTCTTTGGCCAGCTCGATCCGCTGTTCCAAAAGGCGGAGGATCTGAAGATCGACATCATCGATGTCATCGCGGATCTCTTGCAGTGTGCGCTTTGTCATTTGGAGGGGGTAAAGCCGAGCTCTTTCAGAAGAGCATGTGCACCGTGTACGCGGTCTGCGAGGAACAACGCAAAGCGAATGTCCATACAGATGCTACGTTGTGCGTCGAGATATTGCCAGTCACTCAAAATCGCTTCAGGTGTTCCATCAAACAACAACCCTACAAGCTCACCTTTTGCGTTCAACGTCGGTGAACCGGAGTTCCCGCCTGTAGTATCGAGTGTGGTTGTGTAGTTGACAGGCACATCTTTGATCACCTCATCGATCCAGGGACCGAAGGCTTTGGAAGCGAAGACTTTGCGCAAGGCTGCCGGTACATTGAAAGGCTTCTTGCCTGTGTTCTTCTTCATGAGCTGCGAGAGCGTGGTCTGGTAGAGGTGTGTCTTCTTGGTTTGTGTGTTGGTGTAGTCGACAACACGGCCAAAGTTGACCCGCAGTGTAAAGTTGGCGTCCCAGTAGTTCGGCTTGATCACCTCTTTGACGAGGCGTGGAATCCAGATGGCGCCGAGCACTTTGTAAAAAGGATCGAGTTGTTTCTTTTTAAATGCTTGGTACTCTCGGTCATATCGGAGTGCCAACTGGATCAGACCATCTCGCTCTTGTGTGAGCTGCTTGTAGGACAGTTTGAACAATCCGAGGCGGCGTTTGGCGACGCTCTTGCTGTTGTAAAGGTTGTAGGTCCAAGAGGAGCCGAAGATCATATCGACAGCGACACGAAGGGGATCTTTGGAGGGTTTCGAGCCGTTTGATGCGCTGGCGTAGAGACTCGCGAAAGAGACACCGTCTTTTTTGGCGAGGGCTTTGTAGAGCGCGTGTTGTGTTTTGCCGTAGTTGAGCATCCAGGTCAGGAACGCGGGGCGTTGTTTTGCCGGCAGCTTCATGCCCATGTGCAGGATGGTTGTCATCATGGCCTTTTCACCTTCGAGGGTGCTCAGGCGTTCGACAAAACGGGCGCTTCTGTACACGCGGTACATGTTCTTTTTGCGATAGCACTCCCCTTCACGGCGAAGATCGGGTGTGTTTTTGACCTGACTCCAACGGACGACGTTGTAGATGGTGCTGAAGCTTCGTTGCAATGAAGACTGGAACATCCCCATAAAGACAGCCTTGTCAGAGATCTTTTCGAAGTCGATGTAGGACTGTTTGATGTCCGCGAGGAGTTTGAGATAGGCTTGTTGTTTTTGTTTCTTCAGCTTCGCTTTGAGCGCAACGAGGTCGGCCTTTTTGTTTTTCAAAACGGCAAACTTCTTCATTTGTTTGGCGAGGTCAGCGTAGTACTTGATGCCGTTCATCAGGCCGGCGCGGAGGTTTTGGTATTTTCTGGCGCCGGGTCCCTTTGTCGGGAGGCTTTTGTAGATCGCCATGTACATCGCGCCGCGTTTCTTCATATTCTTTTGGAAGCGTTGTGCTCTGTAGTACGTCGCGTGTCTGGACGTTCTCCCTGGAAAACCCATGACGATGGAGAGGTCACCTTTTCTGACGCCTGTTTTGGCGACCTTCAGGTGGACTTTGGAGCTGTATGGGATGTTCTTTTTGCTAAAGGCTGCGCCTTTGCCATTAGGAGAGACGTAGGCACGCAGGAACGTGAAGTCCGCTGTGTGTCGGGGGTAGCGCCAGTTGTCGATGTCGCCACCATATTTCCCGAGGGGGCCAGGAGGTGCGTAGACGAGGCGGACATCGCGGATGCGCTGGTAGGCGGCGAGAGTGTATCCAGCGCCGCTGTTGAGCGCGCGGACGTCACAGACGCGACCTGGGGCCTTCTCGCAAGCCGCTTCAAGGCGACGTTTTTGTTCGAGCAGCAGAAGATACCGCTTTTGTGGTGTGAGGGGCTTGGTGTGTCCCTTGAGGACGGAGAGGACTTTGTCAGTGACGTCTTCCACTTTGACGAGCGCCTTGGCGTCGTATCCGGGGCAATGGATCTCATCGCCCATTTTGTTGGCGACGTATCCCTTCTTCATGATGCCCTTTTTGCTCGTCGCGTTGAGCATCGCGAGACATGAATACGCGACGTGGTGGTTGGTCACGATCAGACCTTTGGGAGAGACAAATGAACCTGTCCCACCACGGGCGAGTTGGACGATCGCAGGCGCGAGTTGTTGCAGCTGCTGATCTGTTAATTTGAAGCCTGTCTTTTTCAAAAGAGCGCGGGGCCACTTGCCTGGTTCATACATCAAGAACATGCCTTCCTCTGCCGAGGCCATCGGTGAGAGAAGCATGATGACTAACCAAAGCACCCACGGACGCGTATATTTCATAAAACACTCCTTTGGCAAACCCTGTTTTTCGAGGGCGAAACACAAAACATATATTCAAAAACACGCTATTGCGCTTGTACAAGGTCGAGAGTATACTCGACGCCACACAAAATACACGAAGTTTTGCATCCGAGACAGGATCAACTGGCAGAAAACAAGATGGTGAAGAGGTTGTAGAGGAGAGCAAATAGGTGGCAAAGACAAAGAGCCCTGAAGAGATCCAACAAGAGAGAGAGTCGCTGCTCAAAGAGTTTAAGGGTGATGAACGATATCATTTTGTTCGTACCCTTGGTGAAGGCGGTGTGGGTAAGGTTGATTGTTATTTCGATCGTCACCTCAATCGCGTCACTGCGATGAAGACGCTGCGTAAGGCCGCGCGCAACAAGCTCCGATCATTACGCTCTGTCATTCGAGAAGCCCGATTGATCAGCTATCTCGACCACCCCGGTATCGTCTCCGTCTATGACGCATTTGTCAACGATAACGACGACTTTACCTACACCATGAAGCTGATCCAGGGCGAAGTCCTCGAAGATCTACTTTACAGAGACCTCGACGATGACCTTTCTCTTACCGAATATATCGAGATCTTCATCAAACTCTGTGAGACCATGGCGTATGTCCATGACAAAGGGGTGCTTCATCTCGATCTCAAACCCTCCAACATCATGCTCGGTCACTACGGGGAGTTGTTGATTGTTGACTGGGGAAATGCCCGCCTGTTCGACAAAACACCCTATCACACCTATCTTTCGACATACAAAAACGCACAAAAACTCGAAGACCTCGAAGAGAAAGAGCAATTTATTTCGGGGACACCCAAGTATATGTCTCCCGAACAGACTACATCGAGGCGTGATCAGCTACGTCCTACGTCTGATATCTTCTCTGTTGGGGTGTTCTTTTACGAGTTGCTCAGCAAAAAGCACCCCTTCCCTGCTGAAGACCTCGAAGGACTGCTCGATCAGCTCCACAACTTCGACCCCCCTTCCCTTCACACGACGCGCCCGACGATCCCTAAGAGCCTCTCCAACATCTGCGCGAAGATGCTCGAAAAGAGTCCTGCTGACCGCTATCAGAGCTTTCATGAGGTGATCAAAGATATCCGAAAGTATTTGAACTCAGGGCAAAACTTTGAGACCAAGCGCTATCAACGAGGGGAAGTCATCTTTAAGGAAGGTGATCCAGGAGGCTATGCGTTGATGGTGCTCTCCGGATACGTCGAAATTACAGCGGAGTCCGACGGGGAACGGAAGTTTCTCGCCAACCTCGGCGAAGGTGAAGTGATCGGTGAGCTGTCTGTCTTCACCAACCAGCCCCGCACAGCGACCGCCAAAGCCCTCACACCCATCACAGTCAAGATCCTCACACAAGAGACCATCGAACAAGAACTCGATAAACTCAGCCCCTGGATTGGTCGTATGATCACCACACTCTCCAATCGTTTCAACAAACTCAACAGACGTCTGATCGAGATGGACTAAGAACAGCACACACCCCATCCCCCCATATCTTTTACATCTTCTGTGGCTCTAGTCGTTGATGAATCGGTCGAGGTAATGATCGGGGAGCAGTGGCGAGAGCAACTCCAACTCCATAGATGATGCTTCACATTCAAGCTCAAACGTCGACTCGATCAACACGCAGTATTTCACAATGTCTTCTTCCACCTTGGAAGAGACGACCTCCCCATAAACCGTCAACGTTTCAAGGCGGCTGTTCTCCAACTCCACCCGCACCCAATCTCCCTCGAAAAAAGGACACGTCTGCAGACATCGATCTGTCAATGAGTAGGACTCTGGATCTTGTAACTGAGGCTCGTATGAACCTGTCCATGAAAATAACTGCGCATATTGGATTTCATCGCTGTATTCGGTCATATCATGGCTCCTCTTGTCAGTCTTTGCATTCTACTTACGATATGTCTTCTAAGCAATATTTGGACCAGAAAGAATCTATCAATTCCTTGTCTTTGTATTTATTCGAGAATACTGTAAGGCGTTATCCCCTTTCTGTCCCAACTGAGGAGTTGTGTGGGGAGCTTGTATGGATGAAAGTCATGGATCGATGACCTGCTCAGTCTTCGATCGTGCACTCTCAACATGTTTGTTGCAGGATCGTGCAAAATCGTCGTACAAGGTATAGATAACCAATACTCATGGATGGATGAGAGAGTTGCATGGAAAACGCGATAGAGAGAGGAAAAACGGCAATACAGCAGGCGCTACAACAGATCTCATGGCAGGAACCCTTTGCGGTCACGCTGTTACGTGCCCACGAACAATTTGTGGGGGAGGTCGATTATCGCTCCTTGTTTGCGTTCTGGAAGACGCGTTCGGTGGGACCGCCTATTGGGGATATGCGTTATCGATGGGAGCTTAATCATCGATGTATCCCTGCACCGGTCTACGCAGGGGAACAGGATACATGGGAGCCTTGGAGGGAGGTCGAGCAGCAGGTCTTCTCTCGCGATCCCAACAAGTTTGAGGACACCCTCTCTGTCCCAATTCTAACCGCTGAAACATGTGATCTGCTGAGTCAGTTGTCCCAAAAGGAAGGCCCTCATCAAGAGTTCGCGCTCCAAGTTCTCGATGAGGCAGCGTCTGTGTACAGGCAAGACATGGCGTTTCATGTGCAGGGAAAGAAGGCTTGGTCCGACACCTTCGCGCTATACTGTCTGACGCGGTATGGCAAAACGCTCGCATTACTGCACCCATTTGCGATCGCAATCGCCGCTGTGTACGCCTCTAACGCTAAGAAAACAGAAGGTGTTGTGAAAGGGATGCGTTTTCCATTTCATAACGTTCCGCTCGTCTCAGCGAGTGCATTTCTGGCATCTGGGTTGTTGGTTTTGGGTCAGGAGCTTCCTCTGATCTCCTCGCTCCTTACGTTTGTGAAGGGGCAACAAAAAGAATCAGGTGGCTGGGCGGATGGCGAGCACCCTGAGGATATCTTTACGACCTTCGCAGCCGCAGACCTTTTGGCACACGTCGATCCATCTTTCGAGACGGAGAGCGCATGTGCCTTTTTGGTCTCGCGACAGATGGAGGCCGGCTGGTGGCGTGCGTTGGGACCTGAACAGCCGTGGTTGACTGGGCAGGTGATGCAGTGGTTAACGTCGATCCAGCGCCCTTTTCCTTTTCGCTACAGATGGCCACATTGCGCTGAAGGACAGCTCGATCGAAAGACACATCTGCCCTTCTATGCGTACTTTGACGATCTTTGTCGCATCTTCTCTTCCCTTCCAGGTCTGGCAGAGGCACAAAATGAGGTCGCGTTTATCGACCTTGCGGGATTTCGTAAGTTTAACAACACTTACGGGCAGGAGTTTGGAGACAAGGTGTTGGAGGTGTTTGCTGACGAGCTTAAGAAGCTCCCGGCGACGAGCGCGATCAGAGATGGGGGAGATGAGTTCCTACTCATCGGTGCGCCGACTGGAATGCAGCTTACTACACAAGTCCAACAACTACGTCATGAGTGGCCAAAACGCTTCCGGCAGGAGTTTGGTTCCGAAGCCCCTCCTGTCATCGCGCGTATTCTGCTCAAACGATGCAAAGGTGCGGAGCTGTTGGCGTGTCGAGAGGCTCTTGGGCGAGCCATCGGTGCACACAAACATCTCACCGCGCAAGATGAGTTGGGGATTTTTGTCGATCTTGGTGTTCTCTAGCCAGTGTCAGAGGGAGCACAGAGATGTGTCAGAGTTCGAGTTCGATTTGGATGCCGTAGTGATCGGAGAGTGTGACTTTTTTGTCGAGTGTCTCGATATAGACGGTTGGTTCGTTGTACATCAAGCGCGTGTCATGGATCGTACACTTTTCGTGGAGGGCTTTGGAGATGAGGATATGGTCGATCGCCTGTGAGGGGTGGTGTTCGCTTGCGTATGGTCCCATTTGGTTGAGTATATTCTCTGCATCCCAGGTTTCGAGAGGGACTGGAGTGGGACTCACAAAGTCTGCCAAGAACATATTGAATGTCTCGGCATCAACGTATGGACCACAATTGAAGTCACCGATCAGAATGGACTCTTTGTTGGGCATTTGTCCGAACGTGTAGAGGATCTCTTTTGCCTGACTTTGTCGAACACGACAAGCTCGTTGTCCTTGTGGATTCGTCGCCCCACCTGCGGTCATATGTGTGTTGAGGATCAAAATCTCTCGCTCTTCGGGCAGCTGGATGGTGCACAACAAGAACCCTTTGGTAGAGAGCAGTCTCTCCTCCCACGTCTTGTAACGATAGTGCCGAAGTATAGGATTCTTGATCGGATGGCGAGACAACAGGAGCAGTCCGTTATCCAATGAAAAACGCCGCTGCATTGGATCGAAGTAGGTGTGTGCAAACACCTCGTGAAGACGCTCGATCAGAAATAGTTTGTGTGTGTAGGAGTAGATCTCTTGCAGAGCGATGACATCGGCATCGGAGATGAGTAGAGTTTCGACAAGTGCTCCGACTCTCTCTTCCAAAAAGGGGGTTGGCACCAAACGCAGACCCGCGACCTGCAAATCCAATAAGCCAACATTCAACGAGAGGAACTTCATTCGACGAGACAAAGATAAACCAGCCTGGGATTGGGTTGAAAGCTCCACAAAACTTGTAGAGACAAGTGTGTCCATTTGACTTCCGCTCGTGAGACCAAGGCGCGATCATCCTCTGAGAAAAACATAAGAAATCAGAATGGATGAAGAGCCTCAGTTGAGACAGGTTCAATTCACCACTTTGGGCTCAATGGGACACTACTTGGTTCTGTACTCCCGGATCAGCCCCCGAGGCAGGACGGAGAGCGGAGGCTTCATTTTTTGATTGAAATCGGCCACCATCATTCTTTTTACAACCCCGGGTAATTGGTCTTTTGAGGTGTACACACGAGCGTTTGTGTCAACTATGTAAAGAGTGCTATAACGATTACCAAACTCGATGAGAATCGCATACCACGGAAAATGATTTCGAGAATACGGCCCTCGGAACTTCATCACGTGAAACACTAGGTGCTGTCCAGAGGGCAATCCCCCTTTCATATGCTTTCGAAAGGCCCAAGTCAACTCCTTATCGACTTCGGGTCTTTCCGGTACCGCCCTCTTTTTGTGTTTGGCTTGGTACTGTAAAAACATCGCAGCGCGATCATACAACGCTTTGCGAAAGCTCTGTTTTTTCATCTTGCTCTTCATGATTTGTTCGGCCTGAAAGGGGGCTTTACCATAACTCGTTGTGATCAAAAATCCTCCCATTGGAACCGCCAATAATAACGCAAAAAAGGTCATCTGTTTTAACCGGACACTCTGCCCAGAGAGGCTCATACGAAAGGATGATGTGATCATCGGCATGATCATACAAATCAACAAGAAGAAGACGATAAAGAGCTGCGCAATGATCAGCCCAATCGCCTCAGAGACTCCGAGGTGAGGTGGATACAGATATCGATAGTCTTTGACCCCGCTGATAAACAACGCGACCGCGACGACCCCAAAGATCTGCATGTACATCTTGATCTCTTTGCGGGCATTTTCCGAGAAGAGCAAGGCAATCGGACCTGTAATCGGGTAGAAGATGTAAAACAGCAACGAGCGTGGTTTGTTCTCTCTGTAGAACTCATAAAAATTCCGAAAGAGTCCCAGGACATCTTTGAGGATGGGGACTTTCCCAAGTCGTTCTTCGTAGCGAGGTAGAAAGCGGATCGCAAAGCGGATAAAACTCGTCAGGACCAAAATGATCGGGACCATCGCCGCGATCATCCACTGCCCCAAAATCCCTGCGGTCACTACGATCAGCATCGGCGCGAACGTAAAGAACGCAAGTTCGGGCAAGAACATGAGCTTGTCGCCGATGGATGACTTTCCATCTTTTGCCCATGGCGCGAGCATGTCCTCTTCGACTTCTTCTGCGCTCTCTCCGATGGAGGCCAGATACGCTTCCTCTTCGACGGCCTGTTCGCGTTTTTCCTCAATACGACGTGCCAACATCCTTGGGAGCAAGAGCGCATCGACTAACCAACCAATACCAAATAAACCGAGAGAGAACGCGTACAACAGACCTGTGAACCAACGCCCCAAGTAAAAGCGGTGTAGGCCAATCCAACCGCCAAAGAACCACAAGACGTATACCCAAATCAATCTCTTTGCTGTCGTTGACTTTTGCTCTGCGACGATCTCTTGCTGACCTCCAACACCGGACAACATCGAGGCCTGCGATGCTCCAGAGTGTGGAGATGGATGAGCTGTCTCGGGCTGTATGGAGTGCTCTACAGCCCTTCTTTGTGGAGCTTCTATCTTCGGAGGGTGTGTAGAAGATGCTGGAGGTGGTGTTGGCGCCGTTCTGGGTGGTGAAGGTGCCGTTCTGGGCGGTGAAGGCGCCGTTCTGGGTGGTGAAGGCGCCGTTCTGGGAGGCGAAGGTGCTGTTTTGATATGCGCGCTTGGCTGGGGAGCTGTGGGCGCGGTTCTTGGAGGCCTTGGTGATTCTTCCACACCAGAAGGCTTCTGGGCCGTATCTGGAGGATCAGCCTGTGGGGGCTGGTTAGGAGGTGGAGGTTTCGGATAATCGGCCATCGTGTCGGACTCCTTTTCTTTTTGGTGCGTTGGATACAAAGCCACAACAGGAAAACAACCTCAAGGCGTTCCAACGACCTCAATTACACACAGAATATTTTCAGAGTGACAAATCATGGGACAAAACACAAACCAAATTTCACCTGTTCCCCAAAATGGCTTGATGCGGAACAAAAACGACAGCCTTTCAGTCTTCTTTTTTGGACGAAACGAACTTTCTCCATGAAGACAGCTTCTTTTTGAGCAGCTCACCCTTGACGGGCTTACCAAACGCCTTCCCAAAGATCATCGAAAATCCATCTTTGTTTCCGTCTTCGACCTTCTTCCACTTCCCTTTTGATTCAACGATACGATGCAGCCCGAGCGAAGTCGCGAGTGCGACCCACGCTTCGCGCTCACGAAGGAAACTCTCTTCTTTCTTGGAGGCCTCTGACAACCACAACCCACACAGAGGCAGAGACAACAACTCAGGGAGCGTGATACGACTCCCCTCTAGGTGTACCAATGATATCGCGAAGCCCTCCTTCGAAAGCTCCAGCAAGGTATCACGACCACTCTCAAACCGTTTGGTGAGCAGTGGTGCAGCGTAGCAAAGACACAATGTCTTTGCGGCTCTGTGATACCGACGTAGCAATTGTTTTAGGTGTTTTGCGAGCTGTGGTTGCAGTAGCACATGCGAAGGAAGTTCTAGATAGATGGGCAAGGAAGACATCATTGGAAATGACGACTGTTGCTCCTGTAAGTGGGAGACTATTTTTTCGACTCCCAACATGAAGGCTTGGTGGATGTGAGACTTGTGACAGTGCAGATGTTCTTTATGCAAGGTCACCAAATGACCGCGTTTATGTTCCCATCCGATGGTGCAATTCCACGCCTCAAGTGTACCTGTTGACGTTGAAAATATAGGTTGAAAGGTCGGCGTAATCGTTTCTTCTTGTAGAGCATTGAGAAAGGAGGTGGTCAGCGCCATCTGTTGATCGATCTTCTCTTGTGTTTGTTGGTCGTACAAACAATATGCTGCTTTTCCCCCTTGCTTGGCTTGGAACATCGCGTGATCAGCCTCTTCCAGGATATCATCGACGGACTTGTCACCTGCTTCGACCACAGTGATCCCAATACTCGTCGAGATAACAAGCTCAAACTCCTCGACAGAGAATGGGGTTTTTGCGTCTTTGAGGATACGATTGGCGACGAGAGTGGCGTCCTCTGCTCTCTGGATTTCATCGAGCACAATGATAAACTCATCTCCACTGACTCGCGCGACAACATCGACTGTCCTGAGGATAGATTTGAAGAGTTTGGCCATGTGGATCAGGACCTCATCACCGATGAGATGTCCATACGTGTCGTTGATAAACTTGAATCGATCGAGATCCATAAACATGACAGCAAACATACTGCCAGCTCGCCGATGAAGACGTGCAAGTAGTCGCTCCAGGTGTTGCCTGACAAAGATCCTGTTGGGCAACCCTGTCAAAGCGTCGTGAAGCGTGCCCTTCTCCGATAGGTCGGCGATCGAACCGGCGATTCTAACGAGTTTACCCTCTTCAAAGGAGGTTTTGCCACGAGAGTGTATCCAGCGTATGGTCTCGTCTTCCGAAATGATGCGGTGTTCGTGCTCAAAAAACTCCAGTTGTTCATCGATGACTCGCGCTAGTTCTTGTTCAAAGGACGGTAGATCTTCGGGGTGTATGCTTTGCTTCCAATCATTTATATTGCCGTGACCTGAGAGGGAGCGTCCTGTGATCTCCTGCCATCGGGATGAGGTATTTAATGTATCGTTCTCAAGCTCCCAATCCCACAGACCGTCATGTGTACCTTCTGAGGTGAGCTGATGGATGGATTCGCGTCTATGAAGTGTTCGCTCCGCCCTTTTCCTCTTTGTTTGTGATCTGAGAAAGAGCAAAAAGAAGATCGCCATCAACATGGCCATGACACATGACACCAGCGCGAGAAGTGTCATCTCAGTCCACTTCTTTGACAATCGAATCGAGATATTCCGCAACCCTTTGCGCGCCGAAAAGACACCTGTGCGAACAGCGCGAAGATATCCTCTGTAGAGTCTGGATTTTTCTTCTGGAGTGATACGTGTAGGCTTTTGAAGTTTCAATGAGAGCACACTCACACGGGCTTCGAGAGCCTTCACTTTGTCCTCAAAGAGCCCCTGTGCACGTATGCGTTTAAAGGTCTTGTGAAGTTTCGCGATGTACGTGCTCGCTTTTTTTGTCGCTTGTTGTTTGCTGGCCAGTTTTGTCGTGATGTTTTCCACACTGCGTGCGCTTTTGTTGAGCAGTGTGATGAAGTAGACATGTTTTCTGACCTGCCGTTGCTCCCTGTTGACCTCGCTGATCAGCATCAACCCCCAAACGATAAAGCCTATCGCCAGGCATAGGATGCTGATCGCCGAGACAATGCGTAGAGTTGAGGATGTCATCAACGCTCCTTTTGATTGGAACACAAGACTGTCTCTTTTGAGGAGACCGCCGAATCGTCTTGTGTATGCGACTGGGAATCTTTTACAAAGCGGAAATGATTATGAAGTAGACACAATTCACATCGACATGTGAAACGATGTGAGTGTATTTGTCAACTGAGATGTTGTGAACTATATAGAACACGACGGAGACAGAGGAGTTTCTGGGGATTGGAGGCGAAAAAAAGAATGTGGAAGTGAAGACGTCCACAGGAGTTTGTTATTGAGGCCTGACGCAAGTGATTGGAGTGACAAAACCCAAGGTTTGGGAGAGTGTTCTCACTGTTTCTTATTTGTCATCTACATTGTCCTGCCAAGTCTCTTTTTCATGCCTCACCTGAGGCTCCATCACCTGCCTTTTGTCTACGCTTTTTGTCTTTGATGGCCTCAAGGAAAAGTTCAGGAGCGCAGTTGTTCAAGCATATTACTGGCGCGACTGACGAGCTGCTCAAGTGCTTGGATTGTATCTTCTCGGGTTTCGTCAGTGATCGTTTCGACGTTGTGTTTTTCCAGAGAGCGCAACCACTTTGCGTACACGACATGTTGTGCTTTGGGTGTGTTCGCATTGCGAACACGCTCACCCTTCTCTTCTTTGGGTTGTTCTGTGTTCTCGTCACCTTTGCGGTATGCGATCAGAGACTGTCTATCGGCCTCTCCATCGATCACTTGCTGCAGTAGTTCTTTGCGTTCATTTTCGTCTTTGATTTTGGCCAACTCTTCGGCAGTGCGGACGGGGATGTTGTGTTCCTCGACGGCTGCTTGGATCTCGGGGTATCGAAGTAGGCTGAGCAGAGAGGACACATATCCGACGCTTTTGCCTATTTTTTGGGCGATGGCGCGGACAGTGTAACTGAGTTCATCTTTGAGTTGTTGGTATGCTTTGGCTTCTTCGACAGGGGAGAGATTTTCGCGTTGAACATTTTCGGTGATCGCGATCTCCAGCATTTGTTGATCGGAGAGTTCACGGATCTCGACGGGGAGAGTTTCGAGTCCTGCGAGTTTGGCGGCACGTAGTCGCCGCTCACCGTAAACGATCTCAAGCTTACGTCCCTTTTGGCGTGCCCACAGATGACCATAGAAGCCATGTTCTTTAATGGACTCTGCTAGCTCCTCGATATGATGGTCGTCAAAGATGCTTCTGGGCTGGTATGGGTTGGGGATGAGACGTGCGAGTGGGATCTCTTCGATATCTCGCTGTTCATGTTGTGTCTCCTCTTGACCAATATGAGCGAGAAGTCCCATTGCTCCGAGTGATTCTTTGGCTTTTGCGCCTGTCAGAGATGCTCGTTTTCTTTTGCTCATGCCATCAACTCCTTTGCCAGTGAGCGGTAAGCTTTTGCGACGTTTGATTGACTTGCGTAGTCGAGGATACTTTCACCTGCTACTGAGGCTTCTTTGATCTGGACATTCAGTCTGACGATACTGTCGAAGACATTGATTTGATCACCGACAGCTTCTTTGGCGGCTTCAATGACTTCTCGTGAGTGTCTTGTTCGGAGGTCAGCCATTGTCAGGAGGATCCCTGCGATGCGCAATCTTTTGTTGATCTTGCGTTGGACAGTGGAGATCGTTCGCATCAAGAGATTTACACCTTTCAACGCAAGGTAATCAGCTTGTAGAGGGATTAGAACTTCAGTCGCGGCAGACAGTGCGTTGATCGTCAGGCCACCAAGGTTTGGAGGACAGTCGATCAGTACAAAGTCATATTTCAGTCCTGATTCTTCGATCATCTCCTTGAGGATCAACTCTCCCATCGTGGCCTGAAGAAGATCGAGTTCAGCAGCAGACAGCTCAATATTGGAAGGGATCAGATCTGGGCCTGCGGAGCTTTCATAGAGGAGGTCTTTGATCTTGCATCCATCTGTTTCGTAGATTGTCGTCTTGAATGCGTCGTAGATCGTCTCTTCGATTTCCTCTGGTTCAAGTCCCACAGAGGTCGTCAACGAACCTTGTGGATCGAGATCGATGTAGAGGACTGAATTACCAGCTTCGTGGAGTGCTGCACCTAGATTGAGTGTTGAGGTGGTTTTACCAACCCCTCCTTTTTGATTTGCGACTGCGATCACTCGTGTCATCACTTGCTCCTTTTCGGGTCTTTTTTCAAGGATTATGTAGCTCTATTTGCCCATGTACCAGTCGACACTCTCGCAATCCCTCGGAGTATGTGTGCGGTTGAATCGATCAAGTTCAGGCGGTCTCTTTTTGTTTCTTTGTGTCTCTATCTTCTCCACAAAAAACCATACTCACATGCAGAAATCAAGCTTTTACATCACTTCTTTTTTTGTGCCCAAAAACTTCTTTGTATTTCAAAATGTTATTTTCCTACTCTTTTTTCTCCTCATTCATCCTCTGTTCGCATTGCGAACATCTCCTCCGACAGACACACTTTCATGTTCGCATTGCGAACACACAAAAAAGATCACTTCGCAAGATCGACCTCTTTTTTGAGGACAACTCTCTGACCACCTCGTCACTCTGTCTGGGATCAGGGCAAGTTGCTACTTTTTATTGGGCGAGTTCCCACTCGCCCTTACTGCCGCGCTTCGCTTTCCGGGCGTCCTTTTTGGGGGAGTTTCCACTCGCCCTTTACTGGCATGCTCCGTTTGTCGGGCATCCTTTTTGGGCGAGTTCCCACTCGCCCTTACTGCCGTGCTTCGCTTGTCGGACATCCTTTTTGGGCGAGTTTCCACTCGCCCTTACTGGCGCGCTCTGCTTGCCCCTGCTGACGCGCTCCGCTTGTCTCTGCTGCCGCGCGTCGCTTGGCTTTGGCTGCCGCGATTCGCTTGGCATAGTGGGTTTGCCACCCACACCCGCCTGGGGTTTATTCAACCCCAGACCCCTACGATACTGCGTATCGTTTGTTTTGCGCTCTTCGAGCACTATGTCACGGAGGACAGATCCCTGTCTGATACAAAGCATGACATATATATAAATGATAGGAGAGGCTGTGTTCGCATTGCGAACAACACAATGATGAGATGGCCTGATCATGTTCGCAATGCGAACAGGTTCAGAACAATGGGATGGTGTGATCATCTCCCCAACCTTCTTGTTTGGATGTTGAGTGTTCGTATTGCGAACAATACAAGTCCCATCAAGCTCCCATCGAACGCGTAAGACATACAACATTTTTGAAATGCGTTTTTGAGAGCTGTCACATTGTGTCAGTGGTCAAGGCTTGTTCGCATTGCGAACATCTACCCCTAATTGTATGCAGGTTGCGAACAACATCTTTCGTGGCGTTCTTATGCTCTTGGGGTTGTTCACATGACAACACCTCCAAGTCACATGGGAACTTGCGCTACAGACGAACATGATCCAATGCTTGAGCTGTTGAATCTTTGGTTGTGTTCGCATTGCGAACATCTTCCCTTACGATATGCTAGCTGCCTGGAAAGTCTTTCCTCACTGTGCGAATTGGATGTTCGCAATGCGAACACCATAACGAAAGTGTATGTGGACCGGGACCACTCACATTCATTGGGATGAACAGATGGGTTTTTTGATGATGTTCGCAATGCGAACAAGTGCGAGAGATACACTGAAAGGACTCGAAATGGTAAATGTGGTGGCATCATACCTAAGGTTGTGGAACCAAGTGAATTGAATGTTCGCATCATGAAAAGTCTCAGAACAACGACACAGTATGGCCAAAAGAGGATACTTATGTGTTCGCATTGCGAACATCGCAAAGAGAGAGTGTCTTGGATCCTGAAAGAGGGGGACTGGTTGTTCGCATTGCGAACATAACCCCATAACGACTCCATTCGTGCACTAAAAAGATTCGGAACTGTGTTCGCTTCTCGTGGATGTTCTGGTTATGGTGAGATGAGGATAAAGAATGTTCGCAATGCGAACAAGTCATTTGAGCAATGAGGAAAGATGTTCTTTTTGGGAGCTCCTGGAACATGTTGGATGTTCACAATGCGAACACATAAGTCTTTTGTGGATGAGCTGTGGAGGGACGCACTGGCAGTGTCTGGATGTTCGCAATGCGAACATATTCACTTTTTGTGATGATCTGCGGAGAGATGTTCTGGCGGTCTCTGGATGTTCGCAATGCGAACATATTGTGGCAGACTGCGAATGTTTTTGGAGGGGGAGGGGGTCGAGCGATGTTCGCAATGCGAACACTATGTGAGTGGCAACAAGTATCTTGGTGCAGGGACGCAGACCAATCATTGTTCGCAATGCGAACAACAACGAGGAACTTGATCGTGGAGGATAAGGATGTTCGCAATGCGAACAAAAATGAGAAGCTTGATCGTGAAGGGGGAGGATGTTCGCAATGCGAACCACAATGTGCCCAAATAAAATAACTGACGCAGAGTGTTCTGCGAAATCTTTGTGTGTTCGCAATGCGAACAGTTTTCTGTAGTAGGTTCCTTTCTATGACGAAATAATGGTTTGGTGAGAGCTTTGTGTGTTCGCAATGCGAACAATCTCGTATCTAAAGCAAGACAGATCATGTGGAGTGTTTTGTGAGATCTTTGTGTGTTCGCAATGCGAACATTCTTCTGTAGTGGGGGCCTTATTGTGACGAAAGAATTGTTCGGCTAGAGCTTTTTGTGTTCGCAATGCGAACATGTTATGGAGAGGAGCATGGGGGCAAAGCTGTTCGCAATGCGAACAACAAGTCACATAATGAAGAGGCATTGAGGAATGTATTGTGATATGGGAGGGGGAAATCGATTCTGTTGTGATGGAGGTTTCCAGAGCAATCCATAGTAGGAGAGGGGAGGGGGGACTTCACTTTGTGCCATTTACGGTCTTGTTTGCACAAAAGTTCTCGCTCTTGAGTTTGAAGGTGATTTTCTTTCTTCTGTTAGACTTGTATGTGCAGGACTTTGTTTGGCATTTGAATCGAAAGTAAGCGTAGTACGTTCCGTTTAATCGGCAGGCTGTGGTGGCCTTCAGGTAGATTTGAAAACGTTGTTTGCAAGTGGTGCTTTTGCAGGCGCGACGGGATGTCTTCTCTTTAAACGAAGACATTTTAATCCCTGTTGCTTGGACTGTGAGTCCTGCTGTTTTGAGAAGATAAGGGGAGGAAACAAGTGTGGTCAACTCAATACGCGCAGGTTTGTTTTTATCTACATTGACGATCTGTGCAGTGATCGCTGCTTTCACAGTGGGCTCACCTGCAAAGGCATGGCCAGCCCAACATTGTGTGCCCAGGAACAAACCAACCACAACCAGATAACTCTTCACTCGTTTGGTACGCATCATTTTCTCTTCTCCGTCACGTTCTTGGTATTTGGGGGCGCTGATAGGAACTCTTCCTCAGCGGTAATCTTCTTGTACATAGGACTCGGATACAAAACCCCAAAAGTGACAAATAAAAACATTTTTTTCAAAAAGATGATCAACTGACCTTGCGTATCATTACATAAGGGGAGCAGCACATGCGTTTTCCTTTGCAGGAGGGGGATAGGCGAGCGTAACGAGGAGGACCGCATTTGAAGACCTTCGACCTAAGGCTTAGTGTCTTTGGGAGTTGCTGATGGTCTCCTGCAAAAAGGTTGTTTGGCAAGCAAAGCGCGGCAGCCTACGCCGAAGGCGTCAACAGGAGAGGGAAGCCCAGCGTAGCGAGCTGGACCGCATTTGAAGGCCTTCGGCCTAAGGCTTAGTGTCTTTGGGAGTTGCTGATAGTCTCCTGCAAAAAGGTTGTTTGGCAAGCAAAGCGCGGCAGCCTACGCCGAAGGCGTCAACAGGAGGGGGAAGCA
>MDTD01201775.1_pt1 | contig 21794 bp, 15 predicted proteins | sample 811221 | NCBI WGS metagenome assembly MDTD01 (sample SAMN05326646, study PRJNA326480) | marine metagenome | isolation source: seawater | place: Pacific Ocean: South West | collected 2011 | reverse complement strand
TGTCCAGTTGCTATACCAGTTTTAGATAATGATTTAAGAGCCATGGTTTACTTTTATGTTTATTATAAATATTATTTAATTATTGTCTATCAATGTTTACTAAAATAGTTGTGTCAGTAGTTCGAGAAAGAGGTAAAGGTTGTGCCAATTTCCCAATTGCTAACAATTCATTTGACTCGTTATACATACCAACAGTGGTTGTATAAGGATTAAAGAAAGAACTAGTTGCAAAATTCTTATAAACTCCAGTATTTTTTGAACCTGAAATTATACTAGGGTTTTGTGAATAATTAAATTCATTTTCAGAAATTGTTGCTTTATATTGTGTTTCGTATATTGTAAAAGAACTTGAAAATGATGCAGTTATATTTGAACTTAAAGCAAAATCTGCTACATCACCCGCTCCAACTAATCTACCACCATAAGTATCATCTCCATATTCAGCAGAGTCATATTTAGAAAATTCACCAGTAACTTCTTTTCTTGAACCACCAGTAAAAATAATCATACCATGTTGATAAATTATATTACCAACATAAATAGAAGATGAATTAAAATTATTTTGTCTTTTTAATCTACCTTCACCATCATCAAAATAACTACCACTTGGTGTTGTTATTTTAATTGAACCAGGTAAAATATAATCACCATAAAGTTGTTGGGGAATTGACATTACTGAAATTGTTGGTTCAATTACTGAAACACTATATTTGTCAATTCCATAAATTGCTTTACCATATATTGAACCGTTTTGGTTTGGTGTTAAAGCGTGATATGAACTTGTTGGAAAATATTTGTAAGGAACTAAATCAGTTTGTTCATAATTACTATAAGCATTAGAACCAACTCTACCTGCTATTGTTCCATCAACATTATAACTAGCAGTATTCATTGGTTGTACATCACCATTACTACTAGAAATATAGTTTGAATAATATAATTGTTTTATTGATGTATAAACATCAGAAGAGGTAATTTTAAAATTGTACCCAGTTGAACCAGATAAATTGAATTTATTACCTAAATATCTTTCAATTGAATAATAATTAGATCCTGTAAATTGATTAGATGATGAAATTGATAATGATGCAGTCGCTAAGGTGCCTCCACCTTTATATTCAAACCCTTTAGTTAATTGTAAGGGAGATACTATTATATCTTGCGAATTGAATTGTTTGAACGCCGCCATTCATTCTTAAAAATCTAGTTTTACTCTAACAAGTGCTTCTTTTGTAAAGTCTTTATTTAAAGGTTTTGATAATTTAGCAATTGCTAATAAATCATTGCTATCATTATATAAACCAATTGACGTTACATAAGTTTGGGGATTGTTAATAAAATAATTATAAATAACTTCACCAGTTGAACCAGAAATATAAGATGGATTTTCTGAATAGTTAAATTCAGAATTTCTTGCTCTAACAAAAACAAAATCTGATGTTATTGTTTCTTCAGAATTTAAAGCAAATTTAGATCCTGAATTAATTGCATTAAATAATCTTTGATTATTATTTCCATTTGTATTTGAAGTTAAAACTGTACCTATTTCCAAACCACCATTTGCAACAGAAGCATCTAAAGCTGCTCCATTTAAAAGAACAGTAGAAGTATCAGGTAAGAATAATCCATAAGAACCTGAATTATTAGTATATCCTTGACTATTTTTAGATCCCGAAGCAATACTAAAAGCTTTACCATCAGATCCACTTACTATTTGATAAGCTCTTTGTGTACCAAAATATTGTGGTACTGTTACATCCCCAGAGTTATCAGTTAATCTTAAATAATTAGAAGCACTTCTTAATGTTAAATTAAAACTACCAGGTAGTAATGCTTCTTTATATCTTGCTCTTTCAACACTTAAAACATAAAAATAACTTCCGGAATAAGTTCCAAATTCAAATTGAGCATTTTCATCTTCTAATACTAGATTTTGATATTGCCCATAAATTGTAGATGCTGGTGATACACCTGCATTTGCTGCATTATTATAAGCTAAAGCACCACCACCATTTTGGTTAGCAAAAGCTATTTGAAATTGTGCTTCTGCAGCTACATCAGAAACGTTTGAACCTGTTTGAAATACAGTTGTATAATATTTTCCAGTTATACTTGATACCTGATTCGATTGAGTGAAAAAGGATGTTAATTGTGTTGCTCCACCAGACCAACATGTTGCTGTTATGGCCTGAGCGCTTACAACAAAATCTTCTGGATCAAATCTTTTAAAGCCCATTTATTTTTATTTAAGTTGTTGTTTGTCTTGTTACTGTTATAGGAACTGTAATTCTTGCTCCACTATCTAATCCAACAAAAGTTAATGTACTAACAATTGAACTTTGACCTGAACCATATAAGGTATTTACTGTAGTTGCTCTTAAATTTATTTGAGTACCAATTACAGTAGATGAAACATTAGTTCCAATTGTTTGTGTTGAACTTGCATTTGCTGCAGTTGCCGCAGTAGTGTTAATACCTGTTCCTTCAAAAGTATTTAATAATCTAACATCACCAATTGTTGCACTATAACCACTAGTTTCAAATACTTGGTCATTACCTAAGTAATTTAAAGTTTGAGGTGTAATTGCTAATTGAGCACCTTGTTGTAAAGTAATTGCTGAGTAACCAATATCTAATACTGGTAGTTTTGCAGTTCCTCTAGGTAAGGTAACTAATTTATATTTCATTACTTGTGTTTCTTCTGGAAATGCTTCTAATAAAGGCATTCCATCAATTGCTTCACCATAAAAAGCAGAACCTGAGGGATGAGTTGGGTTATAAAGAGTATAATCTACTTCATCATCTGCAAGAGCAAATTGAGTAATTCTAAATGAACCATCATTTCTTGCAAGTAATTCTCTTCCTTTGGTAGTTAAAATTGCATCAACTGTTATTACTGAATTATTTAAATATCCCATTGTTATTTTTTTATATAAATATTACTATATGTTTATAAATATGTCTAATCTATAAGTTTATTATCTCTTAGTTGTTTTATTATCAAGTCTGGTTCATTTTGTATTCCATATGTTGGAAATTCTGGAAATAAAATACCACTTGTAGTCAACTGTTTTTTTCTTAATGGTTCAGGAGGTAATTGGAAATAACTACCAGTTGCTGGTTGGAAACCAGAACCACTATAGGCACCTGGATTAGTTATAAATTCTCTTCTATTACCTGGTGTTCCAGGGTAAGGGAATTCTCTATTTAAAATAATAACCGAACCATCTCTTTTATATCTTCTAATTAAAAAGAAATCTTTATTTACTGAAGGTGTTATATCTCTATCAACTTGTAATCTTAATTGGAAAGTATAATTATCACCTGGTGGTATTACTTTTTCTATTTTATATACTTCATTTTCATTATTTTCAAATCTAATTTCATCACCTTGTTGTACATTCCAAACATCTTCTATTTTAGGCCAAGATGTATCAATAGGTTCAAAGTTACCAGGGAAATCAGTATTTGCGCTAGCAGAATAAGCTAAAGATTTCTGAATTGAAGAGTTGTATAAAGTATTACCATTTGAAGATGATAATTGTATAACACCAAAAGAAGATGAAGCAGCACCAGATTCATCTGTATCAGGAAAATACCAAAATGGTGCATTTAAAGCATTATCTTGTGAATTTTGTCCTGTTTTATCTCCTGATATTGTTATGGTTGCTTGTGATGTTGGTGGATTTGTTAATGGTACCCCACTACTATCATATTGAGTTTTAGTTGGATTAAATTTATTTCTATCCGTTTGATCTCCTTCATTATTATAATCACCAATTGCTTGGAAAGCATAAAATCTATCAGATCTTAAATTAAAAGAAGGTGAAGATTCAAGATCTATACTAAAAACTGAGTAAGCAACATCATCATAATTTTGTCCAGTTTGTTCAAAAGCACTTGTAATTTGATTACCATCTACTTCAATTAATAACTGTTTACTATTTAATCTTAAACCACATTTATCAGATCCTAAAATTGATACTAAATTAAAAGTTCTTGGTGAATTACCATTTTGGAAATAAAATATAATATTAACACTATTTAATTTTAATGGAACTTTAGGTGAGGAAGTTGTAAATGTATTTGAGGTTGATTCTAAAAGTTGAACTTTTATATCTCCAACATCACCACTCCACCTTTCATCCCTAAACCAAGTTCCATTTCGAATTCTCCATTTTCTTGGTCTTGTAGTAGGTAATTCAAATTCTAATCTTATAGTATAATTATCAGAAAGAAAATTTGTAGAAGTTGCAAAAGTATCAGTATCAAACTTAACAACACCTGATCTAGGATTAGTAGAAGAACCAGTATATAAAGAACCAACATCGGCAACACTTCCTCCAGATGCAATTGTTTGTCCACTACCCGTAATATAAGATTGAGAAGCAGCAAGTGGGAAATAATTTATTTGTTTATCATCTTTATCATTATCTTGACTATAATCACCACCTGCAACTAAATAATAATTAGTAAAATCTGCAGTAAAATTACTTACAATTCCAGCAAATCCACCCATTGGTAAAGCGGTTGCGTAACCAGAAGAAGCGGTTTGCGAATAAAGTATTGGAACAACTCTTTTAGCTACTTTAACTGGTTGTTGTATTCCATTTAAACTTAAATATTGTGTTTGTTGTTCCTGTGGGTTTATTGATAATGTAGCTAATCCTTCTTCATCCCAAGTTCCTTCTACATCAAATGTTGACCAATCTGATAAGTTTGGTTGTGATACTTTACCTGATTCATCAACTAAATATTTTAAAGATATTTGAGTTTTTGCATTTATAACAGGATAAGGATCAGTTATTTCATTAGCATATCCAAAAAAGGCTCTTTCATAATCAATAACCGGTAAACCATAAGAACCACCCCCTTCAATGGTATTATAATTATTTGAGCTGACTCTTGATCCAAGATATCTAGGAAAAATAATTGCTCTTGTTGTATAGTTTGATTCTTGTACAGCAGCAAATTCAGCTGATCTACTTATAATTTGGTTAAAGTTAATTGGATTGTAAATACCAAATGAATAATCAACATCAAAAAAGAATCCATTACGTCTGTCTGAATTAATATTATTTAATAAAGGTTGACAATCAGTTGCAACCTCAAATGGTAATGCCCCTGAATAAGCACCTTCTAAGTTAACTGGAACTAATCCTTCACCTGTGACAATTGGTTTATTAACAAATTCCATATAATAATCCTTAACAAACAAAGCATTTTGTACAGATGAAGAAGCAGCGGAACCTGATTCTACTGTTACTGCCATACTTAAACAATCTCTATAACTAATTGATTCAGTCATTAAGTAACTCATTGTATGTTGAGTTGGAGAACCTTGAGAAACATGAAATGTTGAAGATGTTAAAAGCGAAGCAGAAACTGTAGAAATTAAACTACCAGTAACATCTACAACAGGAACAAAATTAGGGAAATTACCCTTAAATATTTTAATTGAAGCTGTAGGCCAAGTATTACCATCACCCAATTCACCAGCACCATAAGAAGAAGTACCATAAGATCCTGAACCATAAACCGCACCACTACTAGGATCACTACCTGTCCAAGCATCAACTCTAATACTAGAAGTTATTTGAATATCTGTTGAGGGTACTTGGTTAAAAATATAAAGACCATCAATTGATTGACTAAGTGAAGATGAATAAGCCCCATAAACTTTATCAATTTTATAAGCAAAATAATTTGGAACTGTTTGACCTGCAACACCAGTTGAATCTAATACAACAAAAGAATCTTTAGGTACTAAAGCTGCTGTGTCTCCACTTGCAGAAGGTGTTCCAGATAATGCGTCAAAAAATACTTGTCTACCAGGTGCAAGTTGAAAAAATGAACTTGTTAATAAAGAAGAGGTGTAATAAACAGACATTGTTGTTGAAGAAGATCCTGAGTTTACTGCACTATATCTTGAATAATGAGATAATTCATCATAAACCCCAAAAACAGTACTTCCAAAAGCTGTACCACCATCAACACCAGTATCATCAAAAACACTACTAGAATAATGGTATCTACCATTAGTTAAATTAACATTAAGTAATTTTGAGGGAGATGTATTTAAAGTACCTCCTTGATTTTGAGAAATAATAAATGTTGAACCACTTAAATCACCTGTTAAACCAGTAATAGCAATTTGAGAACCAAAAGCAGGAGGGTTATAATTACCACCAACATATCTAGTCCAAACATATAAATGAGGAATTCTTTTTTGGTGATTAATTTCAAAACTACCACTTACTGCTGCTGTTGTATAGCTTTGTGTTGTTGGGTTACCAACTTCAGCTATAGCTCTCGCATTATACATTCCAAATTGAGTCTCGTTAAATAAAGGAGTACTCTCTGGTGTTAAAGTACTTGCGGGTACACCTGATTGAGTAGCAACTACTGAATATAGTTTATAAGGTCTATGTAAATAAGGATTATATTTGTAAGCATCAGCATCAACTGTTCCAATTGGTTGATAACCTCTATATACCCATAATTCTTCAGAAGAGGAAACAGGTATTATTCCTTCTTGGGTTGCATAACTAATATCATTACCTAAACCTAAAATTCTAGCATTAGTAAAAGCATTATAAGACGCTTGAGGTTTTTTTATTGCAGTAACATCAGTTGCAATAGATGCACTTGTTCCTCCTGATCCTGAAATCCAAACACTTTGGTTAGTTTCTCTAAATTTGTATTTTACTGATTTAGCCATTTAATATAAATATTTTTTAAGTTTGAGGGATAAATGGGTCTATTATTCCACCTTCACCTAATCCGTCACCTCCACTACTTGATTCGAATCTATAAGTTTGACCAATTGTACAATATTGTACTAATTGATAAGTACTACCAACTAATTGGAAAACATTTACCCTAGCTTCTCTATTATAATTAACAAATGTACCAACACCAGTAAATCCACTTTGTGCTGTAATTACTATATTTCCACTTCCTGTTCCTGTTGCACCTGAAGAAATGCTACACCAAGGGAAATTAATAACTGTTGCAGTAAATCTATCTGGATCTATAAATTGTATACTTGATGAATATTGAGTAGTAACTGAAGGTGTTGTTACAGGTATAGTTCTTTGAGCATTATTAAATGTTATTGTAGGTGTATTTCCTAGATCAACTAAAGAAACAGGACAAGTTATATTTAAAAGAGCAACAGGTGGATTAAGATCAAAAATAAATGATGGTAATACATTAACCTCAACTGGTGTTTCTGTTTCTAATATTGTAAACTCAGGACCAAAATCAACTGATTCTGATAAAAATCTATTATTAACAGCAGAAGAAGTAAATTGTCCACTCGTATCTTGATAAATGTTAAATCCTGAACTTGTAAATAATAATTGAGATCCAGAAGCATTCATATACCAAGGGTAACTACTTCTTCTATATTCATTATTTATTAAATTAGAATCATCATAGTCAAATTCTTTAGATCCTGTTTGGAAATTTTTATTTGGATCAAATAAAAATCCTGATCCTGTACCCATATAAGTTGGTATACCATTATTATTACCATACCAAGTTGAAGTTGCCCAACCTTTTTGGAATTGTGTTGTTGGGAATGTATCAACAGGAGGGAAATAACCTTGAGGTGAAGATTGTGTAACACCTAAAGCTGGAGTAACATTTGGATCAATACCTGAACCAGTTGCATACCAAATAAATTGACCACTAGAACTAAATGAAAAATTAGTAAATAAAGGATCATTAGAATTAACCGCTAATGAAGATAATCCTTGATTAGTAATAATTAAAGAACAATCAGCTGTTGCTTGAATTCCATCATCCATTACTGTTGCATTAGCAATGTACCAAGTTTGGTATCCACTTAAAACTTCACTATTAGGACCACCTGTTCTTGCTTCGTTTAATCTAAAAGTAATATAATCCGCTCTTGTAACATAAGCAGTAATTAATTTATCATTTGCTGTTCTATTTGAAATTTTTATATATTTTGCTTTTGCACCATCACTATTAGTTGCCGTCCAAAACCAAGCATAACCATCACCAGGACAGTTTGCAGTATCTAAAAAGAATGATTCAGGTTTTATGAATTGTTGAGCAACAGGAGCAAAAGAAGCTGTAGGGATAAAACTTACAGAAATATTTTCTTCATTACTAAATGGTGAAGCGGTGGAAGCACTAGCAACAGTACCTAAATTAATAGTAAAATAATCACCTGATGAACCAGTAGCTTCTATTGTAGCAACAACAGTATTTCCGTTGCTAAATGGATTAGTTGAAGAAGATGAAATTACAGTTAAAGGTAAATCTAATTCTAATTGTGTTCTGTAACCAACATTAAAACTTGCTGATGTAATTGTCTTAGTAAAAAATGCTGAATTAAATTCAGTTCCATCATTTGAGGCACTTCTAAAAACTACTTGCCCATAATCTAATCCTCCAGCACCAACCTGTGTCAAATATGAAGCAAAAGAAGCAGAATAATTCTGGAATTGACTACCTGTAATATTGAAATTAGCTTGTGTTGCAGCTGTTTGAGCTCCTAATGTTACTAATTTAAAAGCTCTTGGATCAGCCCAATCACCCACACCACCTGTTTGATATCTATGTAGGTAAGTTCTAGTTGTAATAGCACCTTCTGTTGATGCACTTTCAACTTTATCTATTGGAAAAACTAAAAATTGAGTATTATCTGTTCTATTTTCTATTTTTATTGAACCCTTAGAAATACTAGAACTTAATTCTAATAAAACACTACTTATATTTTGATTTGTTCCATCTGTTATATTTGAAATTGAAGCAGTAATAGAAGAATTTTGAGGACTATCATTTAATCTAAATTTACCTGATCCTGGATCCTCAGTCATTGTTGAACTAGTTTGAAAGGAATAAGGATAAGTTTCTGTTCCTTCTATATCTTGACCAAAGAACCATTGTACTCTATAAACATAATCCTCTAAATTATCATTACCAAAATATGCTTTACAGATTTCAGGTATTTTAGCATTTATAGCTCCTCCATTAGGTTGGAAATCACCATCATAAAATTCTCTTTGATCTCTTCTTAATACAGTTACATTACCTTCAGATGAACTTACTGATTGAGTAAAACTTTGTGTAAATTCAGGATAAATTCTTTGTAATTCTGAAGCATTTACTTCTGCCGTTGTTTTACCACTGTATAAAGTACTACTTCCTGAATAAAAAACAGGTGCAGCAAATACAGTATTAAACGAATCAAATACACCACCAGTTCCTCCTTTATAAGTGTAAATAGAAGAACCACTAACAAAAGAATATTGTGGGTAATATTCTGAACCAGTATTATAATTTCTTGATGTTGGTTTTATTGACCCTGATAATGTTTCATCAGTATAAGAAGCTGATGGTGGTGCATATTTATTTCTTTCTAATAAATTTTGTTTAACAACAACACCAGATGATAGGGATGTTCTTGCTGGTGTGAAATCTTTTATCATTTTAAATAATGAATTATCAAAGAAATTCATTAATCTAACAAAATCATTTACATCATAGCTATTAATATATTTTTCAAAATACTGGTCTCTTAAAACATCTAAATTATCATAAGAATAAAAGAATTTATCTTTATCAGGAACTGCTGATGTGTTTGTCCCATAATTAGACATTGAACTAGTAACATATTGACCAGCTAATCTGTTTTGCATTACTTGTTGAGGATCACCTATATAGTCACCTAAATTAAAACTACCAATTTGAGATATTATATCATCATTAACTTGATCAGTTGGTGAAAAAGCAACTTCTAAATAATTAATATTTGGATCACTACCACTCGCAAATGGAGTTTGGGAAACCGATCTAAATGGTGATAATGTTGAACCTGAAGGTATTGTATTAGATACAATTTGTATTTTATCAGTTACTCTATTTTTAATTCCACCAGGTACTTGATTATAAAGTATAAAGTCTTTATTATTAATAAATTTTGTTCCATCACTTAAGTAAAAACTACTATCATTACTAGCAAATGAACTTGTTAAATCAACCCAAGATCCTGTTACCTTAGGATGTATTGAAGTTCTACTACTTGTTTGTAACATTGTACCTAAATCGGCTCTAAAGGTAAGATGATTAGGTGTTGAATTTATAGTATTACCTTGTACTGAGTAAGGGTTAACAACATAATCATAAAAGATACTTTCACTTATTCTTTGATTCCAATATCTAATTTCTTGAACCGAACCAGTTAATGGTTGGTAATCCTGACCATCTAAATTTACTCCTAAAGCATCATAACTTGGTATGGAAGAGGTTGTTACACTATTCCATAAATTGCCATTTACATTAGTAACTTCATTTGAAGCAGAAAAACCGATTTTTAAATTATTTCTATTTGCTGATAATAAAGAAGCAGTATTATTATAAACGCTTGCTTGTACTGACCACCAATCATTATTAAAGAAAGGTAAACTTATACTTGCGGAAACAGTTAAATCAGAGTTACCTTCAGGATAAAATCTTAAAACACCATATTGATTATTTGAACTTGTAACAGAACCACTATAAGAACCACTTGTAAATCCTGAACCTGTATATTCAAGTGTTATTAAAGCGGTTGCATTGTTTCCTGCCCAAACATTTTGATATAATGATGCTGTCGGGACTCCAATTGTTTTAAATCTAAATTGTAATGATTTTGGAGTGGCATTACCAACACTACCAAAACCAGCTCCATTTAATTTAAATGAAGATGAAAAATAAGTACTTCTATCTAAATGATATGATTTATTAAATTGAAATTGGTCTAAATCCCAATCTCTTCCTTTAATTCTATCTTTACTTCCAAATTCACTTATTCTTAATATTGTATCAGGAATACCATAAGAAGTAATTAATGCTTTTAAACCAGATATCGTACCCTTAGTTTTAAGTAAATACGGAATATTATGGTATATACGTTTATATAATTGCTTATTAACATTATCTAATGGAACTATATCATTTGAGGCAGATATTTTTGTATCTACGTATTCAAACCCAGTAGATGTTACAGGTAAACTACTTGTTATGTTTGGAAGAGGAAAAGTGCTTCCTGAAGGGGTTAAACCTAAAAATGCAGCATACAAGTCATCTGTATTAAAATTATTTGCATATAATTTAACGCCAAAATCCCTAATAGCATCTGCAACTAAATCTTTAGATATACCATAATTTAATCTATTATCACCATCAAATTTCTTAGTTAAATTTTTAGTATAAGTCCATAAATTATCATAATGTTGACCTACCATATCAACAAATAATTCATATTTAGCATTATCAGGATCAGAACGTAAATATTCTGGAATTGCGTAGTGTAAAGAATTTTGGTTTAGTTCATCATAATTTGAAGCAGAAACAGCTTGTTGATTTTGCCAATTTACTGCTAAAGCACTACTTGTTGAAGCTAACACATAAGGTGGTGTTGTAGTAGTTTTAGGATAAGAATATTTTGAACCACTATTATAGTATAAGAAATATTCATAACCATCAAAATTTTTAATTATTTTAGTTATTTTATTTTCTTCAGCTGCTTTACTAGCGCTAAATACAGTTGAACCAGTAGTTGCTCCTTCAACATCACCAAAAGAAGAAGATAATACTGCACTTGAAGATTGAATTAAACCAACTTTATAAACAAAATTTTCTAGTCTTGTATTAGCGGAAGAAAAATTAATAAATTCATTATAATCTTCGTAATTAATATTAATATCAATTTCTTTTCTACTAAGTATATTATTTAATTGTTCAAATGAGCTTGTTACATCTGAATTAATAAGGTCATTAAATGTTGTTATTTGACTTGTTTCACCTGTTTCTTGAACAATATTTAAGCTATAGTTAGGTCCTGATATAAATTGTATGTTGTCTTCTTCAACTGCAAATTGAGCAAAAACAACATTGTAAGCTTGGGGTGAGGATATTTCTTCAACAACCCAAAAAGTTGATTTAACATCAAGATTACTTGGTAAAGGTTCATATAATTTAACTAATAAAGTACCTTCTTCATCAGTGTCTACTTGTAAATTATTAGCAATACATTGAACATCACCCCCAAAATTAAGTAAAAAATCAACAAAATAATCTGATTCTTCTCTTTCTAAAATAAAATCATTTGCTGATGATGAAATTTCGGTTATTGGAATTGTTGTACTTTTAATTTTAAGTTCTGTCCTATCGGAACTAATATCACTAATATAATAATTAGCTAAAATACTAGATGATAATTTATTTCTATAAAAATTATAAGTTACAGTATAATTACCTTGATTAAATTGATGTTTTTCTAAGTCTTGCTGTGGGAATAAACAAACATCACCTTGTATAACTGAATAAGTTGTTGATTCAGCAGCTTTTAAATTTCCAAGAGGAAATAATTTACTTTTATTTTCATCATAAATACAATATTCAATATAATCTGTTGAACTTGAAAATACTGTATCAAATCTAGAAGAAGAAATTAGAACATTATCCTCAGATGAATATGTTTGATATTCAAAAGTAACTGGATCAACTCTAAATATTTGTGTTCTTTCTTCCATTAATAACTACTTGTCATTGATTTACCAACAGGTTTTGGTGATGACGGTGTACCACTTGTACCAGGTGTCATTGCTGAAACATTAGTATCACCACTTGTTGTTGCAATATCTCCAGCAATTGACGTAACATCACCTAAATCTGAAACTAAATTATTATATTCGTCTATTCCTAAATTATCTATTTCTTCAACATCATCTACACTTACTGCAGCACTTCCACTAGCGATTGCATTAGCTAAATTAATTTGAGCAGTAAGTAAATCTTTTCTTAATTGTGTTATTTCTTGTTGTAATGCTTCAATTTGGGCATCATTTGATTCATAATCAATGTACGCAGCACTTGTTTCAATTAGATATTGGTGAGAGTTATTATCACCTAATGCTGGTATTTCGTAAAATAAATTATTATAATCTTGAAAAAAATCATTTACAGTTGTAGTTTCTGCTAATTGTTCAGGTACTGACTTAGTACCAAACTGATTAAAAGAAGTATCAATAATCTGTAAATACTCAGATTTTGAGTAAACCTTTTTTAATAAGTCTATTCTTTGTTTTTTTGCCATGATTAACCATTTACAACTTTAAAGTAATAATCCTCATCTAAAATTATAGTATTTCCTTTAATATCTGTTTTTATTAATATTTTATAATTTCTCTCTGGCTCTAACCCATTCATATATACTTTAAAGAAGCTTCCAGTTGCATCACAGCTAATTTGTGTAAATGTATCATCAAATTCAACAACATATTCATTAGTTTCCATATCTTTAATAGCATAATATGAAGAACTAGGTAGGGCTTGATTAGTAGTATATAATGAAGAAGTTAAATATGTTCTAACTGGAAATTCTGGTCTTACATTAAGTCTAAAATTATTAATACTTTGACTATAAAATGTTCCTTCATTATTATCTAAAGCAACATATAAATCAGGTGTATCAATAACACTTAAACTACCAGTTTCATAATTAAAATCTCTCCATTTTAAATCTAAACTAGGTGGATAGATTGTATTTGTATCAACAGAATAAAATTTTATATCTGGTTGTATAGAGCTAGAACTATTAAATTCATCTTCGTCTTTCCATTTAATTATATGCCCATAATTGTTTAAAGGTATTAAACCAGCATCTAAAGTTTTAGAAGCGGAATACCAAACTTTTATTGTGTCAGTTACATCTAAATCAATATCCTTTTCACTTCTTAAACTAAAAGATTGAGTTGATCTTAGGGATCCAATAGTTTGACCTGCCCATTTATACCCACCAGAACCAGTATACCAAGTACCACCACCTTTAACAGCACTACCTTCAAATGAAGCGGTTGATCTAAAAACATAACCTGCTGTTTGCCATTTTGTTGAACCAGAAAAAGCTGAATAAACCCAACTTACACCATCTTGTACTTGAATTTCATCTAAATATTTTCCTTGACCATTGTTCCATTCAGCAGCAACTGGGTAAGATTCAATATAAGAATCAAAAATAACACCAGTAGATTTTGCTACATAACCTTTAAGACTAGCCGATATGGCTAATGTTCCTGCTATGTTATCAACAAAATCATTTATTTCAGATTGGTCAAATTGGATTAATGATCTAGCAACTCTAGGTGATTGACCTGAAGAAGTTACTTGATTATTAATTTCAAGTATCTCATCTAATCCAGTATTCATTGCTGGATAAGCACTGTAAATTGCTGCGTCTTTTGAAGGAAATAATTTATATACTGCCATAATTAAATTGATACTATTCTACCTTTAATATCCGTATTTGGGAATTTAATTTCAAATATACTTGGATCTAATGATGGGAATATAGTACCATTTTGTGTTGCTCCCACCATATCATAAGCATATTGTGAATATCCTTTATTTACGCCTACTAAATTTTTAAATTCTATTTTTTTAACTGTTTGTACCCCATCTATTTCATCTAATAAAACAAAAAGAGGATTTATTATTATTGGTTGATTAATCTGCCATTTATCTATTAAAAAATAATCTTGCAAAGCAACAATACAATCATTTAATACTTTATTATTATTGTAATTAGGTAAAGTAATAATTTCAAAATCAATACCAAAATTAATAACAAAAGCATTTTTTATACTTAAAGAATCACCAATCATTCTATTTTGATTTAAGTATGATTTTAAGTTTTCTTTTAAAGTATCATTAGCTGTAGCTAAATTACCATTAGCATCTTGGGATAAGATATAAATATCTAAAGTTGCTTCAATTCCACCTGCAGGTGGTTTTTGAGTAAATGCCTTTGTTATAGTACCAAATTGTGATGGTAAACTTAATGTTCTAACTAAATAATCATCTGCAGTAACATTTCTTTGTTGTGAACCAAAATTTGATAATATATTATTTCTTATTTCTTGTATTGTATCACCATCCGATCCCCCACTTGCAGCTATTGGGTTATTTGTAGCTATTGAATTAAATACTGTTTGTGCTGTTGTTGTATTTAAACCACCATTTAAAAACTGAATAGTTGAAGTATTTGGGTTTGTTAAAGTATTAGCTAATATATTTGATTGTACACCCCCACCAGTATAATATCTTATTGTTAATGTAGTATTCGATGGTGCGACACCATAAGTATTTGTAAATACAAAATTAGTAGGTGAATAAGCTGCTGTTAGTTTACTTTGTTGAAATGGTAAACCAATACCAACATTAAATGGATTTGGAATAATTTCTTCAGTAGTATCATTAGGATTACCGGCACCAAATTGTAATTGAAGTGTTGAATCATTTAAAAATCTTGTAGTAAATCTATTTTGAACTTGTTTTGTTTTTAAAACATAAGGTGTATCACTTCCACTTACATAATTATTAGGATCATTTACATTAGTATTTTTTATACTATCATAAATTAAATCTTGTCCTAAGTAATCAACTTCATAATAAATATTACCATCACTATCAACAACATCTAAAATACCGGCAATATTATCTGCTACAATATTAGTTGTTGGAAATTGTTCTGGTGCACCAAAAGTTACACTTGTACTATTAATTACACCTGAAAATGCTTTAGCAGTCTTTTTTAATAGATATTGTGATGGATTACCACTTGTTATTTGAGCAATTGATACTATTGTTGGGTTATCTGAACTGGAAACACTAAAATCAATTGGATTTTCAATTGTAAATGTTGTTGGATTTCCTGTTCTTGTTGATATTTGAGTATTTGCGTTTACATATAAAGCATAATCATAATCAGGCACATATTGACTAGCTGATACTTTTGAAGGAACAATTTGATAAAAATCTACATCTGTATTAGCTAATGATGTAACTGTTGGTTTATAACCAAACATATAAGCCAATTCAAATAAATTATTGCTTTGTCTAGCATATTGAATAAAGTTTTCTTGTATTTGGTTATCTAAATAAAATGATAAAACATCACCAACATAAGCGGCTTGTTCTATAAACATCATACCAGGTGATGTTTCTGCAAAATCAGTATAGGTTGTAGGGAAGTATGTTTGAGAATAGTTAATTAACTGATCTCTATACTCACTAAAGTCTTTATTGATATAATTAATATTTCTTCTTATTGCCATTAGTTAAAGTTCAAATTTAATTCATCTTCAATTCCTGTATTTGCAACCGCATATTTTATATTGATTATAACTTCATTTCTATCTACATCTCCACTTAAAGATACTTCATTAACTAAAACATCAGGAAAAAAATTAGTTAATTTATTACCAATATCATCTTTTAAAAAATCTAAATTTTCAGATGATAATTGTTCAAAAACAAAATCTCTTAAACCACCCCCAAAAGCAGGATTACCTGGTCTTTCACCTGGGTTAGTTAAGAAAAAATTAATTAAATTATACTTAATAGCTTCCTGCGTTGTATAATTAGGAGTAAAAACTCCCCCTTCACTAAAAGGTAAATCTACACCAATACCAACTCTTGGTTTAGTGTCATTAGGGAATTTTTTTATTGCTCCAAATGCCATTTAATTAAACTTTTCCATTCATAAGATTCATAATTTGATCCATTCCAACTTCACCTTGAGGTAATTGACCATTAGGAGATGTTGTATCCGTACTAGTTACTTGTAAAGGTTGACCAATATTACTAGTATTAAAACTAGCAGCAGTTTCACCTAAAATGTTTTTATATGATTCCCTTAATTCTTCTCTACTTTTTTTATTTACAGTAGGTTCTACTTGAGGGGTTGATATAGTTTTTGGTGAATTATTAGTACCGCCTTTAACAGCTTCTAAAAGAATATCCTTCATTTCTTCTTGGATTGCTTCTTTTACAGCTACTTTAACGCTTTCTTTTATGATTCTTTTTAATTCATTTAACTTCATTATAAAAAATGTTTATTATAAATATATTACTTATTAAGCTTTTAAGTTATTTTGTTGTATATAGAAAGCTAATTCATCTATTAGTATCTGATCTTCAGCACTAAAAGAAGGTTCGCCTCTTAACATTATAACTCCTTGGGAATTAGTCGCAGTAGCTCTTCTTCTGTATAAATCAGAATTGTCTTCATATACAACTTCTGTTCCCAATATAAATCCATTGACAACTCTTTTAATTTCATTGCCATCTAGCTCAGAACCTTCGGTTAATGCCAATAATTCGGCATTAATTTCTTCCATAGGTATATCTTTTGAGCAATTATTAATTAATTCATCAATCTTTTTTAAATATAATAATATTAAAATTAATGAAATAATTAAAAATATCAAAGCAATTATTAAAGCTTTTCTTAATTTTTTATTTGTTTCGCCTAATTTATCAAGTAATTCCTGAATTCTTTCTAATTTTGATACAACGGAATAGGGTTGACCAACACCTAAGGGTGAACCTAAAGGTAAAGGAATATTAGAAACGGCAATTTTACCAGCTGCAAATTGTTTACTTAAATATAAAAATAAGGCAGCTAAAGCCGTATTAGCTATAATAACACCATAAATTTGATTTAATTGTCTAACAACTGAATTTCTTTTTTTAATTATTGATCTTAATACAGCATCATTTGGACATTTTGCTCTTAATAATTCTTTTTTAGTTATTTTTGCTACACCAAATAGTATTAATAAACTAATAGCTAAAGGGAATAATCTATTTTGTACTACTTTTGCGAATGATAAAACTTTATCTTGTAATATAATTATACTTTTTTCTAATGAATCTAAAACAATATTAGCAGCCTTATCTACTTGTTTATTTATACCATCAACTATTTCTTGTTTTGCAATTTCAGCAGCTTCATCAATATTAATTAATTCTTTTATTGGCAAATCCTGTAGTACTTGTCTTTTAGAATTTAATATAGCTTGAAAAGTTGGAACATAGTTATCCTTTTCGTATATTAAATAAGGATCAAGTAAAACTTTATCTCTTAAAGCAGGTATAACTACAGTACCAAATTCAATTTCAAATTCACCCTTATCATTTGTTAGAATTTTTGGTGGTTCTGTATCTTTATCCCACTCATATTCTTTAACAGTTACTTCTTCAAATTCAGGTTTATTTGAACCCGCAATATAACCGGATTCTTTTTTAATTAAACGAATAAATTTTAACTTTTCAAGAAAATTAGCATTTCTTATTTTATCATTTTCATTTATTTCAGCTTGACCCGCTAAAGTACCCCCTTGAAAAGCAGTAAAAGAAAAGAAATTACCTTCACCATCTGATTTTTCATAAATAAAAGTTAAATCTTCTGGATTTGTAGGGTTTTTATCTGGATCCATACCAACACCAACAGTATAAATTTCTGAAGAAAAACCATCACCCTCTTTAATAACTGTATTAGTAAAAATATTAGGTTTATTAATTTTAACTTTTTTAGTTTTTTCAACAATAACCATTGGTCTTAAACCACCTTGAATATTTACTTTAGCACCTTGGATTGGATCTTTAGTTTGTTTGTCGTATAATCTACCTTTTATTTTAAAAACTTTAATTGTAGGTATATATTCACCTATAATTACATCAATTGTATCTTTTTGTAAATCACCTTTTAGATCCTTTACTTTATCAAAGATTCCGAGAGATTTTTGGACTTTGGGGTCCTGTAGTGCTTGTTCTCCTAATTTTAATAATTCAGCCTTTAAATCCATTTTAACCTGTTTTAACTAAATTAGATGTTAAATTAGGAACCTGATTTTTAATGTTTTTAATTTGTTCCTGTACTAAGTTTGCTGTTGCAGAAGCTATTTGAAGTGAAGTTTCATTTTTTAAGGCACCACATAATGCTTCCATATTATCTAATAATGATGTAAACTGTGTCATAAATGAATCACCTAAAACTAAAGATTCCTTTGCATTTTGCTTACCTAAAGATATAGTACCTTTTTCAGCTACTAAATTTACATTAGATTTTTGTGATTTAATTCCAATTTCATTTATGGATTCTAATACTATTGATTTTTGAGATGATAACAAAATATCATCAATACTACTATTAAATAATAAACGACCAGAATTTAATATTATTTGTTGTTGTTGATATGAAAAAGGAGATTCAGGTACATCTTTAATTACAGAAGCAAAAGGAACTGTAGTACCCTGACCAGTTGTTTTTTGTTGTACGGCAACTTCAATAGGTATTTGTTGATTTGAAGTTAAATAAATTGAGGATAAATCTTCATTTATATTTTCAGATACTGGAACCCAACCAGGTTCTTCAGTTTGTGTCTCTGGATTTTGTCCATTTTTAAGAATAACTATAGGGGATCCACTTTCACCTGTTGAAGACCAATTATTTGAAATTGCTTTTCCATTTATATTTTGTGTACTACCAAATCTAACACTATTACCAAATCTACCTTCTAAAATAACATCACCAGCATAAGGAATAATTGGATGGATAAAACCTTTTTCAACAAAATCCCCACCACTATTACCATTTAAATCTAAATCAGTAGATTCATCATTAACTTTTCTTGTATTACCTAATTCAATTTGCTCATAATCACTTGTTTGTGAGGGTGCAGATTGATTTAATAAAGGATTAGGATAACTATTTTGTTCTGGGTGGTTCCAAAGACTAATAGTATTAAGATAGTAATATTCCCTACCATTAGTCATACCAGCTATTGAATCTGCTGTTGGTAAATAGAATAGTAAAACCACTTCATTAACTAAGGGATATTGCTTAATATTAGGGAATAAAGGTCTTGCAAGTTGAGAATTACCAGATAATATTACATCTTCTCTAGTAGCACTATTAATAAATTGAAATTGTATTGTACCAACACCTTTCCACCTTCCAGTTTGATCCCATAAGGTTGAATTACTATTTAATGAAACATCAACAACTCTTGCAGCAATAACATTGCTATCAAGCTTTTTTATTGCTTCATTAATTCTACCCTTAGCTTTATTAACAAAATTACTTAGAAATGCTATCCCCGTCCTTGCCATTATTTTTTTCTTTTGTATAATTAGAATTTAAAGCTTCTAATTCAGCCATTAATTCTTCTTTTTCAGCTTCTGTTATACCTAAAGAATCAGGATCACCTGAGTTGTTTAGTGCTCTTTGTATAATTGTTGCCATTTTTATTAATTGCTCGTCATTTCTAACACCAATCTCTAAATAATCTTTAATTAAAGGTACAATTAATGTGGCATCACCTATATCACTAACTAACGGTTTTAATTCAGCAATTAATCCAGAAATTTGTTGTTCTTTTTTCTTTTGGTTATCATAAATCTCGCTTAAAATGTCGGAGAATTTTTTCTTACCAAATATTAAATTATCTAAATTCGCCATAATATTTTGGTTATAAATATGAATATAACTAAACCTTGAATTTAGCGTAACCATTTTCGAGATAAAATACGTAATTACTTCTAAATATTTCGTATAATTTATCTGCTATTTTAGTAATTTTGGGTGTTTTTACATCTACCATTTCCCTAATGTAAATGTATAGTGCTTTTTTATTAAATACTTCTAGTACTTCTCTTTTTCTAAATAATTCTAAAATCGCATCAGCAATTTGGGCATCATTTTTCTTTGGGAATAATTCTAAGATGTTAGCCGTAACATGATCAATAAATAAATCAATGTAATTACTTAAATCATCCTTAGTTTTACCATAATTGTCTATTGTGTAACTATGGTTATATTTTTCTTTTAATAATGTTTCCTCGGGAACTTTTTTTATTTTTTTATTATAATTTTTAGTATTATATAGTATTAACCATCTTTTTACTATAGTACCAAAATAAGAAAATGCTTTTGCTCCTTTACTTTGATCAAACAAATGCATTTTAGATAATAAAAATGTTTCTATTTCATGCTGGAGGTGTTCTAAATTACTAACTTCAGTATGATAAAATTTAAAAGTATGAATTATATTTTGGGTTAATTTAAAAAACGCATAATGAATTTCTTTTTCGTATATTTTACTTCTGATTTCAGGATCGGAAGTATTGTTATACCTTACTATTGCGTCTTCTGTTTCTTGAGTAAAATAATTTCTTTTACTTTTTTTTCCTCTTGGCATTTTTAGTTTGGTTTAAATCTTGACAAATCATCTTGTAACCTTTTAATTTGTGAAAAAAACCAACCTATTTCGTCATCACTCCTAAATGTACCTTTTGCATCAATCTGATTTAATTTATCTTGAGTAATATTAATCTGTTTACCATACTCTTTGATGAAATTGTCATAATTAAGAATAATGTCTTCCATTTTTTCATTTTTTTTAAGTGAATTAAATGTAGTATATATAAAAACTAAATTAGATACACCTAAAACTGATAATAATATAATTGTTGTTAAATCCATTTTGTTAAATATTGTCTAACATATTTTTTAACCCCTCGCTTTTGATTGAATTTAAAGCTTTATTTTTAGTAGAGGTTTTATTGTTCGACAATTTAAATTGCTTTTTTGGCTCCTCCACGCTATTTTGTGAAAACTTTGGAAGCCATTCCATTTCCCATTCAACTCTTGCAGCTAACATATCAGCTTGATGTAAAATATATGGTAATGATGTACGAGGTTTTTGTTCAGGCATAAATCCCTTTAAATATTTTTCATTAGCAGGATCATAAAGACCATCATGTGTTTGAATTGCTAACATTTCATTAAATGAATAGTAAATATCATGTTGTTGAAGTAAAAATAATGTTCTATCTGGAACAGAAGCAAATGCTAATGACTTATTAAACATGTAATCTTCACCTAATTTATCTTTTCTCCATTGATCTGTTTGAGGAATATAAGCTTC
>MDTD01183628.1_pt1 | contig 21795 bp, 17 predicted proteins | sample 811221 | NCBI WGS metagenome assembly MDTD01 (sample SAMN05326646, study PRJNA326480) | marine metagenome | isolation source: seawater | place: Pacific Ocean: South West | collected 2011 | reverse complement strand
CTCCTGTGCCAGAACCAACTCCTGAGCCAGAACCAACTCCTGAGCCAGAACCAACTCCTGAGCCAGAACCAACTCCTGAGCCAGAACCAGATGTTAAAAAAAGTTTAAATTCAGGATTACAAAAAACTAAGGTTAATTTTTTTAAAAAATTAGCTAAGACTGTTTCTGGAAAATCTCAAATTGATGAATTAATACTTGATGATATAGAAGAGGTTTTAATTAGTTCAGATATAGGAGTTGAAACTACTTTGAAAATTATTGATAAACTGGAGGATCGAGCAAAACAAGAGAAATATATTTCTACATCAGAGTTATATCAATTCTTAAAAGAAGAAATATCATTTTTAATGAAGGACACTGAGGTTCTTAAATTTAATCAATCCAATCCTTATGTTATCATGGTTGTTGGGGTAAATGGGGTGGGTAAAACAACTACAATAGGTAAATTAGCTTATAAATTCAAATCTCAAGGTAAAAAAGTAGTGCTCGGTGCTGCAGATACATTCAGAGCGGCTGCTGTAAATCAGCTTAGTATATGGGCTGAGAGAGTTGGGGTTGATATTGTTAAGCAAAAAATGGGATCTGATCCTGCTTCTGTTTGTTATGATACATTACAATCTGCTAAAGCGAATAAAGCAGATGTAGTTATTATAGATACGGCAGGAAGATTGCATAATAAAATTAACTTAATGAATGAGTTGACTAAAATTAAAAATGTAATGAAAAAGATTATTCCTGAAACCCCTAATGAAGTTATGCTTGTCTTAGATGCTTCGACAGGCCAAAATGCTATTGAACAAGCGAATCAGTTTATTAAGGCTACTGAAGTAAATTCAATCGCCTTAACCAAACTGGACGGAACCGCTAAAGGAGGAGTTGTTATTGGTGTTTCTGATCAGTTTCAGATACCGGTTCGTTATATTGGAATAGGAGAGGGTATAAATGATCTACAAGATTTTAACAAAGAAGATTTTATTAACGCTTTATTTTCTGATGAGAACAAAAAGTTTTAACAAGAATAAGGTTAATGTTATTACATTAGGTTGTTCTAAAAATATATATGATTCAGAGGTCTTATTAACTCAATTATCTGCAAATAATATTAAAGCTGATCATGAGACAAATGACAATCAAGCTAATATTGTAGTTGTAAATACTTGTGGATTCATTGATAAAGCAAAACAGGAATCAATTGATACAATACTTATCCAAGCTCAAAGAAAAGAACAAGGTTTAATAGATAAACTATATGTAACTGGATGTTTGTCGGAAAGATATAAATTAGATTTAGAAAAAGAGATAGTAAACGTTGACCAATATTTTGGTACAACCGATCTTCCTAAGTTATTAAAAGTTTTGGGAGCAGATTATAAGCAAGAATTATTAGGTGAAAGATTAACCACAACTCCAAAGCACTATGCATATTTAAAGATATCGGAGGGATGTGATAGACCATGTTCTTTTTGCGCGATTCCACTAATGAGAGGAAAACACAGATCCAAATCTATTGAAATGCTAACTACTGAAGCTACAAAATTAGCAGAGAATGGCGTGAAAGAATTGATTTTAATAGCTCAAGATTTAACTTATTACGGATTGGATATATATAAAAAAAGAAGATTAGCAGATTTATTAAAAGAGCTTGTTAAGATTAAACATATTGAATGGATAAGACTTCATTATGCATTTCCTTCAGGTTTTCCTATTGATGTTTTAGATGTTATAAGAGAAAATAGTAAAATATGTAATTATATAGATATACCATTGCAGCATATCAATAATGACATATTAAAGTCTATGAAAAGAGGAACATCTTATGAAAAAACAAATAATTTATTAAAATTATTTAGAAAAAAAGTACCTAATATTACTATTAGAACTAGTTTGATTGTTGGATATCCAGGTGAAACAAAAAGCATATTTAAAGAATTAAAAGACTGGATAAAAGAAGTAAAATTTGACAGATTAGGTGTCTTTACTTACTCACATGAAGAAGATACTAATGCATTTAGACTTAAAGATAATGTTTCTGAAAAAGAAAAAAAAATACGCGCTGAAGAGATTATGAATATTCAATCTGAAATATCATATAATTTAAATCAAAAAAAAATAGGCAAAGTATATAAAGTTTTATTTGATAGAAGAGAGGGTGGTTATTTTATAGGTCGCACAGAGTTTGATTCTCCAGATGTTGATAATGAAGTATTAGTTAGCGCAAATGATGTGTATTTAAGAATTGGTAGTTTTTATAATGTTAAAATAACTAAAGCAGATCATTTCGATTTATATGGAGTTATTATAGATTAGTTAACTAATTTTTTAAATTTGTTTTACAAAAAAATACTAATATATGTTTGAAAATTTATCAGAAAAGCTAGATAAAGCATTTAAGGTTTTAAAAGGAAGTGGAAGTATTTCGGAAATAAATGTAGCACAAACTATGAAGGAGATTCGAAAAGCTCTTTTAGCTGCAGATGTAGATTTTAAAACAGCTAAATCATTTACTTCAAGAGTTAAAGAAAAGGCTTTAGGACAAAAAGTCCTCTCTTCTATTGAGCCTGGTCAATTATTGACTAAAATAATGCAAGATGAATTGACGCAGCTCATGGGAAGTGAAAAATCTGAAATTAATTTAGACGGATCTCCAAATATTATCCTTATTGCTGGATTACAAGGGTCTGGAAAAACCACTTTTTCTGGAAAACTCGCATTACATCTTAAAAGTAAAAAAAATAGACGTCCATTACTAGTAGCATGTGATGTGTATAGACCTGCTGCAATAGATCAGCTTAGTGTTTTATCAGATCAAATTAATGTTGATATATTTTCAGATCCGAATAGTAAAAATCCTATTGAAATTGCAGAAAAAGCAGTTAGTCATGCTAAATTAAATGGTTATAATACCATTATAATTGATACCGCCGGACGATTATCTGTAGATGAAGAAATGATGCAAGAGATTGAAAAAATTAAGAATTCTGTAAATCCAAATGAAATATTATTTGTTGTTGATTCTATGACAGGTCAAGATGCGGTTAATACTGCAAAATCATTTAATGATAGATTAAATTTTGATGGTGTTATACTCACTAAACTTGATGGTGATACTAGAGGTGGTGCTGCATTGACAATTCGTTCTGTAGTAAACAAGCCAATAAAATTTATTGGAACATCTGAAAAAATGGATGGTCTGGATGTTTTTCATCCAGATAGAATGGCGAGTCGTATACTAGGAATGGGAGATGTGATTTCTTTAGTAGAAAGAGCTCAACAGCAATTTGACGAACAGGAAGCAAGAAAAATTCAAAAGAAAATTGCAAAAAACCAATTTGGTTTTGATGATTTTTTAAATCAAATTAAACAGGTTCAGAAAATGGGTAATATAAAGGATTTAGTGGGAATGATACCAGGTATGAATAGTGCAACAAAAAATTTAGACATTGATAATGATTCATTTAAAGGAATCGAAGCAATAATTTATTCAATGACAATAGAGGAAAGAAAGAATCCAAGCATTTTAAATGGCAGCAGAAGAAAAAGAATTGCTAAAGGTTGCGGTAAAGAAATTGTTGAGGTTAATCAATTAATTAAGCAATTTAATCAAATGAGTAAAATGATGAAGGTTATGCAGGGCGGAGGAGGAAAAGCAAAACAAATGATGGATATGTTAAAAGGAAAGACTGGATTTTCTGGTATTTAAAAAAATTAGGTATGGTTATACTAGACGGAAAAAAAACATCTAATGAAATTAAACAAGAAATCGCAATTGAGGTTGCTAAATTAAAATCATTAAATAGAAAAGTACCACATTTAGCAGCAATATTAGTAGGAAATAATGGTGCAAGTGAAACATATGTTGCTGCAAAAGTAAAGGCATGTGAATTGGTTGGTTTTCAATCCACACTTATAAGAATGGATAAAGAGGTTTCCGAATCTAAGTTATTAAATGAAATTGATAAGATAAATAAAGATAATAATATTGACGGTTTAATTGTTCAGTTGCCATTACCTAATCAAATAGATGAACAAAAAATTGCAAGTAGTATTTTGCCAAATAAAGATGTTGATGGGTTTCACCCGCTTAATATTGGTAGAATGAATCTTAATTTACCTGCTTATCTACCAGCAACTCCTGCTGGAATAATTGAACTTTTAGATAGATACAAGATTAAAACTTCGGGTATGCACTGCGTTGTTATTGGTAGAAGTCATATCGTTGGATCTCCAGTAAGTATATTAATGTCTAGAAACAAAATGCCAGGCAATTGTACTGTCACGCTAACACATAGTAAAACTAAGAATATTAATGATATTATTTTAACTGCAGATATTTTAATTGTTGCTTTAGGAATACCTCAATTTATAAAAGGTGAAATGCTCAAAAAAGGAGTGGTTATAATTGATGTTGGAATTACGAGAGTCCCTTCAAAATCATCAAAAAATGGCTGGAAGTTATTAGGGGATGTTGATTTTGAATCATCAAAAGATAGATGTAGCTACATAACACCAGTTCCAGGTGGAGTAGGTCCAATGACTATTGCTATGCTATTAAGAAATACTTTATTATCTGCAAAAAAACAGGTATATTAATTTTTTTACTACATTTGCTCAGTTTTAAATTGAGATTTATTCTCAGATAGTATTAATTTAATTTTAAAAATAATTATGGAAGGAACAGTTAAGTGGTTTAATGCAAGTAAAGGTTACGGTTTTATTGAAGGTTCAGACGGTACTGATTATTTTGCACATTTTCAAGAAATTCAAGCTGATGGTTATAAAACTCTAAAGGAAGGAGCAGCAGTAACATTTGAAGCAGCAGAAGGAGAAAAAGGGCCGGTAGCTAAAAATATTGTAAGTGCATAAATCACTTATTTAAATATTAAAAAAAACAGACTACTTAGTCTGTTTTTTTTTGCTTTAGTTTTTTAATTGACTTTTTAGAAAATTAATTTTATCTCTTATTTTAATTGCTTCATCAAAATTTAATTCTTTTGCAGCTCTCTGCATTTTATTTTTTTCTTTTTTAATTAGGTTTTTTAACTCTTGCGTATTAAGTTCAGAAAACTGATTTTCGTATGATGTAATATTTTTTTGTTTTTCATCAAATTTTTGATTACCTCTTATTAATGTATTACTTTCTTTTTTATTTATTGTGGTAGGTTTAATATTATAATCTTTATTATATTTTATTTGTTTCTTTCTTTTTCTTTCGGTTTCATTTATCGTTCTTTTCATTGAATCTGTAATGTTATCAGCGTACATTATTACAAGTCCGTTTATGTTTCTAGCAGCTCTTCCTCCAATTTGGGTTAACGCTCTTTCTGATCTAAGAAATCCTTCTTTATCAGCATCTAAAATGGCAACAAGGCTAACTTCAGGAAGATCAAGACCTTCTCGTAACAAATTTACTCCAATTAATACGTCAAATACTCCAGATCTAAGTTCATGTATTATTTCTACTCTTTCTAACGTGTCAACATCTGAATGTATGTATTTCGATTTAATTTTATATTCAGAAAAATAAACGCTTAATTTTTCTGCCATTATTTTTGTTAATGTTGTTACTAATATTCTCTCATCTTTTTCTGATCTTAGTTCAATTTCTTTTATTAAATCATCAATTTGATTTTTAGTTGGTCTTATACTTATTTTAGGTTCTAGTAATCCTGTAGGTCTAATTATTTGTTCAACAATTACGCCATCTGATTTATTTATTTCATAATCGCTAGGTGTTGCGCTTACAAAAATTGTTTGGTTGTTTATTTTTTCAAATTCTTCAAATTTTAAGGGTCTATTATCCATTGCTGCTGGAAGTCTAAAGCCATGCTCCACAAGATTTTTTTTTCTAGAAAAATCACCACCGTACATTGCTTTTATTTGTGGTATGGTAGCGTGACTTTCATCTATAATAGTAATAAAATCTTTAGGAAAATAATCAAGTAAACAGAATGGTCTAGTGCCAGCTTCTCTTCCTTCAAAATAACGTGAATAATTTTCAATTCCTGAACAGTAACCTAGTTCTTTTATCATTTCAATATCCAAATTAGTTCTTTCTTCAAGTCTTTTAGCTTCTATTAATAAATTATTTTTCTTTAATTCGTTTATTCTTTTTAGGAGGTCATTCTGTATATTTTCAATAGCCTTTGATGCTTTATCTTTTGATACTATAAATGTGTTTGCTGGTGAAATATGAATTTCAGTTAATGTATCTATTAAATTACCATTCATAGGATTGAAACTCTCGATTTCCTCTATCTCATCTCTAAAGAAATTGACTCGATATGCAATATCAGTATTTACTGGTAATATATCTATAGTTTCACCTGTAATTCTAAATTTACCTTTCTCTAAATCATTATTAGATCTGCTATATAATGCATCTACTAATTTTTCTAACAAAATTCCTCTGCTAATTTTATCGCCTATTTTTAATTTAAAACTCCCATTTTTAAATTCTTCAGGATTTCCAATACCGTAAATGCAAGATACTGAAGCCACTACTATAATGTCTTTTCTACCAGATAATAATGAAGTTGTAGTATTGATTCTGTATTTTTCTATTTCTTCATTTATTGATAGATCTTTTTCGATGTATAAACCAGTACTTGGAATAAATGCTTCAGGTTGATAATAATCGTAATACGAGACAAAATATTCAACCGCATTATCAGGAAAAAAATTATTAAATTCATTAAATAATTGTGCTGCTAATGTTTTATTGTGACTTAGTATTAGTACTGGCTTGTTTATTTCGCTTATTAAATTCGCAATGGTAAATGTTTTTCCAGATCCAGTTACACCTAAAAGGGTTTGAAATTTTTCGTTATCTCTAATACCATATACTAGTTGTTTTATCGCTTCAGGCTGATCACCTGTAGGCTGAAAATTTGAAATTAATTTAAACTTCATTTTTTGTTATTTATTCCAAAATTCCCATGAATAATCTGCTTGTAAATGAAGCATTTCCAACCCATTTTTAATATCACAACCATACTTTTTGCCAAATTTTAGAAATTTTGTTAATTCAGGATTATACACTGTATCATATAATAAGCAATTTTTATTAATGTATTCATATGGAATATTAGGATATAAATTTATATTAGGATACATACCAAGAGGTGTTGCGTTAATGATAATATCAAATTCTTTTATATTTTCTTTATTCAAATATTCATAGTTATATTTACCTTTTCTTGATATAGTAATATATTTTATATTGAGAATTTCTAAACCCGATTTAATTGATTGAGCAACACCACCATCACCTAAAATTAATGCATTTTCTCTATTTTTTAAAATAGGCTTTATACTATTTATAAAAGCTGGTAAATCTGTATTAAATCCAATTATTTTATTATTTGAAATTTTAATGGTATTTATTGAGCCTACTTTTTTAGATAATAAATCAATTTTATCTATATGATTAAGAATTGATATTTTATAAGGGATAGTTATATTTAAACCTGATAATTTATAATCTTTAATTATGTCTTTTAAATTGTCAATTGATTCTAACTCAATATTTATGTATTTAATATTCTTAATATTATTATCTAAAAATTTTTTTTCAAAATATTTTTTTGATAATGAATGTTCAAGTTTTTTACCAATTAATCCATATAACCTCATTTTTACTTTTTGATAAAGGAATAACGTTCAAGTAAGTATACCGATAAAAAACCTAAAATAATAAGAATACCGCCAGTTAAGGTTTCCATATTAATTTCATTAGGAACATAAGGAGTGTATCTTAAAATTTTTTCATGACCATCAATAAAAACACTCTTACTAATTGTTTTCCAAGGCCATATCAAATTTAAGGATCCAGCAATAAAACCAGTTAGCAGAGCAAGTGTTGCGTTTTTGTAATTTTTTAAAATCCAAGATAAAAGATGGGAAAAGAAAATTAACCCAAAAACTGAACCTGCAATAAATACAGTTAACAATACAATTTCATATGTTTGAAATTTAAATATATCACTTACAATATCCACCATTAACAACTCATAGTTTCCTAAAAGAATTAAAATAAAAGATCCAGATAATCCTGGAAGCATCATACCGCTTATTCCTATGATTCCACAGATGAATACAAAAAATAAATTGTCATTTTCTGTAGAAGGCGGAACATAAGAAAGCGAATGAGCAATAAAAACTCCTATTATCAGAGAAAGGATGCTTTTTTTATCCCATTTTGATATTTTAATACCTACAAAATAAATAGAGGCTAATATTAAGCCAAAAAAGAAAGACCAAATTAATATTGGATTATTTTCAAAAAGATATTTAAATAAATTTGCAACGCTAAAAATACTTGCAACGCTACCTAGAAAAATTGCAAATAAAAAATTAAAATTAGTATATTTTCCAAATTCACTTAAATTCAATTTAAATATAAGTTTTAAAGCAGTATAGTTTATTTTTTTAATTGAATGAATTAATTCTTCATATATGCCAGAAATAAGCGCAATAGTTCCTCCAGAAACACCAGGAATAACATTAGCAATACCCATTGCCATTCCTTTCAGAAATAAGACAAAAAAGTTTTTTAAACTCATAGTATAAAATTATCAAAAGTATCCCCTCTTAATCCTACTCTTAAACACTCCAAGGGGATAATGTCACTTGGATTTATATTACCTATATTAACATTTGTGCCTAAATTTTTAATAAACCAGGCTTGTTGATTTTTTACTGGTGCTTCCCAAATAATATTATTAACATTTATATTGTCACATATTTTTTGTATAAATGAAGATTTTACATTTCCATTTTTATTAAAGACCCCTACATTTCCGCTTTCGCGTGCCTCTGCTATTACTTTCCATGATCCAGCTTTAATTTCTAGCTGCATTTGTGATATCCATTTATCAATATTTATTTCAGTACTTTCATTTTTACTTCCCACTTCACTCACAACTTTAAAATTTTTTGAAAGTTCATTAATGTAGCGACATTTGTCCTCATGATTAATATATGTACATCCATCAGATACTTCAACCATTTTTAGATTGAGATCCAATAATAGCGATTTATATTCTTTAAATTTATTTTGTACTATAAAAGCCTCAAACAGTGTTCCTCCTAAATAAACTTTAATTTCATGCTTTTGATATAGTTTTATTTTTTCTTTTATGTTGTTTGTAAATAAGCTCGTTCCAAAACCTAATTTAATAATATCAATGTGATTTGAAGCTACTGAAATTAAGTTTTTAGCATCATTTACAGATAATCCCTTGTCCATAACCATAGATAATCCATGATTTCTAGCTTTTTGGGTTCTTTTCGGGAGTTTTAGTATTTTTTCAAACATTTTTGAACTTTAAACAAAGATATGAATCATTATTGAACAATACCTTTATTTACGTAGATTTGTATTTTAACATTTCTATAATATGACATTAATTAAATCAATTTCAGGAATTAGAGGAACTATTGGGGGATTTGAAGGAGAATCATTAACTCCTTTAGACATAGTTAAATATACCGCTGCTTACGCACATTTAATTAAAGAAAATAATAATAGTATGTCACGACTAGTTGTTATTGGAAGAGATGCGCGTATTTCTGGTTTTATGTTAAGTCGTATTGTGTCAGGTACATTAATTAGTTGCGGTTTAGATGTGTTAGATATTGGTCTTTCTACTACACCAACTGTCGAATATACAGTTGCAAATACAGATTCAATCGGTGGTATAATTTTGACTGCTAGTCATAACCCTAAGCAATGGAATGCTTTAAAGTTGCTGAATTCTCAGGGAGAATTCATATCTCAAAAAAATGCGGAAAAGATTATAGATTTGGTTCAAAAAAATCTTTTTGAATTTTCTTTAATTGAGAAGATTGGTTGTTATTCTTACGATGATAGTTATAACGAAAAGCATATTGATCAAATTTTAGATTTAAAATTAGTAGATATTGATTTGATTAAAAAATCAAATTTTAAAGTTGTTGTTGATGCAGTAAATTCAAGTGGTGGTATTTTTGTTCCTAACCTATTAAAAAAATTAAACGTTGAGTGTGTTAAATTACATTGTGAGCCAAATGGAAAGTTTCCACATAATCCTGAACCATTAGAATGTAATTTACAAGATTTATCAAATAAAGTTGTTGCCGAAGGTGCTGATTTTGGTATTGCAGTTGATCCAGATGTAGATCGGCTTGCATTTGTTTGTGAAGATGGTTCTTTTTTTGGTGAAGAATATACATTGGTAGCAATAGCAGATTTTGTTTTGTCAAAATGCAAAGGAGGAAATACTGTCTCTAATCTTTCTTCAACAAGAGCATTATCTGACATTACAAAGAAAAATTCTGGCTTATATTTTCCTTCTGCTGTAGGAGAGGTAAATGTTGTGGCTAAAATGAAAGAGGTAGAGGCTATAATTGGAGGAGAAGGAAATGGGGGCGTTATTTTTCCTGATATACATTATGGTAGAGATGCGTTAACCGGTATAGCTTTATTTTTAACACATATAGCAGAAAGGAAAATTAACTGTTCAGAATTAAGAAAAACATATCCTGATTATTATATTTCTAAACAGAAAATTAAATTAAGAGATTCTTATAATAGTGATCTTATAATGAATAAATTAAAAGAGCATTGGAAAACTCATAACATTAATACTGTCGATGGTCTTAAAATTGATTTTGAAAATGAATGGATACATATAAGAAAATCTAATACAGAACCTATAATTCGTATATATGCCGAAAGTAGTAGTCAAGAAAAAGCAGATAATCTTGCATTAAATTTTATTGAAGAAATAAAAAACAAATTTTTATGAAAGTATATTTTGATAATGCAGCCTCTACACCAATTGATAAACGTGTAGTCGATTTGATGCATGAAACTTCTATCAAGTATTATGCAAACCCTTCATCAGTACATGAAAATGGGCGTATTTCACGCTCTCTTATTGAAACATCAAGAAAAAATATAGCAAATATATTAAATACTAGACCTGGAAATATTTTTTTTACATCAGGCGGTACTGAAGCAGATAATATGGCTATAAATTGCACAATAGAAAAGTATGGCTTGAGACATGCGATAACTACAAGGATTGCTCATCATGCAGTGTTATATCCTTTAGAATTTTTAGCTAAGCAAAACAAAATAAAACTGTCTTATGTTAAAATTAATGATAAAGGTCAAGTCAATTTAGATGATTTAAATAATTTGTTAAAAAAAAATGACAGGACATTTGTTTCTATTATGCATGCTAATAATGAGATTGGTACCATTCAACCAATTAATGAAATTAGTAAGATATGTAAGAATTATAGTGCTATTTTTCATTCTGACACTGTCCAAACCATAGGCCACTATCCTTTTGATATGCAAAAGTTAGATGTAGATTTTATGGCAGCTTCTGCTCATAAATTTCATGGACCTAAAGGAATAGGTTTTATTTATATTTCAGAAAATATAGATATAAATCCATTGTTAAGAGGTGGTGGTCAAGAGAGAAATATGCGCCCAGGTACTGAAAATATATGCAGTATATTAGGAATGGACGAAGCAATGACAATTGCATATTCAAATATTATTGATGATACGCATTATATTAAGAATATAAAAGGGTATATGATTAATGAGCTTAGAAAACATATTAAGGGTGTTGATTTTTATGGAACTTCAGAAAGTTTACAAAACGATAGTTTGTACACTGTATTAACTGTTAGTATACCAGAAAACAAAGCATCAGAAATGCTTTTATTTAATTTAGATATTTTAGGCGTGGCATGTTCTGGAGGTAGTGCATGTGCATCTGGAGCTTTAAAAGGCTCTCATGTCTTTTCATGTATAGATCCGAATTCAAAAAAGACAGGTATTAGATTTTCTTTTTCTAAATTTAATACAAAAAAAGAGGTTGATCATACAATAAAATGTCTTAAAAAAATCTTATACGATTAATAAGCTTCATATGTTCTTTTTAAAAAATCTTTTAGTTGATCTGGTGTTCTGTTATTAAATATTTCACCGTCTTTAATGTATGATATATTTCCTGTTTCTTCTGAAACAATAATACTAATTGCATCTGATTCTTCACTAATTCCTAGAGCAGCCCTGTGTCTAGTACCAGCGCTATTTGGCAAACTGTCGCTGTTGCTAATTGGTAAAATACATTTAGCACTAATTATTTTATTGTCTCTAATTATAATTGCTCCATCATGTAATGGGCTGTTTTTATAAAATATACTTTCAATCATTTGCTGAGAAATATCAGCATTCATCTCTACACCATTTTCACAAAAAACTGCTAAATCATCAATTTGTGTAATTATAATTATAGCTCCTGTTTTGTTTTTTGCCATATCTCTACATGCTGCAGAAATAGCTTTAAAATTTAATCTTTGATCATTTTTTAACTCAAGATTAAAATTAAATATTCCCTTATTTTTAATGATTTTACTTTTTCCTATCATCATTAAAAACCTACGAAGCTCTTGCTGAAAAACAATAGCTAATATTAGCACTCCAATACCAATAAACTGACCTAATATTTCAGTAAGAAGTTGAAGATTTAGAACTTCTACTACTTTCCATAGTAAATATATTACAGATAGACCAAAAAATATATTTATTGCTACAGTGCCTTTTATAATTTTGTATAATTGATATATCAATATTGCTACAAGAACTATATCAATAATATCTATAAAAGTAATATTTAAAAAATTCATTATTTAATACTTTCTGCGAATTTAATAATTTTAATGCATTCCATAGCCTCCTTAACATCATGCACTCTAAGTATGTTTATTTTCTTTAGAAGAGCTAAAGTGTGAATAACACTTGTTCCATTAAGAGCATTTTTAGCATTTGAATTTAAAATATTGTATATCATCGATTTTCTTGATACTCCTACTAGAATTGGTTTTTTAAGTTTATTAAAAACATGAAGATTATTCAACAATTCATAATTATGCCTAATAGTTTTTCCAAACCCAAAGCCTGGATCTATTATAATATTATGTATTCCTTTATTTTTTAACAGTTCAATTTTTTCCTTAAAAAACATGAAAACTTCCTTAGTAACATTATTATATTTTGGATTTGATTGCATATTTTCTGGTTTACCCTGCATATGCATAATTATGTATGGAATATTGTACTTTGCAATTACATCAAACATCTTATTGTCAAATTGACCAGAATATATATCGTTAATTATATCTGCACCTTGTAAAATGCATTTTTCAGCAACGATTGATCGAAATGTATCAATTGATATAATAATTTTTGGAAATTCTTTTTTTATTTTTGAAATTATTGGTAATAGTTTTTCTATTTCCTCTTCGGCCGATATAGGAATAGATCCAGGACGAGAAGAGCATGCTCCTAAATCAATAATTTTAGCTCCCGCTTTTAACATTTTACCACATTGTTGAATTATTTTTTCTTCAGTTAAATAACGTCCTCCATCATAAAAAGAATCATTTGTTATATTTAAGATACCCATAATATTTGTTGTTGAAAAATCAATAGAATTGTTTTCAATTTTAATGTTTTTAGGGTTATTAAAAGGTGTATATTTAGACATTATTTAGATTTAAATTACATGATTGATACAATTCACGAATACGATTCAATAATAAAAAAATGTGAGGATATTTTCATTAAAAAAATGAAAGATTATGGAACTGCTTGGAGAATTCTTAGAATTAGCTCTCTTACAGATCAGATATTTATTAAAGCACAACGTATTAGATCTGTAGAGCAAAAAGGTGTTCAAAAGATAGATGAAGATGTTGTTAGTGAATTTATCGGAATTGTTAACTATGCCATTATTGGACTAATACAACTTGATTTAGGTGTTTCCGAATCAGATGATGATTTGGAACATGATTTTGTAATTAAAGTGTTTAATAAACATGCGAATATTGCTAAAAATTTAATGAAAAATAAGAATCATGATTATGGTGAAGCATGGAGAGATATGAGGGTAAGTTCACTAACTGACTTAATTTTGCAAAAAATATTTCGAGTCAAGCAGATTGAGGATAACAAAGGAAATACGCTTATTTCAGAAGGTATAGATGCTAATTATTTAGATATGTTAAACTATGCAGTTTTTGCATTAATTAAATTAAAATGAAGATACTAATATTAATTTCTAGAGTTTTTGTTTCTATTTTGTTTATTATTTCAGGACTTATAAAAGCCAACGATACAATTGGTTTTTCATACAAGTTAAATGAATATTTCGAAGTTTTTTCTTTAACATTTTTTTCAGAATTTTCAGTTTTAATAGCCGCTACAATTTGTGTGTTAGAAATTGTTTTAGGAGTTATGTTGCTTTTAGGTAATAGATTGAGATTTGTTTCTTGGAGCTTACTTTTAATGATTATATTTTTTACTTTTCTAACATTATATTCAGCATATTTTAACAAAGTTACTGATTGTGGTTGTTTTGGAGATGCTATTAAGTTAACTCCCTGGCAATCATTTTGGAAAGATATTTTTTTACTAATTCCTATATTAGTTATTTTTTATCATCAAGAAAAAATAAAACCAATTTTTGTACATAAAAAATCAGATGTTATAAGTATTCTAAGTACATTATTAAGCATATCATTTGTTTTGTATACATATAATTACTTACCCTTTAAAGATTTTAGACCGTATGCTATAGGAAAAAGCATAGTAGAGGGAATGAAGGATTGTTATGAGTTAAATCTTCCATGCCCAGAACAATCAGCAATATACATAGTGAAGAATAAAAAAAATGGTGAATTAAGTAAAATGAGCGCTAAGGATTGGAGTGCTCAATTAAATGAATTTGATTTTGTTGAAGCTACAGATGATAACGTAATAATTTCAAAAGGATATGAGCGATTAATTAGTGATTTTTCTATACAACTAAATAATTATGATATTACCGATTCAATTTTAAACGAAAACAAAGTTTTTTTAATTGTTTCGCATGATATAGAAAAAGCAAATTCTAATGCATTTGAATTTATAAATGATTTTTATAATCTATGTATAGAAAAAAAACATACAATTATTATGTTGTCTGGATCTAGTTCAGAACTTTTAGAAAAATTTTCTTCTAATTTTAACGATCAATTTTCTTACGCTTTTACTGATGAGACTGTTTTAAAAACTATGATAAGATCTAATCCAGGAATTATAGAATTAGAAAGTGGTACTGTCAGAAATAAGTGGCACTATAATAAATTTAATCAGATTAAAAGCTTATATTTTGATTAGGTATTTTTTTCGAAAATTATTTTATGCATTTGTTGTACTTTTTGGTGTATTAACATTAGTATTTTTCTTATTTAATGTTCTTCCGGGTGATCCAGCACGAATGATGTTGGATAAAAGAGAGGACGCCGATTTGTTAAAAAAAATTAACAAGACTTATGCTTTTGACCAGCCATTAACTTTACAATATCTACTTTATTTAAATGATTTATCTTTGATTTCTATTCATAATATTAAGCAAAAAGATTCATTTACTTTTTTAGATAAAAAAAAATATAATGCATTAGAAATTTTTTCCTTTAACAAATATACTTTGGTAATTAAGACTCCTTACCTAAGAAATTCTTTTGTTAAAGTAGGTAAGCCAGTTAATAAAATACTTTTTGAATCTACAAAGAACACCTTTATTCTTGCAATATCTGCAATTTTATTTGCATTATTTTTTGGAGTTATTTTTGGTATTTTTTCCGCACTATATAAAGATACTTATTTTGATAAATTAATATTGTTTATATCTGCACTTGGAATGTCATTACCTTCATTTTTTTCAGCAATAATTATCGCATGGATGTTTGGTTTTTTATTACATGAATACACAGGTTTGAATATGACTGGAAATTTGTATGAAATTGACGATTATGGTAGTGGATATAGATTATGTCTTAAAAATCTAATATTACCATCAGTTACTTTAGGTATACGACCTCTTTCTGTTATTGTTCAATTATCTAGAGATTCTTTAATTAATGTACTTAGTGCTGATTATATACGTACTGCATATGCAAAAGGATTGAAAAAATATAATGTTATAACAAAACATGCTATTAAGAATTCATTAAATCCTGTTATTACTGCTATTTCTGGTTGGCTTGCATCCATGTTGGCTGGTGCTGTCTTTGTAGAATATATTTTTGCATGGAATGGTTTGGGAAAAGAGATCATAGATGCTTTGAACTTGATGGATCTTCCTGTTGTAATGGGTTCAGTTTTATTAATTGCATGTTTTTTTATAATTATCAATATATTAGTTGATCTCTTATATGTTTTGTTAGATCCAAGAATTAAAACAATTTAAAAATGAGAAGAAAAATTATTGCTGCAAATTGGAAGATGAATCTTAATTATAATGATGCTATATATTTAAGTAGACAAATTTTTAATAATTTAAATTCAATAGATACACCTAATATTATTATATCACCACCATATATTTACTTAAGTGAGTTAGTTGAATTATTTTCTAAAATCGATAATATAAAATTAGCTGCTCAGAATTGTAGCAAAAGTAAAAAGGGTGCTTTTACTGGTGAAATATCATCTCAAATGTTAGCTTCTATAAATGTTGATTATGTAATTTTAGGTCATTCAGAAAGAAGATTAGGATTTAATGAAACAAATATTGACATTAAAAATAAGATTGATTTATGTCTAGAAAATAAATTGAAAGTTATTTTTTGTTGTGGAGAATCACTTGAATTGAGGGAAAAGGGATTGCATTTTAAATTAATTGAGACTCAAATTAAAGAAAGCCTATTGCATTTGTCTAAAAATAATTTGCAAAATATTATTATTGCATATGAGCCTATTTGGGCTATTGGAACTGGAATGACAGCAACTAAGGATCAGGCTCAAGAGATGCATAAATTTATTCGAGATATAATAAAATCAGAATATGGACAAGAGATTTCAGAACAAGTTTCAATTATTTATGGAGGAAGCTGTAAGCCTTCTAATTCTAGAGAGTTATTCTTACAAAAAGATATTGATGGTGGATTAATAGGAGGTGCTTCTTTGAATGCTGATGATTTTTTTGATATTATTAAGTCAATTAAATGTATTTAGAGGTTGACATAAAAATTTCTCAAATCGATCCTTTTTCAGAGATTTTAATTGCAAGGCTAAATGAAATTAATTTTGAATCTTATTTGGAAAACAAAAGGGGTGTTAAGGCATATATAAAAAAGGAATTATTTGATTTGAAATTATTTAAAGATATTTTAAGTAAATTACCTTCCAATATTTTAGTAAATTTTTCTACTAGAGAATTACCCGATAAAAATTGGAATCAATTATGGGAAAATAGTTTTGAGATAGCGCATGTTAATGATAATTGTGTTATCCGTTCAACTTTCCACAAGTTATCTAAACATTATAATTATGAGTTAATTATAGAGCCTAAAATGTCATTTGGTACCGGACATCATCCAACAACATTATTAATATTGCAGAAAATGTTTTTTATTGATTTTAATTCAAAATCTGTTTTAGATGTTGGTAGTGGTACAGGAGTTCTTTCAATTTTAGCTAGTAAATTAAATGCAAATTCTATTTTAGCATTAGATGTTGATAAATGGGCTCAGAAAAATATAAAAGAAAATTTAGCACTAAATAATATTAAGAATGTTGAGTTTATCAATTCAGATATATTTGGAATAAAAAAAAGGAAATTTGACATAATATTAGTAAATATAAGTCGCAATGTTATCTTAAAAGAATTGAATTGTTATGCTGATATGCTTGAAAATAATTCTCACATTATATTATCAGGATTTCTTTTAAAAGATAAAAAAGATATTTTGCAACACGCACATAATTTTGGGTTAAAATTATTTGAATTTAAAATACAAGATGAATGGATCTTATTACATTTAATAAAAGATTAATCTTATATATTGTAATTGTTTTTTTACCTTTTTTGGTCTTTACTCAAAATAATACCAATAATGATGTCTTTTTATCAGAATTTTCAATTTTTAATGAAGAATTAGGTGATTTTTTAAGCAAGTCTAATAATGATGAAATTCGCAAAAATTATAATAACTTTAAAAAGTCAATCGATTCATTTAGTCTTAATCATAAAAAAAAGATTAAGAGTATTATATATTTAATGTATGAAAAAAGGTTTAGACCCAAACCTCATTTTAATAAGTTTATCGAAACATTGTTAAGTATTAATAATTTAAAAAATAACCAACTGTTAGATCAATGGTTGTTTACTACTCAAAATATTCTTGAAAATCACGGTGGTAAAAAATTATTATTGTTTTGTGTCTTTTCTAACCAATTGATTAATAAAAAATTAAGATCAAACAAGGCTATTGAATGGATCTTTGAATCTGAAAATTTTTCTTTTGATTACTACATGAATCAACCGGTAGCTAAATTTGATTCTATTTTTAATTTAAAATGTATTACAAGTGGATCTTCTATAATGATTGAAAGAACTAAAGGTATGTATTTTCCTTTTTCTAGCACATGGGAAGGTAATGATGGTTTTGTTTTTTGGGATAAATTTGGATTGTCAAAAGATAGTGTATTTGCTAGAATGTCTACGTATGAAATTGATTTTAAAAAAAGTATCATTTTGGCTGACTCATGCTTATTTTACAATAAGTATGAGTTTAATTATCCTATCAATGGTAAATTAGAGCATAAAGCAGTTTCAAATAGACAATCCAGTAAATATCCAAAGTTTACTTCTTACAATATGAATATTGAGATCAAAAATATTTTTCCAAATATAGATTATAGAGGAGGATATAGGCTTTCTGGAAACAATTTTATTGCTTATGGAGGTGAATATGCTGAAGCTAAAATAGTATTTAAAAGAGATGGTAAAGATATCTTCATAGCTAATGCTAATAAATTTAATATTTCCAGTGACAGAATTGCATCATTAAATTCTGGTGTAAAAATATTTTTTGATTCAGATTCACTATATCATTCTAATATTGAATTTACATACATAAATAGTGAGAGAAAACTTAAATTATACGTTGATAGGTCAAAATCATCAGGGTCACCTATGTTTAATACTTACCATAAAATCACTATGGATTTTGAACTTTTAGAATGGCATATAGATCAAGATGTTATTACTTTTGGTTCGCTTCCTGGAGCCTCTCAATCTGATGTATTTTTCGAATCTTTAAACATGTATTCAGAATCAAGATATTATAAATTACAAGGAATAGATGATATTCATCCACTTATCCGAATAAAAAATTATATTAAGGAAAAGGGTGAAAGAAAGTTTTATGTTCAAGATTTTGCCAGGTATGCAAAATTTTCATGGGAAGTGGCACAACCTTATCTAATTACATTAGCTGATCAAGGTTTTTTGTATTATGACTTTGGTGAGCATAGAGTTTCAGTATTACCATTATTTGATAGTTATTTAGATGCTGCATCAGGAATTGGAGATTACGACGTTATTTCTTTCAAATCTACTGTAAACAAAGGACAGTATTTAACTCAAAATCAAAATCTACTTATAAATGCCGCTTTAAATATTAAGACAAAAGATCTTAATGTATTGGGTATACCCGATATTGCTTTAAGTACTACAAGAGGAGTATATTTATCTCCTTATTTAGGAAAAATTGTGATTAAAAAAAATCGGGATTTTATTTTTAATGGAGGTATTTATGCGGGAAAAGGACGTTTAAAATTATTTGGTAGTAATTTTTCTTTTAATTACGATCAGTTTAAGATTGATTTAAACTCAATCGATTCTGTACAGCTTTCAGTTCCTGTTCACCCTATCAGACTAGATAATTATAATAATGAAGTTTTAACTAGAGTAAAAACAGTAATTGAGGCAGTAACAGGTGAATTAATAATTGATGATCCAACCAATAAATCTGGAATAAGAAAAGATAGTTTTCCTCAATTTCCTATATTTAAATCCTTCAATGATTCCTATGCTTATTATGATAAACCAGATATCTACAACAGAGTTTACGATAGAAAGGATTTTTATTTTCATTTAAATGAGTTTGAGATTGACAGTTTAGATAGTTATACTGGAAAAGGTATTTGGTTTTCAGGAGAATTTAAATCATCGGGTATTTTTCCAGATTTCAAAGATACTTTAAGATTGCAAAGAGATTATTCTTTAGGTTTTAGAAGATCTGCTCCAGACTCAGGTTTTGCTATATATAATAATAAAGCAAAATATTTTAATGAAATCTATCTTAGCGATAAAGGTCTTAAAGGTAAGGGAAGATTAGAGTATTTGTCTGCAAGTGCACTTTCTAAGGATATTTCTTTTTTTCCTGATTCTACCAATCTTATTTCTGATAAGTTTTATGTTGAAAGAGTTGAAAAAGGTATTGAGTTTCCAGAAGTCAACAACACGAAAACTAATATTAAGTATAAACCATATCAAGATATTTTAAATGCATCTAAAATAAATAGCTTGTTTAGTTGTTTTGAAAATAGAGCAACTTTTGATGGGGATTTTAAAATTCAACCTATAGGTATGAGTGGTTCTGGAATTATGAATCTTAAAAATTGCGAGGTTGAGTCCTCTTATTTTAAATATAATTCAGATTGGTTTGCATCTGACACTTCAAATCTCATTGCTTATGAAAAGTCATTATTTTCCGAAAGTGATTCAACTATAAAATCAGTTTCATTTATTGCTAACAACTTAAGAAGTTATATTGATTTAGAGCGAAGCGAGGGTATTTTTAATTCTAATGGTGATGATTCATATGTTAATTTACCTATAAATAAATATATCTGCTATATTGATATGTTAAAATGGGATATGCAGAACAATATGTTGAATTTAAGTAGTAGTATAGGAAATGTTGATATTCAATCTTCTAAAAATTCTGGTTTTGAATTAGTATCTACATCTATAAATAATGATTCATTACGCTTTTTTACAAATTCAGCAGAATATAATCTTAATAAATACATTTTATCTGTTGATGGTGTAGATGACTTGTATATTGCAGATGTTGTAATTTCTCCCGACTCAGGCAAGATGAAGATATTTAAAGGAGGAGTAATAGATACTTTAAGGAATGCAAAAATTGTAACTAATAATGAATATCATCAATTTAACGAATCAAATATTAATATAACTTCAGCAAACGAGTATCATGGAAACGGAAATTATGTTTACTACGATGCTTCAGGCACTTCACATAATATTTATCTAAATCAAATTTATGTAACAAAAGATACTATTACGAATGCTAAAGGGGAATTGTTAGATAGTGTTATTAATTTAAATGAAAAATTTAACTTTAAAGGAGGTGTAGATTTATTTGCAAACAAAAAGTATTTAATTTTTGATGGATATTTAATGGTAATGCATAATAGTAATTTTATTCAAAAAGAATGGGTTAAGTTTCGATCTGAAATAAACCCTACTATATTAACATTTAAATTGAATGATAAAATATATAATGATAAAGAAGACTTATTAAATTCATCTTTAGTTATGAGCTTAGACTCTACTAATTTTTATACTTCTTTTTTAAGCAGAAAGAATAGAGGAGTAGATAATAATAGTTTCAATGCAAAAGGCTATTTAAATTATAGTTATGATAAAAATGCTTTTGTAATTTTAAGTGAAGATTCATTAACTAAATATTGGTTATTTGATAATGAAAATAAAATCGAAGGAGAGGGCGATATAGATTTAAATCTTAATACTGGCAGGGTTGAAACAAAATTTACAGGAAATTTTCAACATGATATGCAAACAACTAATACCGAATTTAGAGGCTTTTTACTTATAGATTTTTTATTTTCTGATAAAGCACTTAAAATTATGG